>ERZ651768.560-NODE-560-length-27969-cov-5.567331_pt1 | contig 27969 bp, 26 predicted proteins | sample MGYA00514754_ERZ651768 | MGnify/ENA metagenome assembly ERZ651768
GCAGGTTCTCGAGAGTCCCTCGTCAACCGCGTCGGGGGTCTGGGTTCCGGAAGAAAAACGTCCGCGAAGTACGCACGTACCCGCATACGCTCCCACGCTCCTGCCTGGTGTCGCTCAGGTCGCGCTGTTCCAGCGAGGAGATTCGATGGTGGTGGCTGCTGCCACAGAGTTGCCAACGAATCCCGATACTGTACCAAAGGGCCCTCTGCCCGCCGGGAGCTCCTTCCCCTGGCCGCAACCGGCGTTGCTCGACGGGCCTGAACAGATCGGGCTCTTCCTCGTGGATGAAGCGGGCCGAATCAAACGGACGAGCAGCAGCTTGTCCGAGGGTATCGTGCATATTGCGGTGCCGACGGGAAAATACTTGCTGAGTGTCGAGGCGTGGGCTCCCGAGAAAGGCCTGGGCGGTCGCATCCGGCAGGGAATCACGACCGAGGCCCTCCCGGATGACGTTGCGACGCTTTCGGATCTCATCCTTCTGCACTCCCCGCACGTCGGCGATACACTCCCGCAAACCCTGGCTTCGGCCCTTTCATCGATGCGGTCTTCTACGCGATTGGAAGCGACCCGCCAACTTGCTCTGGGATGGGAGGTCTTCGGCCTCGGCTGGAGGCAGGAGGACGTCGCCTTCGAGTTGAGCTTTCGTAAGGAAGGGGGGAGTTTCTTCGGACGGATCGGGCGCTGGCTGGGCTTTGGCGGCGGCCAAGAGGCACCCCTTCAGCTCGAGTGGAGTGAACGCGCCCCTTCCGAAATCGGCCCCTGGTTCCGATCGGTCGAAGTTACTATACCCGAGGTGGATCCCGGGAAATATGTCTTCCGACTCGAGGTGACGGCCCGCGGCCGTGAGGGGCTCGTGCGGACACGCATGGTCGAGATCGTGCCGTAACGTAAACACAAGGCGATTGGCGTTGACGCTCCCACCCACTCGCTCTAACTTTTTTTTCTGTTGCCGTTTGGCGCCACACACCACAGAGATCCATGGACGACACGTTTCGCAGAGGCCCGCTTCTGCTCCTTGCCGGACGGGCCAACCAGCCGTTGGCGGCCGAAATCGGACAAATCCTCGGGGAGGACCCGGACGCGTCGTCAATCTGGAACTTTGCTGACGGCGAAATTTTCGTGCGGATCGACAATAACGCTCGTGGGCGAGACGTATTCATCGTTCAGCCGACGGTCACTCCGGCGGATTCGATCTTGGAATTGCTGCTTCTGATCGACGCCGCGAAGCGTGCTTCCGCAGCTCGGGTGACGGCGGTCGTCCCCTACTTCGGCTATGGACGGCAAGACCGAAAAGACCAGCCTCGTGTGGCGATCGGCGCAAAACTGGTGGCGAATCTCATGGCGGCAGCCGGAGCCGACCGGATGATCGGGATGGACTTCCACCAGCATCAGATTCAGGCCTTTTTTGACATCCCGGTGGACCACCTGTATGCGGCGCCCGTTCTGACCGGATACTTCCGGGAGAAGAAATTTTCCGACTTGGTCGTGGTTGCACCCGACGTCGGGTCGGCGAAGATGGGGAATGGGTTCGCCAACCGGCTCAACGCCTCGCTTGCCATCATCGACAAGCGGCGCTCGGGACCCAACCAGGCCGAGGTTGCTAACGTGGTCGGTGACGTAGATGGTAGGACCTGTCTGCTCATCGACGATATGGTGGACACGGGAGGTACACTCGCGAACGCGGTAGTGGCTCTCAAAGAGCGTGGGGCGACGAAGGTCTTTGCGGGGGCGACACACGCGCTCCTATCCGGATCTGCCTGTGAGAAACTGGCGGCCGCGCCATTGGAGGAATTCGTGGTGACGAATACGATCCACGTTCCGGAGGAAAGGCGATTCGATGGTCTCAAGATCTTGTCGATTGCCAGCCTGTTCGCGACTGCGATCGAATGTGTGCACGAAAACAAATCGGTGAGCCAGCTCTTCGAGATGGCGGCCGAAGCTGATTCGGCTGGGTGACCGGCTCAGGACCAGAACAAACCGGCTACTCCTCGGCAGCCTTCTACTAGGAATAGGAAGATGACAGTCAAGACAGGACTGGCGGCGATCCGTCGGCACGAAACTGGAAAAGGCGTGGCAAGACGGCTTCGCGCGGCGGGGCAGGTTCCGGCGGTCCTCTACGGAAAGGATCAAGAGTCGATCTCGCTCACTCTCGACGCGCAGGAGGCCCTCGCTCTCTTCCATTCCATCTCGGTGGAGAACACGATCGTCAACGTTCGGATCGATGACGACAAAGAGGAATTGGAGACCTTGGTGCGGGAAATCCAGATGCACGCGTACCGCCCTGACATCGTACACGTGGATTTCTACTGCATCGAACGGGGCGTAGCCCTCGAAGTGGAGATTCCGGCCAACTACAACGGCACACCCCACGGCGTCCGTGAGGGCGGTGTTCTGGAAGTGATTCTCCATGAATTCCGGGTCAAGTGCCTTCCCTCCCAGATTCCCGAGAGCATCGAGGTCGACATCTCGCATTTGGACATCGGCGATTCGATCCATGCCAATGAGGTCTCGATGGACGCAGGCGTCGAGCTCTTGACGGACCCAGGCCAGACGGCCTGTCTGGTGTCGGCGCCGAGGGCGGAGGAAGAGATAGAGGAGGAGGTCGAAGAGGGTGAGGAAGGAGTCGAGGGTGCCGAGGATGCCGAGGATGGCGAAGGTGCTGAGGGCGAGGCTCCGGGAGATGGTGCTCCGGAAACGGCAGGAGACTCGGACGGCTGATCTCTTCTCGGGGATCGGGACGTGAAAGTTGTGGTCGGGCTCGGCAACCCCGGGCCCCGCTACGACGACACGCGCCACAATGTGGGTTGGTGGGCCGTGGACCGGCTCGCGTATGACTGGGGCTTCGGTTCCTTTGAGAAGGAAGGCCGAAGCCTGCGGACGGGTGGATCGGTAGGGGACGATTCAGTGCTCTTGCTCAAGCCGACCACATACATGAACCGGAGCGGCGCCGCTCTCGTCGGCGTGCATGGGCTCGAGGAATGCGATCTCGGTACGGATCTTCTGGTCGCGGTTGATGATGCGACGCTGGATGTCGGTCGGGTCCGGTTCCGCCCTGGGGGGGGGACCGGGGGCCACAAGGGCTTGAAGTCGGTCTCGGGAGTGCTGGGCACGGAGTCGTACGCGCGTCTACGGTTGGGTGTGGGGTTGGCGCCCGAGGGGACTGATTTGACCGACTGGGTGCTGTCGTCGATGAGTGAGGACGACGAGTCCGCGGTTGTCGGGATTCTCCCGGAGTTGAGTGAGGCCGTGGAAATTTGGATGCGCGACGGTATCGAAGAAGTGATGAACCAATTCAACCGGTGACACCGCGTGATCTGCATGTGGGCGCCACGAAGAGGCAATCAGAAAGAGGAACCCGATGAGTGAATTCGTGACAATCTCGGGCTGGGCTTGGGCCATGGGCCTCGTGGGTCTGGCTCTGGCTGGCCTTACCTATGTTTACGTCAAAGGCCAGGATAGTGGCAGTGAGGCGATGGGGGCATTGGCTGAGCAGATCCATGACGGGGCGATGGCCTTCCTCCGACGCGAGTATTCGATGTTGGCAGTTTTCGTGGCGCTGGTCGCGGGGCTGTTGGCGTGGCTCGTATCGCTTCCCACGGCCGCAGCGTACCTCATCGGCGCTCTCTGCTCGGTCATGGCTGGGTTTTTCGGTATGAAATCCGCCACGAGGGCGAATGTGCGGACTTCGGCGGCGGCGAACGAGTCGGGAGCGGGTAAGGCGCTCAGGGTCGCCTTCTTCGGAGGGGCAGTGATGGGCCTCTCAGTGGCCGCTCTAGGCCTCGTGGGAATTGGAGCGATCTATTGGTTGTACGGAGCCGATGCCATCGCGGCCGCCGAGCACTCACAGTTTGCCGAGATCATCGCGGGCTTTGCAATGGGTGCGAGTACGATCGCGCTCTTCGCTCGCGTCGGGGGTGGAATCTACACGAAGGCCGCCGATGTGGGAGCGGATCTCGTGGGCAAGGTCGAAGCCGGTATTCCGGAAGACGATCCTCGGAACCCTGCCACCATCGCTGACAACGTCGGCGACAATGTCGGCGACGTCGCCGGCATGGGCGCCGACATCTTCGAGTCGTACGTAGGCTCCGTGATCGCCACGATCGCGATCGCGGCGACTTCGACCGCACTAGCGGGGAACGTCGCAAACGCCATAGCGCTCCCCATTGTGACGATCATGGTCGGGCTGCTCGCGTCGGTGGTCGGCATCGGCATGATGAAGGTGCTCGAGCGTACAGATCCGGCGGCCGCTCTGCGGAACGTCACCTTCATTGCCGCCGTGCTTTTTCTGGCCATGATGTACTTCGTGGTAGGCTCGATGGACTTCTCAATGGTCGTCGACGGGCGGACCTACCCGGCTCTCGGACCCTGGTTCGCCATTGTAGCTGGAACGCTGGTGGGCACGGCCATCGGTTTGGTCACCGAGTACTACACATCCGCGGGGCCAGTCCGAAAGATCGCCAAAGCCAGTGAGACGGGGACCGCAACGAATTTGATCACGGGGCTTGCCGTCGGCATGGAGTCCACGGCCATTCCCATGCTCCTCATTTGTGTTGCGATTTACGCCTCGTTCCTAGCCGCCGGCCTGTACGGGATTGGCATAGCTGCGGTTGGAATGCTGGCGACCGTCGGTGTGACCATGTCGGTTGACGCGTACGGTCCGATTGCGGACAACGCGGGCGGAATCAGTGAGATGAGTGGCCTGGGACGGGAAACGCGCGCGATCACCGATTCCCTGGATGCGATCGGAAATACGACTGCTGCCCAAGGCAAGGGATTCGCCATTGGCTCCGCAGCACTGACGGCGCTTGCGCTGTTCTCCGCCTATGCCAGCAAGGTGGGGCTGGACCAGACCGGCATCGACCTGGTCAATCCGTTGGTTGTGATCGGGTTGTTCATAGGCGGGATGTTGCCGTTCTTCATCGCTGCCCTCACGATGACGGCTGTTGGCCGTGCGGCGCAGGGTATGGTGGAGGAAGTCCGGCGGCAGTTCCGTGAAAAGCCCGGTATCATGGACGGGACGGAGCAACCGGATTCCGCGCGCTGTGTGGCGATCTCTACCGATGCCGCACTTCGGGAGATGATCCTTCCGGGTGTAACCGCGATTCTCGCCCCCGTCATCGTCGGTCGCGTCCTCGGTGTCGAGGCCCTTGGAGGCCTCCTTGCCGGAGCGACCGTGACGGGTGTGCTCATGGCTCTCTTCATGGCCAACGCCGGCGGTGCCTGGGACAACGCTAAGAAGATGATCGAGGGCGGTGCCCATGGCGGAAAGGGCTCCGAGCCTCACAAGGCCGCAGTGGTCGGGGATACCGTGGGAGACCCGTTCAAGGATACGTCCGGGCCGTCTCTGAACATCTTGATCAAGTTGATGAGCGTGGTTTCGTTGGTGCTGGCCCCATGGTTCGTGCGGGTCTGGGATCTCGAGGTCGGGGGCCAGGCGTCCAGCCTCGCCGGTTGGATTGTCCGTATGTTCGGGTAGCTCGCCAGTAACACGCCGCTCAGCTCGAGACCAGGGGTACCAAAGGCCAAGCCAAAGCCTATATTGAATGGCTTATCCCGCTCCGTCGTAACGGTGGGGCCCGTATTTTCTAACGGACCGTGGGAGTTGTAACATGCGTTTATACGAGATCGTCTACATTTTCGACGAGACCCTCGACGAGGACGGCGTCAACAAGAAACTCGAGAAGTTTCATCCGCTCGTGCTCGGGAAGAGCGGCGAGGTAGTTGAGGTCGATCACTGGGGCGTGCGCCAGATGGCTTACCCGGTGAAGAAACACGGCAGCGGATATTACATTGTCGCACAGGTCCGGGCCGAGGCAGACGGCCTACCCGAGTTCGAGCGTGTGCTCAGACTCGACGTGGAGTTGCTTCGATACTTGATCGTGCTCAATGAGGGAGAGCCGACCACCGGACACTCCCTACTGGGGGCCACCCCCCCCTCGCTCGCCGACAAGGACGAGGGGGACGACGACGAGGAGGATGGCCCCGATGAGGATCCTCCCCGAGAAGACGAGGATGCCGATAGGGGTTTCAGTCCTCCTGAGTTCAGCGGAGGCCGCGGCCGCCGCCGCCGCATGGAGGGACCGGTCATCGAACTGCTGAACTACAAGGACGTCTTGACGCTTTCTCACTTCATGACGGAGCAGGGCAAGATACTGCCCAAACGAACGACGAAGGTCACCGCCCGGTTTCAACGTGATCTCGGAAGGGCGATCAAGCGGGCTCGTTATTTGGCCCTGATCCCGTATATCCGGGATCACGAGGTCTAAGAACTTCGTTGCGACCGCCGAGTGCTGGTGGGCTGTCGGGTGATGGGGTGGCGGGTTCGGTGGCTGACGAGGCGATTTGGCCCAGGGCCGTGGGCCTCCTGTTTATTACCTTCATCCTCTTTGTCATGCTTTCCCTGTCCATCAGTGCAGGGGTGTTGGTGGCGTTTCCATTTCTCGCACTCATGATGGTGCTCGGTTTGCGAAGGGTGCCTGCGGCAGTGGCGGCGGTTTTCGCCGTCTTCGTTGCTGTGGGTGTACCAGCGCGAGGAGGCATCTGGTATTTCGAACGTGGCTGGGCTGTCGTGCTTGCCGGTTGCTTTGTGGTGCTGACTATGCGATGGCCCCGGAGCCGATTTTTCCCTCGTGCGTTGGCGGCGGTCGCGGCCACCGCTGCACTGGTTGGTCTGGCGTTGATGATTCGGCCGGGTTCCTGGGCCGTGGTGGATTGGCTCATCACCGAGGGGTTGATGCGGAGTGCCAGCCTCATCGCGCAGGGGTTGATACTGAGCGACCCCGAGGCGTACACTACGGCCGATCTGAATACGGCCTATGAATTGACCAGGCAGTTGGGAGGGTTGTTTCCGGCTCTTCTGGGGTTGTCCTCTCTGGCGGGTTTGGCCGTCGCATGGTGGGCCTACGTGAGACTTTCGGCGGGGAGTGGGCTGGGATTGGGGCCACTTCGTGAGTTCCGATTCAATGATCACCTCGTGTGGCTGTTCTTGATCGGCCTCGCATGGGCCCTCTTCGGTTCCGGAGAGGGATGGACGGGTGGAGGGGGAAACGCCGTTGTATTCATGGGTGGGCTCTATGCCATGCGTGGAGCGGGAGTGTTACTCTTTCTCAGCGGCGGCCTGACCGTTTTTGGTTTCCTTTTCTTGGTAGTCGGAATGTTGTTCCTTTCGCCCGTGCTGATTTCGGGCGCTCTGCTCGTAGGCTTGGGTGATACCTGGCTCGACCTTCGGTCAAAGACCAAGGCGATCGCCGGCAGCAAATCGTAGATGGAGAAAGATTGATGAAGCTGATTCTGAGGAAGACGGTTGACCGGCTCGGCGGCCAAGGTGATGTCGTCGACGTGAAGGCGGGTTATGCACGGAATTATCTCATCCCCCAGGGCCTGGCCTTTCTTGCCAACGCTGGCAACTTGCGGAGATTGGAACTGGAGCGTGGGGCAGCCGAGGAGCATGCGAAGCATGACTACCTGGAGGCGCGCCGCCGCGCGTCGCTGTTGGAAGGTATTTCCATGGTGTTCCACGTCCGCGCTGGCGAGGATGGAAAGCTGTTCGGAGCGGTTACCAACGCTGATGTGGCCGACCGACTCAACCAGGGCGAACTGGATTTCGAGGTAGATCGCCGGATCGTGATGCTCGAAGAGCCTCTGAAGATGTTGGGGCTCACGAAGGTTGCCGTCCGCCTCCACAGCCAGATTGAGGTGGATATCGAGGTCCAGGTGGAAAGGGCCGAAGAGTAGGGCCCCACCCAACTCGCATATGTCGGTAGCCCCCAAGAGAGTACGGCCCGAAATCACTGAGGCCGTCGAACGAGCGGCGGAACTGGCTCTGGAGCTCAAGGCCACGGACGTGGTTGCCCTGGACCTAGCCAGCATATGGGGTGCGACGGACTATTTCTTGCTCGCCTCCGGCCGGTCCGACGTACAGGTCAAAGCGATCGCCGAAAACATCGTCGACGAATTGAAGAAGAAAGACGTCCGGCCAGAACATATCGAGGGCCTCCAGGGTGGCCGGTGGGTGTTGATCGACTACATCGATTTCGTGGTCCACGTCTTCCACGCGGAGGCGCGCCAATTCTATCAATTAGAAGTACTCTGGGGAGATGCCCCGAGGCTCGACTTCGACGGCTGATCTCGCGTTTCCTATACCGGCGATGACCTGTTTACAGTTGTCCCCATCGAGTCTTAGCTTCCGGGGGGTATGGAAGCAGGGTTACTTTGTGCGATTGAGCGGGTGGCCGCTTCGAGGTCGTTTTTATCGCGGATCAGCGACTCTTGAAGCGGTGTGATGTCATGTCGGGAACGCGCGGATGAATCCAGAAAATCAGGCTTGGCAGCCGTTAGATCCGGGCGGTCAGGCCCTGCCTTCACCTCCGGACGAAGCGGAGCTACCGGCCTCGCTCGATATAGAGGTGCCAGGCGACGACGTCGTCGGAGAAATGGTGCTGACGCCTAGACGGGGAATTCTTCCTGAATGAAGCTTCGATCCCTCCGCATTCATGGGTTCAAGTCCTTCGCTGACGCCACGGTCATCGACTTCCATGAAGGGATCACCGCCGTCGTTGGCCCCAACGGGTGCGGAAAATCCAATATCAGCGATGCCATCCGGTGGGTGCTAGGAGAACAGCGCCCGTCGGCCATTCGTGGTGGGAAGATGGAGGAGGCCATCTTCCAGGGATCGTTGAATCGCCGGCCGGTCAATCGAGGCGCGGTCACCATGGTGGTTTCCAATGAGGACGGCGGGCTGCCCGTCGCCTTCGAGGAAGTCGAGATCGGACGCACCGTCTACCGAGACGGCGGGAGCGATTATTCGCTGAATCGCTCCTCGTGTCGGCTTCGCGATGTATTGGATGTCTGCCGCGGCACGGGGCTCGGCGCCAATGCTTATTCGGTCATCGAGAATCGAATGATCGACGCGATCTTGTCCGATCGGGCGGAGGAGCGCCGGCAACTCTTCGAAGAGGCCTCAGGGATCGGCAAATACAAGGACCGCCGCAAGGCGGCGATGCGGCGCCTCGAACATGCCGAGCGGGACCTGACCCGGTTGGAGGATGTGATCGGTGAAGTCGAGACCAAGGTTCGGTCCTTGGCCCGGCAGAAGGGAAAGGCCGAGCGCTACAAGACACTTCGAGAGCGGCGCCTGGGCGTTGAAGTATCCGTCGTGAGTCATGACTTGGGGAGGTTCCGGGATCGCCTGTCGGAGTTGGACAAATCCCTCGACGGAGACCGGAAGACTGACCAGGGAATGGTGGCCGAACTCCGGACCGCCGAAGTGAGTGTCGAGACCCTCCGCCTAGAAGAGGTAGATGCGGAGCGATCCAGGACTGAGGCGGCCGGAGTCCTCGGCGAAATCGGAAAGCAGCTCGTCGAGTGGGAGCGTGACCTCGCCGTCGCGGAGGAGCGGAAGGGATACGCGGAGCGTCGGCTCGGGCAAATCGGAGGGGATCGAGACGCTTCAGAGACTCGGTTGCGTGCGGTGGTGGCGGAGTTGACGGCGTTGGATGAGCGCCACGGCGGCTGGAAGGCAGAGTGGGTTCGGATTGAAGCGGACGTCGCACAACATGCTGAAACTGTGGCGTCGGTCCGCGTCCGTCTCGAGGAGGCACGTGCTCACTTGGACCAGACAGAGCTCCACGAACGTGATGTAGTCCGAAAGGAGGCTCAGCTCGAGGGTGACGCAGACGCGGCAAGAGGCCAAGCGGCGGAACTCGAACGCCGCCTGCAACGGATCGACACGGAGTTGACGGAGGCGTCTGATGCTCTCTCCGATCTCGAATCACAGGGAGACTTGTTTACAGGGCGCATCGATGGACTGCAGGGCGGGGTCGAAAATGCCGAGACCGAACTGGATTTGGCTAGGGCCGCTCTGGCCGAAGCAAAATCCTCTCTCGAAATGGCGAGGCGTGTTGAACGCCAGGCGGTGCACGCCGCCCAGGGCATCGACGCGGAGGTGGCCGCGCTGGAGGCCCTCGAGCTGGGGCAGGAGGGAATCGATTCGGCGACCGAGGCGGCTCTCGCACTCGGGGATGCGGGTGTCGTCGGGTCGCTGTTGAACTTCATTGAGGCTCCGGCGGAGTTGGGCTCGGCCGTGGAGGCCTATTTGGGGACGCTGGCCAAGGCCTTGGTAGTGAGGGACGGCCAGTCGGTCGACCGTCTGATACGGTGGTTCTCCGAAGATTGGCAGGGCGGCGGTGGGTTGGTTCTGCTTCCGCTCGATCGAGTTCCAGACAAGGCGGCCGGAACTCTCCTCGAGTCCGTCCGCGGTGTCGGCGAAGGAGCTCCTTGGGTCGAGGCTTTGCTCGGTGAAGTCGATCTCGTCGAGGACGAGGGGAATCCGGACCGCGCTGAGCGGCCACGACTGCTTCGGGACGGTACCATTATCGACCCGCGGGGCTTGATTCAAGTTGGAACACCTTCCGCGATATCAGGCCGGCTCGAGCGGAAGGACCGGCTCGTGACGCTCCGCGCCACAGCATCAAAGGCGGAGGCTGAAGCTTCAGCATCTTGGCACGCCCTGGAGAAGGAAGAGACTCGACACGCAGAGGCGGAGGCTGCGCTCGAACGGGCCCGGGCTGTTCTGCTAGATGCACAGGACGAGTTACGGCGGGCAAGTGCCGAGGGCGAGGCCCAGGTAGACCAGCGGGTCCGGATCGACACGCACAGGGATGAGCTCGAAAGACAACTCGAAGGGACCCGAGCCGCCCGTGCCCGTGCCGCGGAGCGTGCCAAGACGGCAAAGGAGGATCGGGAGAGACTCCTGGCTCAGGAAAGCGGTACACGGGAAGCACGAGAGGCCTCCCGAAGCGACTTGACCGTGGTCCGGGACGAATGGGAGGACGCACGTGGCGAGGAAGCCCGGCTTGCGATTCAGCTCGCTCGCGCGGAGGAAGAGGGCAAGCAGGTGGCACAGCGCGTCGAAGACTTGACCCGTGACCGCGGCGCACAGGAGCAACGTTTGGCCGATCTGGACGCCGAAGAAAAAATTCTGGCGGGTGATGTGGCAACGGCCGTCGAGTTGCAGGAGAAGGGCGAGAAGGAGACCGAGCGCCTCTTCGAGGAGCGGGATGGCGCGGGCGCGGTGTTGGACCAAAAGAGCACGTTGCTTACCCGTGTGACCGAGAATCTGGCCGAAGCGGAGCGCACGGCCCGCTCCCTGCGGAGCGCAGAACGAGAGGCCGTGGACCGGCGGCACAAGCTCGAACTCGAGCGCCAGGAAGTATCCGGTAGCATTGGCTTGATCCAGGAGAGGTTGGAGGGCGAGTGGGGACGGCCGATCGATCGACTCTTGGCAGAGGCCGAGCCGGTTGAGGGTTCACCGGAGGAATTGCAGGCGGAGCTAGAGGACATCGTCAAGCAGTTGGAGCGGATCGGACTCGTCAATATGCTCGCAGTGGAGGAGCACGAGGAAGAGAGCGTGAGGCTTGATTTCCTCACGGAGCAGAGAGACGATCTTCTTGCCGCCCGCGACGACCTGAAGGCTGCCATTCGGAAGATCAACCAGACAGCCATCGATCTGTTCGAGGGCACCTTCGAGGAGATTCGCACGAACTTCCGTGCCACCTTCACCCGGCTGTTCGAGGGCGGAGAGGCGGACATCTGGCTTACGGACCCTGGGGACCCACTCGAGTCCCCGATCGAGATCCATGCTTCCCCTAAGGGAAAGAAGACCCAGCGTATTGATCTGCTCTCGGGGGGGGAGCGGGCGCTCACGGCACTTTCACTTCTGTTCGGTATCTATCTGGTCAAGCCGAGTCCCTTTTGCGTGCTCGACGAGGTGGACGCACCCTTGGATGAGAACAACATCGGCCGATTCATCCGACTTCTCCAGGAGTTCAAGGAACAGACACAATTCGTGCTCATCACACACAATCCTCGTTCGATCGAAGCAGCCGACTGGATCTACGGGGTGACGATGGAGGAGCCCGGTGTGAGCACGATCGTGGGCGTACAGCTTCACGAGGCGCTCCAGGTTGGTGGATCGGCCGCGTAGACTTTTTCCCCTACGGAGTGGTGTAGTGGCCTGCTCCGGTCTCCCAAGACCCTGAGGGTGATAGACACATGTTGGTCGTGATGAAACACGGTGCCTCCGAGACCGAGATGCAGGCCGTCGTGGACGAGATCGAACGGTTGGGCTACGAAGCGCGCCCCATGAAAGGAAGGCAGCGGACGACGGTGGGCCTCATGGGGAACGACGGAGGCGTCGACGCCGCCCGGATACAAGGACTGCTCGGCGTGCTCGAGATCATCCCCGTTACCAAGCCGTACAAGCAAGTTTCTCGTGAGTGGCGTGATTCGGATACGGTCGTTGAGCTGAAGAACGGCGTTCGGTTCGGCGGCGACGAGATCAATATCATCGCCGGCCCGTGCGCCGTGGAGGGTGCAGAGGACATCCTCGACATCGCACACCAGCTCAAGGAGGCAGGGGCCACCGTACTCCGGGGGGGTGCGTTTAAGCCTCGTACCTCACCCTACTCCTGGCAGGGATTGGGGGAGGAGGGGCTCAAGATGCTGGCCCGAGCCAGGGAGGCCACTGGGATGGCGATCGTGACGGAGGCGCTGGACCCCGAAGGGGTCGACCTAGTCGCTCAATATGCCGACGTCATTCAAATCGGGGCCCGCAACATGCAGAATTATCCTGTGCTGCGTCGGGCTGGTCGATCCAATATTCCGGTGCTGCTCAAGCGCGGGATGTCCGCCACGATCGACGAGTTGCTCTTGGCGGCCGAGTATATCCTTGCCGAAGGGAACGAATACGTGATTCTGTGTGAGCGCGGTGTTCGAAGTTTCGACACGCACACCCGTAACGTGTTGGATCTTACAGCCATCCCGGTCGTGCAATCCCTTTCCCATCTTCCGATCATCGCGGATCCGAGTCACGGGACAGGGATTCGGGACAAGGTCATTCCGATGGCGCGTGCAGCCGTGGCCGCTGGCGCCGACGGCCTGATGGTAGAGGTACATGCCAACCCCCCGGACGCTCGATCCGACGGTGCCCAATCGCTTTACCCGGAGCAGTTCGGGGAGCTTATGGATCAGATCCGCGTGATTGCGGACGCGATAGGGCGTGAGGTGCAGCGGCCGGTCTAGGGGGCTTGTCGCCATGGCCCCTCCTGCCATGGCTCCGCCCTTCTGTTCCGATCACACTCCTAGGAAAGATCTCCCCACTTCGAAGGCCAACCTCGCCCCCCCTGAACACCGTACGCCGCGGACACCGGTTCGAAGCGCTGGCTGAGGCCTTCCTGCACGAGAGAGGATGGCGAGTCCTTGAGAGGAACGTTCGTTTCCTCCGCAAGGAGATCGATCTGGTGGTGGAAAAGGATGGGATTGTTGTGTTTGTGGAGGCAAAAGGGCGTAGCGGGCCGGCGTTCGGACATCCCCTAGACGCCATTACTCGACGAAAGCGTCAAGCGATTTCTGTAGCCGCCCGCGGGTGGATTGCGCGTAGCGACTTCAGAGCGCGTTCCTATCGGTTCGACGCCGTCTCGGTGGGGTTGATGCCCGATGGAAGCTTTGACGTGGAGCATGTTGAGGGAGCGTGGACCGAGTGATTGCCTCGCCCTGAAGACCGGCGTCTACACTACGATTCCTGCGTGATTTTACGACGTTGACGCTCCTTTCACCGCGGTCTAACTTTGGGTGCCCCAGGTCCGTAGGGCGAAAGCCCACGAACTCCGTCAGGACCTTGCCGGTAGCAGCGGTAAGTGTGGTGATCGTTGCTGCGGGTCGCCTGGGGCATTTTTTTTGCTTCTCGTGCGGCGTCTCGACCGACTGCGTGCCACCAGTGGTCGCCGTGTCGGGCCTCCGTACCACCGGACATGGAACCTTAATACGGTGTCCCACACAGCGTTAGCCCGTAAATACCGTCCTCGTCGTTTCGCCGATGTCGCGACCCAGAAACACGTCTCCGAAACGCTGCGCCGGGCCACCTCAGACGGCCGGGTGGGACATGCCTACCTTTTCAGCGGCCCCCGAGGCGTTGGCAAGACGACGCTTGCGCGCATACTCGCGATGGCCCTCAACTGCTCGGCTCGGGAAGAGTCGGGCGAGCCCTGCGGGGAATGTGAAACCTGCGCCAGAATTTGGAGTGGACAAACCGCGCTGGACGTCATTGAGATCGATGCGGCCTCGAACCGAGGGGTGGACGATGCGCGGCAACTTCGTGAGCGGGCCATGTATGCACCATCACAGGAAGACGGTTTCAAAGTCTTCATCGTGGATGAGGCCCACATGCTCACGCGGGAGGCTTGGAACGCGCTGCTGAAGATCCTCGAGGAGCCGCCTCCACGAGTGATCTTCGTGTTTGCGACTACGGAGCCCCAGAAAGTCCAACAGACCGCTGCGCCGGTGCTGTCTCGATGCCAGCGATTCGACTTCCGGCGCATCGGCACTTCCGACATCATGGACCGCTTGGCGATTGTGCTCGAGCAGGAGGGGCTTCCGGCTCCGGAAGATGCTCTCAGAACCATCGCGCGGAAGGCCGACGGAGGGATGAGGGACGCCCTCTCTCTACTGGATCAGGTGATCGCTCTCACTGGCGGGGAAATCAGTCAGGAGTCAGTACGGCAGGTGCTGGGCTTGGTCGATAACGAACGTTATGTAGAACTCTTGGATATGTGGGCCGAGGGTAAACATGGCGAGATCTTCGAGTTCGTCGAACGGCTGCTCGACGAGGGGTACGACCTCGTGGAGTTTTACCACGGTCTGGTGGACTCGCTTCGAGCCCTTCTGAGGCTTTCGCTGGGGGGAACGCCCCCCGATCTCGATACGGACACGCTCGAGGCTTTTAGGGCAGGGCTCGCTTCCTTCAGCCCGGCGGACCTCACTCGGATGCTCGCGTTGGCATCTGACGTCGAAAGTTCCGGAAGCCTTAGGCGGAGCCCGAATCCCCAGGTAATGCTCGAAATGCTGCTCCTTCGTATCAGCTATGTGGATCGGACCGTCAAATTGGAGGAATTGTTGGCCGGCCTTGGCGGGACCCCGCCGCCGGAGGTTGTGCCACGTCGGCCTTCCTCTGGAAGTGTATTGGCGGACGACTCGTCCTCCGGTCCGTCCATTGATACCCAAGAGGTTGCTCCACGGATGACCGAGGAGGCTCAAGAGGTCCCCGAGGAGGTTCCGGCTCCGGAGATGGAGGAAGAGGCTTCCGCTCAGAAACAAATACCCGGTGCGCTCGGGGCGGCGGAGGCGTGGGTCTTGTTGGTCGAAGAGGGTGCTGACGTTCCAAGCGGGATGCGCCCCTTTCTCAGGGCCGCCACCGTGTCCGACTCCGAGTCGGAGGGTGTAGTGGTCATCGAGCTTCCCGCCGGGCCTGGGCTGGAACGTCTCGAGGATCCATCGGCCCGCAGAGCGCTTCAAAAGGCGCTAGGGGGGTTGATGCATGCGGAACCCGAGATCGTGTTTCAGGCCTCCGGCGACGGGGCGCCCGCGCGGAGCGAGCGTATCAGCCCCGAGACGGTTCAGAAGGACAGAATGAAGGGTTTGATCAAGCGGGAACCGCGCCTGCAGCATGCGGTAGACGAACTCGACCTGGAATTACTAGATTGAATCCAACACGTTGCAAGCCAGGGGTTTGACGATGACGGACATTCAGCAGTTTATGCAGATGGGCCAGCAACTTCAGGCGCGGATGGCCGAGTTGCAGGAGGAACTTTCAGTACGTGAAATCTCCGCCTCGGCCGGCGGTGGAATGGTCACGGCGACCGTCGACGGAAAGGGTGGTGTGACCCGGATCGTGATCGATCCAACGGTGGTGGATGCGCGCGACGTGGAGATGCTCGAAGACCTGGTGTTGGCAGCGATATCGGAAGCCCAGGGTAAGGCCCAAGGCCAATATGAGGAAGACATGCGGAAGGCTGCGGGCGGGATGCCGATCCAAATCCCCGGCCTGTTCTAGAAGGCTATTGAGGAAGTACAGCGGGTCGCGCACATGGCGCTTGTGCGCGTTCAGACAAGGAACGACGACGAGGCATAGCAAAGCTACTCCGAGGAGGAGAGACGCCGGATCAACCGCACAACCGCCATGTGCCCACGGACAGGAAGGGAATGACCTTACAAGTTGAAGGGTTGCGGTGGCACGACCCCATCTCCGTTGTTGGAACTCCTAGCCGTAGCGAATGCTATGGCGCGTCGCTCCGCCTAGGAGCTGGGCCCGTGGCATCCGCAACGCGGCCCACCCCCCTTTCCGATCACCCTCCTGGGATGGGGCGTTGAGCTTCGGGCTGGAGGCGGTGGATCTCGTCCGTAGTTTCGGCGGACTCCGTGCAGTCGACGGCGTAAGCTTCCAACTCGAGCCCGGTGAGTTGCTCACCGTCTTCGGACCCAACGGGGCTGGGAAAACCACGCTTCTTCGAATGCTGGGCGGCGTGATGAAGCCGAACTCTGGACAGGTTCGTGTGGCGGGAGAACCGGCGGATGTGGCGAGCCGGGACTGGAGACACCGGGTCGGCATCGTATCCCACCAGTCGCTGTTGTACGGTCAGCTCACCACCACCGAGAATCTACTCTTCTACGGCCGGCTGTTCGGCCTCAGGCACCTGAAGACACGGATTCCCGAACGATTGGAATCGGTGGGGCTCTCGGATCGGGCACACCAGCCGGCGCGGGAGCTTTCTCGTGGGCTCAAGCAGCGGTTGGCGCTCGCTCGGGCGCTCCTCCATGACCCCGAGGTGGTGCTCCTGGACGAGCCTTACACGGGACTCGATCCCCACGCATCGGCCGTGCTCCGGGAGCAGCTCGCATCGCTGAAGGATGGGCACCGAACCGTCGTTATCGTAACGCATAACATAAAGCAGGGATTGGAGTTATCAGATCTAGTTGCGATTCAGGTTCAAGGACGTTTCTCGTCAGTGACAGACGCGGCGAGCCTGGATCTCGCTGGATTTGAGAGGCTGTACCACGCCACGGTGGAGGATCCGGCATGAGGACCTACATCGGCCTCGTGTGGGCCATCGCGCGCAAGGATCTATTGGTCGAGTTTCGAACCCTCGAGCGGCTTACCGCCATGGGGGCGTTCGTGGTCTTGATTGGCATCCTCTTCAATTTTTCGATCGACACCACGGTGGTGCGGCCCCAGGACATCGCCACCGGACTGATCTGGATGACCATCATCTTCGGCGGAATGCTCGGGATGGGCAGGACGTTTTCGCTGGAGGAACAGGATGGCGCGCTCACCGGAATTCTCCAGAGCCCCATCCCCCTCGATGCCCTCTACCTAGGCAAAGTTCTTGGGAACTTCGTCTTGCTGTCGGTGATGGTGGCCCTGGTGTTCTTGGTGTTCGGAATGTTCTTCGGCCTGACTTTCGCGGGGAGTCTGGTCAGCCTGGTTGGGGTCGTGGCCTCGGGTGTACTGGGTTTCGTGGCGCTGACCACGCTGTTCAGTGCGATGACGACCCGAAGCTCGATGGGAGAGGGCCTTCTTCCGGTGCTCATCTTTCCTCTTCTGGTTCCCGTCATAGTTTATGGGACCACGGCGACGAACCGGTTGTTTGCGGGCCGGCCCTTCGCGGAAGTCGACGGAAATTTGAGGATGCTGGCGGCCTTCGCGATCGGTTCCACGGTCGTGTGCGCTTGGTTGTTCCGGTTCGTGATCGAGGAGTAAGACGCGAATGGAGCGTCCTTCAACAGCTCTCGAGGAGAGTACATGAGCGAGAAGCAAATCCGATTGGCGATCGGCGTCCTGGGTGCGCTCGGCGTGGCGACCGTTATCGTGCTCCACTGGATGGTGTTCTTCTGGGTGCCCACAGAGGCCACCATGGGGATCGTCCAAAGGATTTTCTACATCCACGTCCCGGCCTGGTGGATTGCCTTCCTGGGGTTCGGAATCGTCGCACTTTGTAGCGCGGCGTATCTCTGGTTGGGTGACGAGCGCCTCGATCGGGCGGCCGTGGCTGGCGCGGAGGCGGGCATGATCTTCACGACCATCGGTCTGCTCACGGGCCCACTATGGGGGCGGGTGGCTTGGGGCACGTGGTGGGAGTGGGAGCCGAGGCTCACGCTCGCGTTGATACTTTGGTTTATCTACCTGGGGTACTTCATCGTGAGGCGGACGGCGGTGAATCCGGAGCAAGGGAAGCGTTTCGCCGCCGTAGTCGGGGTCATCGGTGTCCTCGATATCCCATTGATTCACGTCAGCGTCACCTGGCTGCGATCCTTACACCCCGAGGCCGTGATCCTCAATCCCGACGGTCTTGCCATGGATCTGGACGCGTCGATGGGCGCGACGATCAGCGTAGGGCTCCTCGCCTTCAGCCTGGTCTTCGCTTCTCTTTTCTTGGCGAGGTACACGGTTGCAGGGTACGAACATGAACTGAACCTTCGGGACGCCGCTCCCGGAGGTATCCAAAGGGCGGAGGCCTAATGATGGATCAGAAGTGGTTTCGATGGACGACGGTTTTCGTGCTGGGGGTCCTTCTCTTGCGGGCCGGCCCGGTGTGGGCGCAAGCGGGAACGGCCCTGGGCAGCCAGACGCTCGGACGCGGCTACTGGCATGTATTCGCTGCGTACGCCGTCGTCTGGATTCTCGTCCTCGGCTGGGTGATCTCGATCGTCCGGCGGCTTCGGCGGGTCGAGGAGCGCCTCGGCAACGAGTAGGACAGATCATGGCTCAGCGCCGGCCTCGACGCGGATCCGGAAGGCTTCTGGCGGGCGGCCTCCTGGTCGCCCTGATCGCAACTTCCGGCGTTGCCGGCCAAACGACCAAAGTCCCGAGCACGCTTCGTTATGGTTCGGGACTGATGGACATTCCGGTGGCAGGGGTTCTAGCGAATCGTGCCCTCACCGTCACCTACTCCGGGTTCTGGACGAGCAACGATACCGACGTCACGACCGACGACTCGGGTAACGTCACTGGAACTGAGGCGATCCTCGGGGGCTGGAACGGCGATCTCTCGGTGGCTCTGGGTCTCTTCGATTTCCTTGAGCTCGGGGCCAATCTGCAGTCTCTGGGTGATGCCGCGGAAGGCGGAACCCTCTGGGGAGCCTTTGGTCGGCTCTCGATTCTGAGCCCTCAGACACAGCCCATCGGATTGGCCGTGGGAGGGCTTTATGCGAGCAGTCCCGACTTCGGCGATGGGATCGGGTACGCACCAAACCGTCTCGCAGGGGCCGACCGCCGCGCCCGTGATCAGTTGGGTACTCGCGAGATGAACACAGGGTTTTCGTTCTACGCGGTGGCGGGATGGGATCTTCCCGGGCTCTCTTCCTCCTTTCTGCCGGATCACGACTTCTCGTTCACGGCAGGTTGGGGAGGCGGGCTATTCAAGGACGGGGACGATCTGGATTGGTATGCCTCCGGTGATAGCGGAGGTTGGTTCGCTGGTGTCGCATGGAACCTGGAGTTGGCCGAGAGCCGGATGCTCACCCTGATGAGCGAGTACAATGGGTTCGACTGGAACGTGGGGACCCAAGTGGATCTGCGTGGTGTGAGGCTGGGGCTCCATGTACTCGGCGTGAATCACTCGTCGAATACCACTGTGTATCGGAGTACAAAGTTCGGCCTCCTCGCTTCCGTGGCCCTCTGTGGACGCGGTCTCTGCCGAGCCTCACTCCGTGACCGTCCCGCCCCCGACGTAGTGGTGTTGCCCGCGGCCCCCCCCGACACGGTGGTGGTCACGCGCGTCGAGAGGCCTTCGCCGCCCGCTGGAACAGCTTTCGCGCTCTGCCTCTCGACCGGGGATCAGATCGACGTGCTTCTCACGGTTGCAGGGGACACGCTGGTCGGACCGTCCCAAACCCCGCTGAGAGAACTGCGGCCCACTGTTGTCCTTGCGGGTGTGTACGCGGCCAATCGGGGTTGGTTCGAGTCAGGCGAACCCGTCACGTTTGAGGAGCGCCCCTACGGCAGGGCCGGCGCCACTGTTGGCCTGGACTGTGGCGACATTCGGCAGGTGGGTGAGCATCTTGGGGTGCCACTTTTTGTCATGGGCGTCGGTGGTGCGTCACCGGAGATTCTTTATGTGCCGGTACGCCCCGGGGTGTGGCAGCGCTACTCTCTGGATCCGGGATGAAGATCCGGAATGACCTGCGCTTCATAGTGAGTCCGATCCTGGTTCGGCCTGGTGCCAGGGTCCCGAAGCGACATTTCATGGCCCGAAGAGGGCATGTATTTTCCGTTGGATGATTGATCTGCCACAACAGGACTTTCGCTTTATCTTCGGGTGTACTAGAATAGGTGCCGAAGGTGCCAACTCATCAATTGTGAGAGGACAGAATGGCGACGCAAGAAGGGAACCGTGACATGGGCGATAAGAACTCGAAGGCTCTCACGACGGCCCTCACCCAGATCGAACGTGCCCACGGGAAGGGCGCCATCATGTGGATGGGCGGTGATGGCATGAGGGTGGAAATCGAATCGATCTCCACCGGGGCTGTCAATCTCGACGCGGCCATTGGCGTCGGTGGTATCCCGAGAGGGAGGATCACCGAGATCTACGGCCCGGAATCGAGTGGTAAGACGACCCTTTGCCTTCATGTCATCGCCAATGCCCAGCGGGCGGGTGGGATCGCTGCGTTCATCGATGCCGAGCACGCCTTGGATGTGACGTACTCCCGTAAGCTCGGCGTGGACGTAGACAACCTGCTCGTGTCCCAGCCCGATACGGGGGAGCAGGCCCTGGAGATTGCCGAGGTCCTGATCCGCAGTAACGCGATCGACGTCGTCGTCATCGATTCGGTGGCTGCCCTGGTTCCGAGGGCTGAAATCGAAGGCGAGATGGGCGACTCGCACGTCGGTCTACAAGCTCGGCTGATGAGTCAGGCCCTACGCAAGCTCACGGGCGCCGTGGCCCGCTCCCAGACTTCGGTGATCTTCACCAACCAGATCCGTGAAAAAATCGGCGTCATGTACGGCAGTCCCGAGACGACGTCGGGGGGCCGCGCACTGAAGTTCTATGCCTCTTTGCGCATGGATATTCGTCGCATCGGCGCCATCAAGGATGGACCGGATATCATCGGGAACCGTACGCGCGTAAAAATCGTGAAGAACAAGTGCGCCCCTCCGTTCAGGCAGGCCGAATTCGACATTCTCTACAACGTCGGAATCAGCCATGAGAGTTTGCTTATCGATATCGGTGTCGAGGAGGGAATCGTCGAAAAATCAGGGTCCTGGTACTCCTATGGCGATCTGCGCCTCGGACAGGGAAAAGAGAACGCGAGGGACTTCCTCATGGAAAATCCGGACGTCTTAGAGGAAGTGGACGCTCGGGTTCGCGCCTCGATCGGCTTGGGGGATGATCCGGAGGTCGAGGCGACTTCGGACGAATCTTCCGACGAATCTTTGAACGAAGCTTTGAAGGAAGCCGCGGTCAGCAGCAGCGGTTGAAACCAAGCCCGACGATCCGGGCTGTTGGGAAGTGCCGCATTGATGAGAAAGCCCGGCTGAGGCCGGGCTTTCTCGCGTAATACGACGCTGGTGTGGGGCCTAGTTCTGTTTTGGGCCGGACCTGCTGTGTCGTTATAATTGGCGCCTATAGAAGCCCAAACGGCAGGCATCATGACCACAGCTGAAATCCGAACGAGTTTCCTCGAATTCTTCCGCGCGCGAGGCCACGCCGTCGAGGCGAGTTCGTCCCTAGTTCCGAGGGACGATCCGACCTTGCTTTTCACGAACGCCGGCATGGTGCAGTTCAAAGGTGTTTTCTTGGGAATGGAGGAACGCCCCTTCAAGAGAGCTTGTACGTCCCAGAAATGCGTCCGGGCTGGTGGAAAACACAACGACCTCGAAGAGGTGGGGAGAAGTGCAAGGCACCATACTTTCTTCGAGATGTTGGGCAACTTCTCGTTCGGAGATTACTTCAAGCGAGATGCGATCGCCTACGCGTGGGAATTCCTGACAGGAGAGTTGGGTCTTGACGCCGATCGCATTCTTGTCTCGATCTACGATTCCGATGACGAAGCGTGGGATCTTTGGCAGGAGGTGGTGGGTGTCCCCCCGGAGCGGATTTTCCGGCTCGGCGACAAGGACAACTTCTGGCAGATGGCGGATACCGGCCCGTGCGGCCCGTGCTCGGAGCTACACTACGATCTCCGCTCGACCGAGGCTCGTAAGAGCACCCCGACGCTTGAGGAATTTGTCGATCTCGGAGAGCGTGGGATCCTCATCGAACTGTGGAATCTGGTTTTTATGCAGTTCAACCGAGACGAAGAGGGCAAACTTCATCCGCTACCTGCGCCCTCCATTGACACGGGGGCTGGGCTTGAACGCCTTGCCTCGGTTGTCCAGGGAGCGTACTCGAACTACCAGACCGATGTGTTCTCCCCTCTGCTCGACGCCGTATCCGAGGTTTTGGGGAGTCCATACGACCCGGAGACGGAGGAAGGCGTCCGATACCGGGTGCTGGCGGATCATGCTCGCGCCGTCGCGTTTCTTTTGGCGGATGGTGTGTTGCCTGCCAACTCGGGGCGGGGATACGTCCTGCGGCGGATTTTGAGGAGGGCGGTCCGACATGCCTGGTTGTTGGGCCGACGCGAGCCGACGCTCGTACAGGTAGTGTCTGCTGTGATCGAGAACATGAGTGAAGCGTATCCCGAACTGGAGCAAGCCCGGGAACATCTCCTGAGCACGACACGTGCCGAGGAGGATCGCTTTCTCTCAACCATCGAGGGCGGGTTGGCTCGCTTCGATGAGTTGGCCCCGAAATCAGTGGACGCAGGGAAATCTGAAACGGTGATTTCGGGGGCTGAGGCCTTCAAATTGTATGACACGTTCGGCTTCCCTCTGGACCTGACCGAGCTCATCGCCGAGGAACGTGGTTATGGGGTCGACGTTCAGGGTTTTGAGGATGCCCTGGAGAGGCAGCGGGAGCGGAGCCGGGAGGACCGGGCGCGGTCTGTCCCCACGCTCGAGGGTGAGGATCTCGTGGAAGGATGGCAGAGTCTGCAGGAGACGGGTGAGCAGCGTTTTACCGGCTACGATCAACTCGAGTTCGCAACCGACGTGTTGGCTGTCCGGATTTCGGAAGATGGCCTGGCCCTACAAATTGCCGACAATCCGTTCTACATCGAGGGTGGAGGACAGGTCTCCGACACCGGCCGCATTGAAGGAGATGGATGGTCGACGGAAATCCGAGACGCTGTGAGGGTCGGTGATCGGGTGGCGCTGCTTGGCACTGTTCCGGACGGGGCGTTTCCCGAGTCGTTGGGGGCACCGCTTCATGTTCGTGCGATCGTCGATTCCGTCTCTCGACGAGACACGGAACGGAATCACACTGCTACCCACCTCCTGCAGGCGGCGCTACGGGACGTCCTGGGCACTCACGTAGTACAGCGTGGATCGCTTGTGGCCCCCGATCGGCTGAGGTTCGATTTTTCGCACACCGCGCCGATGACCGAGGATGAACGGCGTAGAGTCGAGGAGGTCGTGAGCGAGAACATTTGGGAGGATCACGAGCTTTCGATCGGGCCTCGCGCCTACGACGATGCCGTTCGCGATGGAGCGATGGCGCTGTTTGGCGAGAAGTACGATGACGTGGTTCGAGTTGTCGAGATACCCGGAGTCAGCATGGAACTGTGCGGGGGAACGCACGTCGGGCATACGGGTGAGATCGGCTTGTTCAAGGTCACGAGCGAGAGTGGGGTGGCCGCGGGCGTGCGCCGCATCGAGGCCCTCACGGGTCGCCGGGCTCTGCAGGATCTGGAAGAACAGGTGAGCCGACTCGACGAAGTTGCCACAGTGCTCGGAACATCTCAGGAGAATGCTGCGGTCCGAGCCGAGCAACTCCTCGCCGAAAAGAAGGAATTGGAGGGGCTCCTGGATGAACTCCGAAGTGGTGGAGGGGCCGGCGAGAGTGTCGTCCTGGAGGAGACCATCGCATTCGATGAGGTGGCCACCGAGTACAAGGCGGTACGCCTTCGGGCACGGAATGCCGACGATGCTCGAAAGTGGGGCGACGCTTTTCTGTCGAAGGAGGCGAGTGGAGTCGCGGTGGTGTCAGCCGATCTGCCCGATGGCAAACATACACTTTTCGCTTTCGTCACTGATGACCTGATCGGGCAGGGCATCCGGGCCGACGCGATCGTCCGTGAGATTGCGTCTGTGGTGGGAGGCCGAGGAGGTGGGCGGGCGCACATGGCTCAGGCGGGCGTCGAGGATTCCGATCGCATCGACGAAGCGCTCCGAATGGGGCGAGACGTGGTGGAAAAGCTCACTCGTGAAGCTGTGGGCTGATGGACTCCCTGATGGATTGGGTGGTCACTCGTGAGCCTCCGGCCCCGGACGAGTTGAGGGCTTGGCTGAAGATTCCGGATGGTGGACCGGTGGCGTCGGAACGCCTCCTGGGAGTGGGTTTGCTCCATCTGGAGGAGGCCGTGGCGAGGCCTGGCCGGGATCGGGAGGCGGCCTATCAGCTTCTCGCTGCCGATGCGCTGATCACGTACGCCTGCGAAGCTGCCTCCGAAGCGGGTGACGTCCGAGGCGCACTCCGTGAAGCGCTTGTCCGGGCGTCGGTCGGAGGGTCCCTCTCGTGACTGCTGCGGAACGATCCTGTGTGGGAGACCTTCACAATCATCATCGTGACGAATCCGGGGCATGTGATCCTGGATTAGCAAACGTGGGATTCTGGGACAGGTTTACAAAGCTCTTCAAGGGGTGAACAGGAGCCGCGGAAGATGAATCAATCGAGCGATCTGATCGAACTGTCCGAGTTGGCGGCCGTTTGTGCGCGAGATCTGGGAGACCCGATCGCCCAGGCCGAGTCGATGGTCCTGGAGACGTTGGAGGGGGGAAGCTCCCTTCTGTTCTGCGGTAACGGGGGATCGGCCGCGGACGCACAGCACCTGGCGGCCGAGTACGTAATTCGATTCAAACGGACCCGGGGGCCCTTGCGCGCCCTGGCACTCACGACCGATACATCGGTGCTCACGGCCGGAGCCAACGACTTCAGTTTTGCGGATGTGTTCGCCCGTCAGATCGAGGCGCTAGGCCGTGAGGGCGATCTACTTTTCCTCCACTCTACGAGCGGAGATTCGGAGAATCTGCTCCGAGCCGCGGCGGCAGCGCGAGAGGCTCACATGCACACCGTGGCTCTTCTCGCCCGGGGGGGTGGGCGCCTACCTCAGGAAGTGGATCTCGCTATCGTAGTTCCCACCGAGACCGTCGCGCGTGCGCAGGAATTACACCTCGCGATCGGACACACGATCTGTGAGCGTGTCGACCGCCATTTCGCGGAAAGGTCCGGAGGGTGATCGGGCAGGCGGGCGGGTCGAGCTAATGCATTTCGAGATGTCCCCGCCCGACCAGGTCCTCTGGATTTGGCGCACACTCGAAGAGGCGGGGTTCGAGACCTGGATGGTCGGGGGCTCGATTCGCGACACACTACTCGGCCGGCCCGCGGACGACTGGGACTTCGCGACGATTGCGCGCCCGAAGCAGATCATGAGCGCTTTCCGTCGGACCGTGCCCATCGGCGTGGATCATGGAACAGTCGGTGTCCTTGCTCCCGATGGAACGTTATACGAGGTCACGACCTTCCGGCGTGATGTCGAGACCTTCGGTCGGCGTGCCGTCGTGGAGTTTGCTGAAAGTATCAAAGAGGATCTCGCCCGGCGTGACTTCACCTTTAATGCGCTTGCCTGGCACCCCGATCGCGACCAGTTATTGGATCCGTGGAACGGTGCCGGCGATCTGAACGAACAAATTCTCCGGACCGTCGGGGATCCGGTTGAACGTTTCGCCGAAGATCTGCTTCGTGTGCTGCGGGCGCTTCGCTTCGCCGGGCAATTTGGATTGACGATCGAAGCGGAGACGTGGCGTGCCCTTCTCTCTGCCGTTTCTGGATTGTCTCAGTTATCGCCCGAGCGGATTCAGGAAGAGATGATGAAGGTGTTGTCACAGGCGCAGAGGCCTTCAGTGGCCTTGGGGTTATATGCCGAATCGGGTGTGTTTGCGGAGCTTTATCCCGAACTCGACATCGGACCCAAAGAGGACTTCACCCCAACCTTGCGGGCCTGTGACGCTGCGCCGCGCACCCGGCCGCGGGTGCGCCTTTCGCTCATTGTCGCGCTCGCTTCGGCGGTCGGCGACGACGTTGGGGACCAGCTTGGCGACCGGCGGGCGATCGACTCGGAGGAGTCCACGCGGGATGCAAGGCGGAGTGTGATCGAGAGCCTTATGGAGCGCCTTCGGTTCTCCAACGCGGATACGGAACACGTGGCAGCCGTGGCCGCAAGTCTATCCCCGGCTCCTCCGTTCGCCGAACCAGCCGTTCTTCGGCGCTGGCTCAACCGGGTTGGACCTGAGCACTTCGCCGACATCACTCGGGCTTGGCTCGCAATTGCCCGTGCACACGAGGAACAAGAGAAGACACTAGACGTGGTCCATCGCATCAACGCACTCCGGGCGATTCTTCGTGAAGGCACCCCGCTCACGATTGGGGATCTCGCCTTGGACGGCTCCGACCTCAAGAAAATGGGGCTTCCCCCCGGGCCCCAGTTCGGCGAAATACTCAGATACCTGTTGGAAGAGGTCCTCGACCGACCCGAGGTGAACAACCGGGCCGACCTCGAGGATCTGGCCGCTCAGGGCGGCTTTCTCATGGACGCCTCTCCGGATTCTTAGGAGGCCACATTCCTACGCAGTTGATCGACAACCGCGCGGTCGTGGAACGCGTGGTGCTGGTGGGGGCTCCTCTCAAGACCCTCCATGAGGGCGTCGCTGAGGAACATCTGGAGGAGCTGACACGGTTGACCGACACCGCGGGCGGTCAAGTTGTCGACGTCGTTCGCCAACGGCTCGATGCCCCCCATCCGCGCTTCTACATCGGTAGGGGTAAGGCCGACGAGCTTCGGGAATGTGTAGCCGCCGCCGAGGCGGATCTCGTGATCTTCGACGATGAGCTCACACCGGCGCAGGGCAAAGCCCTGGAGGATCTGATCGGTGTTCGTGTTCTCGATCGTGCGGAGCTCATCCTCGACATCTTCGCTACTCGCGCTCGTACCGGCGAGGCCAAGATGCAGGTCGAGTTGGCGCAACTCCAATACTTGCTTCCCCGGCTGAAGCGAATGTGGACTCACCTTTCCCGAATTCGCGGGGGCGTGGGTCTCCGAGGTCCCGGGGAGACGCAGCTCGAAACGGATCGACGCATGATCAGCCGTCGAATTGCGGATCTCCGGAAGAAGCTTGAGAGCGTGATCCAGGCTCGGGCCATCCAGCGACAATCGCGGGAGGGAAACTTCAGAGTAGCCTTTGTCGGATACACGAATGCGGGGAAATCGTCACTGCTCCGCGCACTTTCCGATTCGGACCTTTTCGTCGAGGATCGTCTCTTCGCCACGCTCGATTCCTCGACACGTTCGGTGGATCTGGGCGAGGGGTTCGAAGCCCTTGTTACGGACACGGTGGGATTCATTCGGAAGCTGCCACACCACCTTGTCGCGTCGTTTCGCTCGACGCTCGCAGAAGCCCGGGAAGCGGACCTTCTGGCGCACGTCATCGACACATCACACGCGTGTTGGGAAGAGCAAAAACGTGTAGTCGAAGACGTTCTCGAAGACCTCGATCTGGGCGACCGACCTCAGGTCCTGATCTTCAACAAGATAGATCGGCTGACCCACGCCGAGGAGGAGGCGCTGAGTAGGCGCATCCGTGCGTTCAACATGACACCTGCGGTTTTCTTGTCCGCGCTTCGACCGGACACGCTCGAGCCGATCCGAACCTTGTTCAAGGCCAGGATTCGAGCCGGGCTTCGCCACCTATCCCTAAGGGTAGGGGCCGGTGATGGCGAGACTCTGGCGATGCTGTACCGGGAAGGTGAGGTGCTCAACCAAACTGAGCATGGCGATGTTCTTGAGCTCGAGATACGTGTGCCCTTGTCCTTTGCCGGCCGCCTTCTTCAGAGGCTCGGTGTAGAGTTGGCTCGAGACCATGAGTTGCCAGCGTGAAGGTGAGGCTTTCGGCACGGGAGCGCTCGAATCCAATTACCTTCTTTGATCCGCGATCGAACTGCTCCAGGTCCATCGGGTTTCTCGAGGTACTGGGATGAGGTT
>ERZ651768.563-NODE-563-length-27884-cov-8.473909_pt1 | contig 27884 bp, 17 predicted proteins | sample MGYA00514754_ERZ651768 | MGnify/ENA metagenome assembly ERZ651768
TTCTATTTTCAAGCCAGATAAAAGATCGGTTTGCTGTTTTTAAACCAACCATAGACTCCTCCATGATGAAGCGTCAATTAAAGTTGGCAACCCCACAAGGCATACAAGAAGCCGTGATTGCGGTGGGATGGTCTGTGTTTTATAAAATTATGGGGATGATTGGTTTAATTGAGTTGGCAACCACAGAACTTTTGTTTACAATTATGCACGCTTCGTTTATGCCTGCCCTGGGGGTTGGTCAGGCCTGCTCAACTCTAGTGAGCAAATACATGGGAGAAAAGAAGATCGAAAAATCGGAAACCAGCATAAAAGAATCCATTCGACTAGCGGAATATATTATGGGTGTCATGGGGTTAACTTTTATTTTTTTTCCGAAGGTTTATTTATATATGTTCACCGATGATCCAGAAATCATTCGCATGGGTGTCTTTGGTCTAAGAATGATTGGCGCTGTCCAATTTTTTGATGCAATTGGTTTTGTTTTGTGGTTCGCATTGTCAGGTGCGGGGAACACTTTTTTTCCTGCCATGGTAGAGTCTTTTTTAACATGCGGTGTGATCGTTCTAGGTAGCTACGTTTTTGGCGTTGTTCTTGAAATGGGGTTTATAGCACCGTGGTTATTGTTTCCGGTTTATATGGGTTTGTTTGCCGGCATTATGATTTGGAAAATTAACCAAGGGGATTGGAAAGAAATTGAAGTATAAACAATCGAAATGTTTATTTAAATTCAAGACTGTAAAATAAATTTTAAAAACACGGTTAAATTAAATGAAAAAATTTTCTGGAATCAAATCTGCGGTGGATGGTGCAGGGATGACAAGTAATTTTTTCATACAACACCACAATCACGAAAGAGAGTTTTAATGAGTTCAGAAAAGTTTGATTTTTCCCTTGCCATCGGTGGAGCTGCAGGTCAGGGAATTGCCGCGCCGGGCGATGTGCTGGCATGGATTTTTGTAAAACGCGGACTTCACCTTTACACCTACAACGCTTACCAATCCATCATTCGCGGAGGTCATATCTTTTTAACCGTTCGTACCTCAACGGAAAAAACATATAGTCACGGAGATAAACTTGATCTGCTGATATGCCTAAATCAGGATACGATGGACCGACACCTGAAACATATGGAGACAGGGACACAGGTCATCTACAACAGCGATACTATTGAGCCGGGCTATACCCAGGACAATGTGCAGTTGTGTGGCATGCCAGTTAGCAAACTGAGCAACAACAGCCGCAACAAATTAGTTCAAAATACTGCAGCTCTTGGCGTAAGCATGTACCTCCTAGGGCTGGATTTCGGAATTCTTGAAGAGATTCTCACAAAACAGTTCATAAGAAAGGGTCAGGAAGTGGTTGATGAAAATATCAATGTTGCACGGGCCTCGTATGACCATGCGGCCGCAAATTTTAAGCCGCGCCCTGAAGTGACACCGAACGGTGAGAAGCCCCAGGCTTGGTGGGCGGGGAACGAAGCACTAGCGATGGGCGGAGCCAGCGCAGGCGTCAAATTCTACGCCGCTTATCCCATGAGCCCATCCACCGGCGTTCTTCACTGGATGGCCAAGCACGCCAAAGACCTGGGTATCATGGTGCGGCAGGTCGAAGATGAAATTGGTGTTGCCACCATGACCATCGGTGCTGCGGCTACCGGTACTAGGGCAATGTGTGCAACATCAGGGGGAGGCTTTGCCCTGATGACAGAGGCCGTTGGTAGTGCAGGGATGATGGAAATTCCGGTCGTGATAATTGATGTACAGCGCGCTGGTCCATCCACCGGAGTCCCAACCAAAACAGAACAGGGCGATTTGTGGCAGATGCTGGGTGCGAGCCAGGGCGATTTTCCAAGAATCATTGTTGCCCCAAAAGATGCCCTAGATGCGTATAACTCAGTGTTAGAGTTGTTCAACTTGGTAGACCGATATCAGTGCCCTGGGATTATTATTTCTGATCTTCTAATCTCCGAAGGAAGGTTTAGCGTAGATCCAGACAACATTGATTTTCATCCCAAGATTGATCGTGGCGAACTAATCCTTAAACCATCCACCAGTGCGGACGAATACCTCCGTTACAAGAATACTAAAAGCGGGATCTCACCACGCGCTGTGCCGGGGCTTGAGAACTATGTTCATGTAATGGCCACGGATGAGCAAGACGAGGATGGCGTCTTGATTAGTGATGAGTTTACTAATCCTATAAAACGTCGCATGATGGTTGAGAAACGCGGGCGGAAAATGGATGATATATTCGAAATAGTAAAAGCACCAGTATTGGAAGGGCAGGAAGGTGCCGACATCACCTTAGTTGGATGGGGATCCACCTACGGTGTTATCCATGAGGCCACCGAACAGTTGAAAACCAGAGGTATAACCGCCAATCATTTACCGATCAAGTGGATTGTCCCCTTTCATGCCAAGGACGTTAAGAAAATATTATCAAGTAGTAAGAAAGTGATTGTGGTTGAAAATAATTATTCCGGCCAATTTTACCGCTATATGCGTAGCGAAACAGGACTGAACGTAGATGCCCATATTCGTAAGTATGACGGCGAGCCGTTTATGCCTCACCAAGTAGCAAATGGTGTCCAAGAGATCATGGCTGGAGAGACTGAAATCTTTGTGCCCGAACATAAATTAATGGTTTAAGGGGATTGTTGTATGGAAGCAGAAATCGCAGTAAGACAAACAAAGAAAACCGCCAATGATTTCAAGGGAAAGGTCGACCCAGATTGGTGTCCCGGGTGCGGCGATTTTGGGGTTTTAAATTCCCTACAGAAGGCCTGCGCTGATCTAGGATTACAACCTCACGAGATTCTTACTGTAAGCGGGATTGGTTGCTCCTCTAATTTCCCAGGTTTTTTTAACTCTTTCGGTATGCATACTCTACATGGTCGTGCACTGCCTTTCGCAACCGGTGCAAAGCTGGCCAACCATGAGCTCACGGTGATTGTCACCGGTGGCGATGGTGATGGTTATGGGATCGGAGGAAATCACTTTACCCATATTGCACGCCGAAACGTTGATCTTACTTACATTGTTATGAACAACCAGATTTACGGACTTACAGTAGGGCAAACATCACCAACAAGTGAATTTGGCATGAAAACAAAGAGCACCCCATTCGGCAATGTTGAAATGCCTTTGAATCCGCTCACATCCGCTATTATGAATGGTGCGACTTTCGTTGCTAGGGGCTACAGCGCTGACCCAAAAAACCTCTCAGATCTTTTATGTCAAGCAATCCAGCATAAGGGATTCGCGCTGGTAGATGTCTTTAGCCCATGTGTTACTTTTAATAAGGACAACACCTACCAATGGTTTAAACCACGGGTCAAGAAACTGGAAGATGAGGAACACGATTTCAGTGATTGGAAGACCGCCTGTGAGAAAGCAATGGTCTGGGGAGAAACAATTTATTATGGGAAGTTCTTCCAAATCGAGGACAAGCCGACCCTCGGCGATCTAGAGCCAGTGCTGCATGAAGGAGGTCCTATATGTTTCCGTGAGCTGGGTCTCACAGAGAAACAATCGGATAAACTCCTTAAAGAAATGATGTAGGTTAAGATAGAAGAACAAAATAATTCCATTTCTTTCTCCATAAAGGAAAGACGTTTTTCTAAACACTTGGAAGAAGGAGGCCTAGAAGCAGACAAAAACAAAATTATCCGCCGGAAAACATCGGTCTCTGATGCAATTATGGGCGACTAACTGGAAAGGATCATAGCCAAATTGGACTAGGTGGAATGTTGTTATTTCCTCTATTTTATTTATAAAAATCAGAAACTATATTTTTTTAAGTTCAACGCCTAAAAACACAGTTATAGTGTTTCCGTATCTTTGGATTTTTTTATTCTATGACTAAATATACTGACCCTTACGATTCCGACCCTCTGGAAACACGAGAGTGGATTGAAGCCATTGATGATACCCTGGAGGAACACGGCGATAAACGCACTCGCTTTCTATTGGAAACGCTGATAGACTATGCCCAGACTCACGGTGCTCGAATGCCTTTCAATACCAGTACACCGTTTATCAATACTATCCTGCCCAGTCAGGAACCAGAATATCCCGGGGACAGGGAGTTGGAGCGACGTATCAAATCGCTGGTGCGTTGGAATGCAATGGCCATGGTCACCAAAGCCAATAGTGAAACACCCGGGATTGGTGGCCATATTTCCACTTACGCTTCCGCTGCCAATCTCTATGAAGTCGCTTTTCAACATTTTTTTAAAGGCCCACAATATCCGGACGGATCAGACCTAGTTTTTTTTCAGGGCCACGCATCGCCGGGTATCTACGCCCGCGCTTTTCTGGAGGGCCGCCTGAATGAGGAACACCTGCATAATTTCCGCCGCGAACTTTCTGCTTCTGGGGGACTGAGTTCTTACCCCCATCCATACTTGATGCCGGATTTTTGGCAGTTTGCCACTGTATCCATGGGACTGGGGCCCCTAATGTCCATCTACCAGGCGCGCTTTATGCGCTACATGATCGACCGTGATTTTATGAATGACACCGGCCGCAAGGTATGGGCCTTTCTGGGAGATGGAGAAATGGATGAACCAGAAGCATTGGGCGGATTGACCCTGGCAGCCCGCGAACGTCTGGATAATCTAGTATTTGTGGTAAACTGCAACCTGCAACGTCTAGATGGCCCTGTTCGGGGGAATGCCAAAGTGATCCAAGAACTGGAAGGGGCATTCCGTGGTGCCGGATGGAATGTGATTAAAGTAATCTGGGGTTCAGATTGGGATGACCTTTTGGAAAATGATAGTAGCGGGAAACTACATCAGCGGATGGAAGAAGTTGTGGATGGGGACTTGTTAAAATACGTAGTGGAGGGCGGCGCTCACATCCGCCAGCATTTTTTTGGGAAATATCCAGAACTGCTCCAACTTGTAAAACATTTTTCCGATGAACAGCTGGAGAAACTACGGCTGGGAGGGCATGATCCGGTAAAAATGTATGCTGCCTACCATGAAGCAGTGCAATTCAAAGGAAAACCAACGGTTATCTTAGCTCGGACCATTAAAGGGTATGGTTTGGGGGAAGCAGGTGAAGGGCGCAATATTACCCATAACCAGAAAAAGCTTAATGAAAATGAACTGCTGTATTTTCGCGACCGTTTCCAAGTGCCCTTAACCGATGAACAGGCAATGCAGGCTCCTTTTTATCGTTTGGATAAAGATACGGAAGAATACCAATATTTACAGAAACGACGCCAGAAACTTGGAGGCTCTATGCCGGCACGTTGCTTCAAGACAGCCTCTCTGACTATTCCCGATGTCACAATCTTTCGGGAACTTTTGGATGGCACTGGCGACAGAAAAATTTCTACCACTATGGCTTACGTACGACTTTTAACTATTCTGGCCAAAGATAAAACCATTGGTAAGCATATTGTGCCTATTATCCCTGATGAAGCCCGCACCTTTGGCATGGACCCCCTCTTTCGGCAACTAGGGATTTATGCCAGCCGGGGGCAACTCTATGACCCGGTAGATTCAGATCAGTTCCTTTATTATAAAGAGTCCAAGCATGGTCAGATTCTAGAGGAAGGGATTAATGAGGCCGGGGCAATTTCATCTTTTATAGCCGCCGGTATGAGCTACAGCACCCACGGGGTTCATATGATCCCCTTTTATATTTATTACTCCATGTTTGGATTTCAGCGGATCTGGGATTTCATCTGGGCCGCTGGGGATATGCGTGTGCGTGGGTTTCTACTGGGTGGTACAGCAGGTCGTACAACATTGAACGGGGAGGGCCTGCAGCACCAGGATGGCCATAGCCATCTAGCGGCGGCGGCGACCCCCAATATCAAAGCATACGACCTGGCTTATGCCTATGAGATTGTGACAGTAATTCATCATGGGATGAAAGAAATGATGGAAGAACAAAAAGATGTGGTTTATTACCTGACCTTGGAAAATGAAAATTATATACACCCAGAAATGCCCGACGATGTGGCCCCCGATATCATCCGCGGGCTTTATAAGATTCAGGCTACGGTTAACCCCGTCCTACGGCTTCTGGGCAGCGGTCCTCTGATGGGAGAAACCCTGGCAGCGGCAGACCTGTTAAAAGATGATTGGAATATCAAACCGGGCATTTGGAATGTTACAAGCTTCAGTGAGCTACGCCGGGAGGCGGAAGATGTGGAAAGATGGAATCTGATTCACCCAGATGAACAGCAGAAAAAGTCGCACTTGGAAGAATCCCTCAGCAAACATAAGGTGCCAACTGTCGCTGTTTCTGACTATGTAAAAATGGTATCTGAGCAAATCGGTCCATATGTGCCTGGCCCCTACTATACGCTAGGAACAGATGGTTTTGGCCGTAGTGATACCCGAGAAAACCTGCGGTGCTTTTTTGAAGTAGACCGATACTACATTGTGTTGACCGCCCTCCGTGCCTTGGCGCTGGATGGCAAATTGGAAATGTCTGTAGTTCAGGATGCTATGGCAAAATATAACCTGGACCCTGAAAAGCCGAACCCCAGAAACATATAGAATTGCACCATGATAAAAGAGATTATATTACCTGACTTGGGTGAAGGAATTGATGCGGCGGAAGTAAGTGAAGTAACCGTCTCAGTAGGAGATTTCATCAATCCGGATGATACCATTTTGGTACTGGAGTCAGAAAAGGCATCCATGGAGATTCCGGCCGATGTGACCGGAACGGTGCAGGAAGTGGCGGTTCAGCCGGGTGATGAAATTACCACGGGGCAACTCCTGTTTAAGATTGAACTAGCGTTAGCAACAGGCGAGATGGAAAAAACGGCACCTGTTGGAGCTGAGCCCGGTCTAGAACCGGAGAAGACACCCTCGAGGAAAACTATTAATGAATTATCCCCACCACTACCTATGGGGGAAACAACATCAACGGGGGATATTTTTGCCAGTCCTGGTGTGCGGCGTTTATCCCGGGAGCTTGGTGTCAGTCTACACGCGATTAAGGGTACTGGTCCTAAGAGTCGTATTACCAAGAATGATTTACACGATTACATTAAAATTAGACTGGCTATAGCAGCAGGTGGAACAGTGAACCATCGCCGGCCGGATGTGGATTATTCTCAGTGGGGCGCTGTGGAAGTCCAGAAACTCACCAAGGTCAAGCGCATTACAGGCCAACGACTCCAGCAGGCTTGGCAGACCATCCCCCATGTGACCCAATTTGATACAGCAGATATCACAGACCTGGATGCCTACCGTAAAGCAATGAAGAAAAATGCGGCCGAGGAGAACATAAAAGTAACCTTTCTACCCTTCCTGATGAAAGCTGTAGTTAGAGTGCTGGAAGAAATGCCTCAGTTTAACAGTTCCCTAGACCACAGCGGCGAAAACTTGGTACTGAAGCACTATTATCATCTGGGTGTTGCCGTGGATACGCCCCAGGGGTTGACCGTTCCTGTGGTCCAAGATGTAGACCAGAAGTCGGTTTTGGAATTGTCAGAGGCGCTGATGGACGTAAGTACCAGAGCTCGCAATAAAAAATTGAAGCCCGATGAACTTAAGGGTGGAACCTTTACAATCTCAAGTCTGGGGGGTATCGGCGGTACCCATTTTACGCCCATAGTCAATCCGCCAGAAGTAGCCATCCTGGGTGTTTCACGTAGTCATTGGCAGGCAGTTTATGATAGTGTTGCAGATCAAATTACCCCCAGGTACATACTGCCTTTTTCCCTGTCTTATGATCACCAGGTGATTGATGGAGCGGCGGGAGCAGCCTTTACTTCCCGCTTTGCAGCTATCCTAGAAGATATGGAACAGTTTAAATAATATATTTACTGTTGGTTATGGAAGCTAAAAAATTCGCACAGGTAGTAGTGATTGGTGCCGGACCCGGTGGTTATGCTGCTGCATTTAGGGCTGCGGATTTGGGGAAAAAGGTTCTTCTGATTGATAGAGATCCAACACTGGGCGGAGTATGTCTTAACCGCGGTTGTATTCCATCCAAGGCATTACTGCATATTGCCAAAGTTATCCATGATGCCAGTTCTCTAGCAGCACTGGGCGTAACCTTTGGCGATCCCCAAATAGATATTGAAGCGATCCGGAATTACAAGAATGTAATAGTGACTAAGATGAATGACGGTATCGCCCAGATGGCCAGAGCCCGTCAGGTGGAAACCATGCAAGGCAGCGCATCATTTCAATCTGATAGTGAAATAAGAGTGACTCGTGGTTCCGACACAGTAAAAGTCACCTTTGATAATTGTATCATTGCCGGCGGTTCTTCTTCCGCTATGTTGCCCGGAATACCAGTTGATGACCCTGGTGTACTTACATCTAGAACTGCTCTTGATATAGCGGACATTCCCCAAACCTTGCTGGTCATTGGCGGCGGTATCATCGGTCTGGAACTGGGCCAGGTCTATGCTGCGTTGGGAACCCAGGTAAGCGTAGTGGAATTTTTACCGCACCTGATTCCCGGTGCAGACCGGGATCTGGTCAAACCTCTGGAGCACCGATTGAAAAAACAATTTCAGGAGATCAGGGTCTCCTCTAAAGTAACAGAGGTGAAAAGGAAGAAACAGGGTCGGCTACAGGTTACGATAGAGAGCGATTTAGATATCTACCAGGAAACCTACGATAAGGTCCTGGTCGCGGTGGGCCGCAAACCAAATACAGAACTCTTAAACCTAGAGAAAACTACAATTACAATGGATGAGCAAGGATTTATCACTGCAGATGTATATCAACGAACCTCAGTCCCCAATATTTTTGCCATTGGGGATATTATTGGCAACCCCATGTTGGCCCATAAAGCAACTCATGAAGGCAAAGTGGCGGCAGAAGTAATTTGCGGTCTACCGGCGGTATTTGACGCTAGAGCCATTCCCAGTGTAATCTATACCCATCCGGAGGTAGCTTGGTCTGGATTAACTGAAATGGAGGCGCAGGAGCAGGGTATTGCCTATGAAAAAGGCGAATTTCCCTGGGCAGCCAGCGGCCGCGGGCAAGCTGTGGGAGCCATTCAAGGCAAAACCAAGATACTTTTTAATCCGAACACAAAAAAAACACTGGGTATTGGCATGGTTGGCCCCGGTGCAGGAGACATGATCTCCGAAGGCACCTTGGCAATAGAATTGGGTGCAGATGCGGAAGATATTAGCCTTACCGTTCATCCTCATCCTACCCTTAGTGAGACGTTAGCATTCTCTGCAGAAGTATTTGAAGGGACGGTGACGGATTTGTACCTTCCCGGGAAAGAAAAGGGCTTTAAATGAACCATATTCTAGCTTTAATTCTCATTGTTGGAAGCCTGGCCCTGGCCCAGGAACCTAAACCGCCGGATCAGCCACCCGCCCCGGATGCAGCAGCTTCAGGGCCCAAACAGCCTGCGCCCCCCAAAATAAAAACCATGGAAGAGGGGCTGAAAGGGAAAAAAGAAATACCTGGACTCATCACCCTCTGTCAGGATACAGCCACCGGCAAACTGTCCATGGTGCTGAAAAATGAACAGCTTGGAAAAGAATTTATCTATTTTGTCCATGCCCGCGATGGTCAGCTGAATGCCGGTGTGTTTAGGGGCAATTACCGCGGCGAGCGGATCATCACTTTCAATCGCTATTTTAATCGTATTGAGTTTGAGGTGCAAAATAATGCTTTTTATTTTGATCCTGACAATCCCTTAAGCCGCGCCGCCGCCGCCAATATCACCACGGCGATCCTAGCTTCAGAGTATGTTGTGGCCCAGTCAGACAGTGTTGTCATGGTTGATGTGGATAATGTGTTCCTCACGGAAGCACTGCACCAGATCACCCGCGGCTTCATCCCCGGTGGCGAAAATAAGAATCCCTTTAAGCTGGGGCGGCTGATCAAGAACCGCTCCAAGTATGCCCTGCTTAAGAATTACCCTGAGAATACAGATGTTTCCGTACAGTATGTATACAGCAATCCTACACCTACAAACTGGGGTTCCGATCAGGGGCTTACGGATGCCCGTTCAGTGAATGTGACTCTGCAGCATAGTTTTATTGCTGTGCCGGAAAACAAATATCATCCTCGCTATGAAGATCCCCGGGTGGGGTATTTTGTTACCCAGATCACGGATATGACCGACCCGGAAGATGTAACTCCCTATCGTGATCTGATCCACCGCTGGCACCTGGAAAAAAAACACCCGGAGCAATTTATTTCTGAGCCGGTGGAACCGATTGTGTGGTGGATTGAAAACACCACACCAAATGAATTCAGGCAAGCCATCAAAGATGGTGTACTGGCCTGGAATAAGGCCTTCGAAAAAGCAGGCTTTAACAATGCCCTCCAAGTTAAGGTTCAACCGGATACTGCCAGTTGGGATGCGGGAGATATACGTTATAATGTGTTGCGCTGGACCTCCTCGCCCAACCCGCCCTTTGGCGGCTACGGCCCCAGTTTTGTAAACCCCAGAACCGGCCAGATCCTGGGGGCTGATATTATGCTGGAATATGTCCATTTTACCAACCGGGTGAAATATGAAAGGCTTTATGGGCCTTTGTCTGACAATGGAAACCTGTCTGAAAAAGATCTCTGCCTGGCCGGCCATTACAAACACCAAGGCAACCTGTTTGCCGCCACAGCGCTCAATTCAATGGGCAACTTTACCCAGTTTGAACAGCATCGTCTGGTTTACGAGGGTATGGTGAACCTGATTCTGCACGAAGTAGGGCACACCCTGGGCCTGAGCCACAATTTTTATGCCAGTAATTTTCACAGCCTGAATACCATACATGATAGAAACATCACCGAACCAGTTGGCCTGATCTCCTCCGTCATGGATTATGAAATGGTTAATATTGGCAAACACAACAACTGGACTGGACAGTTTTATTCCACAGTGCCGGGTCCCTATGATAACTGGGCCGTGGAATATGGCTATGCAACTCCCTTGGAGAACCCCTTGGATGAGGCTGCCCGCATCAGTCTGCTGTTAAGCCAGTCAACAAAACCTGAACTGGGCTACGGCAATGATGCCGATGATATGCGTTCTCCCGGGAAAGGCCTTGATCCCCGGATCATGGTCAACGACATGAGCGACAATCCGCTAGGATATGCTGAGGAAAGGATGGATCTGATCCGGTCCCTGTATAAACCCCTGCGTTCCAGGTATGAAAAACATGGCGAATCTTACCACGCCTTTACCGATGCTTTTAATATATTGAACAGGGAATATCGTGTTTGCGCTACCGTGGTTTCACGCTATGTGGGCGGTATGTTTATGGACCGTTCCATGGTTGGGCAGGAAGACCGGGAATTGCCCTTTATGCCGATTCCCAGAGATACGCAAAAATGGGCAATGACATTGTTGAATAAATATATATTTTCTCCCCAAGCGTTCGAGCGGCCGGAAGATATCTACAATCATTTACAGTGGGAGCGCAGAGGGTGGAGCGGCACCAGCGACCCCCATATTCATGATCAGATCCTGAATGTTCAAAAAACGATACTGAATCATTTGTTGCATTTGAATGTATTGAAACGCATTTCAGACACCGGTTTGTATGGCAACACTTACAGCCTTTCGGACATGATTCGTGATTTGACCAATTCCTGTTTTGCGGTGGACGCCAGTACCAATGTGAGCAGTATGCGCCGCAACCTGCAGATTGAATATACAGAACGCCTTATCCAAATAGTGTTGAACAAAGGCAAGGCAAAATATGATCACCTGGCGGTTTCCGCAGCCCACGCCAACCTGAACAAAATTATAAAACATTCCTCAAAAAAATATAATGTGGACGAAGCCACCAAGGCCCACCGGGAATATTTACTATACCGTATCACCGAGGCCCTGGATACATAAACCCCTTTTATACAGGAGCGCACCATGAAACCCGTATTTCTGGCACTGGTGATTGCCACAACGGTGAGTTGTACAAACAGCCCAGATCATAAAATAATGAAACACCCCCTTGATAAATCAGAAGCCAGGAAAATTGTGCTGGACAACCAGCTTAAGGTCTTTTTACTCTCCGATCCTGACTTTAACATATCTGCAGCCTCCCTGAGTGTCCGAACGGGCTCCCTGGATAACCCGGATTCACGCATGGGGCTGGCTCATTTCATCGAACATATGTTCAAAATGGGTACGAAAAAATATCCGGATTTAGATGAGTTTAATACTTATCTATCATCCAATGGGGGCCATTATAATGCTTATACAGCCAGGGACCATACCAATTATCAATTTCAGATATTTCCGCATGCTATGGAGGGAGCCTTGGAACGGTTTTCTGATCGTTTTGTCAGCCCTCTATTTCCCGAACAATACGTTACAAAAGAGATCAATGCAGTTAATTCCGAGCATCAAAAAAATATCATGAATGATTATTGGAGGCTGTTTCGGATTGGCACTTTTCTTTCCAGAGAAGGTCATCCTGCGAAGAAATTCCAGACCGGAAATCTGGAAACACTGGGCGATGTTACCCGCGACGAAGTTGTCTCATTTTTCGAAAAGCACTACAGCGCCAACCAAATGGCCCTGAGTGTTTTAAGCACTCAGCCTTTGGATGAAATAGAGAGCTGGGTTCGAAAATACTTTTCATTGCTGCCAAACAGAGAATTGGATAAATCTATCTATCCCAGCGATGTTTATGAACGGGCGAAAACATTCCGCGTAGTTACCATTGAACCGGTAAAAGACATAAGAGAAATGAATATTTCGTTTTCACTAACTGACTTAAGGAAAGATTACAAAAGTAAACCAGGACGAATGTTGGGATATATATTAGGCAATGAGGGAAAAGGAAGTCTACTTTCGTATTTTAAAGATAAGGGCTGGGCTACTTCTTTGTCGGCTGCAGCCAGATCGGAGACCGATTCCTATGGCAACGCCACGGTGATGATAGGACTTACACCAGAGGGCCTTGAAAACTATCGAGGAATCATTAAGGGCGTTTTGATGTATATATCCTTAATGCAGAAAGAAGGGTATAAAACAGGCTCTTACGATGAAATGAAGACCATGGCAGAACTGGAAGAGATTTACTCCAATAAAGGCGAGGGAGCCAGCCGCGCAGTTGGCTATGCCAATGAAACATTGTTTTATCCGCTAGAAGATGCAGGCCGGGTAAGTTACATTTATGCCGATAACGGATCCCTGGCCTACCAGCGCCTGCTGACGCAGCTGACACCCGATAATATGATGGTTTTCCTTATGTCAAGGGGCCTAGAAACAAATAAGAAAGAATATTTTTACCAGGCCCCCTATGCTTACGAGGAAGATGATGTTTTTTATCAGGAATTACTTGATATATCTGTTCATTCGGATCTACTTATGAAATCAGAAAATCCCTTCATCCCTAAATCAGCAACAGTTCCTGATCGCAATCTGGATGATAAAGCAATACCAGAACTGATCGTAGACACCGAAGGTGAAAAAATATATTTTGGTCAAGACAACGAGTTCCTCAGGCCGAAAGGTGTCATAACCTATAAAATCTTTTTTTCTGAAGAAAAAATGAACCCTGCGTTCAGGGCAAAGCTAAAGTTTTATATTGCCTGCGTGAATGAATCTTTAAACGAACTTGCATATCCGGCAAAAGAAGCGGGTCTGAACTACAACATTGCCGATGGGTACGAAGGTGTATTTATAACGATCAGCGGCTATCAAGAATCATCCATTGTTTTGTTAAAAACAGTGATTAATCATCTCATTACTCCTGATATAAATGAAGAACAGTTTTCCGGCATCAAAGATAGAATAATCAGGGAATATAATAATTTTCATCTTTCCGATGCCTGGCGCATTACTAGGGATCAGACCGAAAGAATATTTAGAAATGTCTACTACAGCCCCGATGAATTATACCAGATCGCGGCGGAAGTTACTTTAAAGGATATTTCTTCTTTTGCATCAGAAATTTATAAACAGACTTTTATAGAGGGGTTGGTGTATGGCGATTACAGCAAAGAAGAAGCGAAAGAATCGTTACAAATATTGAAGCAGGGTTTGAAGAGCCAAACAATATCAAAAAAGGCCGCATTTCAAGTTCAGTCCCTGGAGCAGACCGAATCGGAAACGATACAAGCTGTTCAAAAAATAAAAGTGAATAATTCTTGTTTCTGGAGGGTATATTATCTTGGTGTTGATGATCCTGCAAACAGAGCCATTTCGCTGATTATAGCTGGAGCGATAGATAGGCCATTTTTCACAGAGATGCGAACCAATCAGCAGCTCGGCTATATTGTTTGGTCTGGTACGCACAGGCGGGAAGATGCACAATATTTATTTTTTATAATCCAATCTGGGGTTTATCCTGCCGATGAATTGAACAAAAGAGCAAATGAATATATCAATCAGTTACCGGATCTGGTGTCAGGCCTTACCCCTGAAATGTTTGAAAAATACCGTCAGGCTGCAATTGATGTGTTGGAAAAAAAACCAAAAAGTATTTTTGAACGGGCCATGAAACATAATGATATTGTTTTTGAGTTTGATGCTGATTTTGAACGGGATCAAAAAACCATTATGGCCTTACGCGGAATTGAGCAAATCGCCGTAGTCAATGCTTTAGAAGTTGCAATTGGAGAATCCAGTAAAAAAATGGTTAACAGTTTAGGTTTTGCAAAAGATCATATGAATGAATCAAAACTTCAAAGCGACTATAATGATATAAAAAGCTGGAAAAAATCCAGGGTTTACCGGTAGGAGATGCCAACAGATGTTATTCTCATTGCGGCAGTTACGGTTGACGGCTTTATTGCCCGCCACAGCCGGGAAGTGACAGCCTGGTCGAAAGACCTCAGTTTATTTAAGGAACAAACCATAGGCTTTCCAGTGATCATGGGGTCCAACACCTATGATACTCTCCATGATCAATTAGAGAAACGGGACATGATTGTGGTTCACCGTGATGATGCACCAGAATCAGTTCTGTCGGAACTTGCTGCCGAGCGGTGTTTTATCATCGGGGGCGGGAAAACCTATTCCCGGTTCGCCCCCTTCCTGACCCATTTATATATTACACCCCATCCTTTTATTTTTGGTGCTGGTGTTCGCCTCTTCACTGACCCTATTGCTGAATTATCCCTGCGGTTCGAAACCATGATTGCAGTGGATGAAACAGCTGGGGTTTATCAATATCAGTATAAAGTACAGAAATAATGATACGGCGAGGCATACAGCTGTTCCTGCTTTCAACCATAGTTCTTGGTCTGAAAACTCGCTCCGGCGGCCCCTTAACAAAAAACCAGGCGGCCATGGATGTGCATCACTACGAACTGCGAATTGAGCTGGACCAGGAAAAAAAAACTATCGGTGGCACGGTGACCGTCGGGTTTAATCTTAAAAAGAAACCCCGCAGGCTTGAATTAGACCTCTTATCTAGCTACAGCGTTTCCAACGCCTGGGTCAATGAAAAACCCATGGTGTTCTTTCAGCGCGGCGATAAATTATTCATTGAAAACCCAGGGTTGGATTTAAACAGGAATCATCATCTGAAAATTTCCTATAAAGGCAAGCCGCCGGAGGCCGCTAACCCGCCCTGGGATGGTGGAGTTACCTGGTCCACCAGCGCGGATGGCTATCCCTGGATTGCTGTTTCTTGTCAACAGAATGGCGCCCACATCTGGTATCCCTGCAAGGAGCACCCCAGTGATAAACCGGACAGTGTGGATATTTACGTGACCGTTCCAGAACCGCTTAAAGTTGCCGGCAACGGATTATTGCAGGGGATCGTAAACGCAGGAAACCGCAGGGAAACCTGGCATTGGAAAACCCATTATCCAATCAGCACCTATAATGTTAATATCACTATAGGAAACTTTGAGACCGTATCCCGAAGAGGCCTTATCCAGGGTCAGCCTCTATACATGGAATTTTATGTTTTGCCCGAGTCCAGAAATGGTGCTGAGGAGTTGCTAGAAAAAGCGGAGGAATATCTCAATTTCTATGCTGAGCAATTTGGACCTTATCCCTGGCTAGATGAAAAGTTTGGCCTGGTGGAAACTCCTTATTGGGGCATGGAACACCAGACCATTAATGCTTACGGCAATAAATACAAAAATACAAAACTGGGCTATGATTTTCTGCTGTTCCATGAAATGGGCCACGAATGGTGGGGAAATTATCTCAGCGTATCAGACTGGGCAGACTTTTGGATCCACGAGGGGTTTGTTACTTATGCCGAGGCCCTGTATGTTGAAAAAGAATTTGGCCTGGGCGCCTACCATGCCTTTATGAGAGACCGTTGCGGAAAAAACATCCCCAACGAACATCCTGTTGTACCGGAAAGACCGGCAACCACAGAGGCCACCCGAGGCAACGATGTCTATTATAAAGGAGCTTATGTACTGCATATGCTGCGCTACCTGGTTGGCGACCAGGTACTGAAGAGCACCCTGGAGGAATTTATCAAGATGCCCAAGCGCCGGCCCAACAACCAGACATCCACCCGGGAATTTGCGGAGCTGCTGGAGGAAAACTCCGGGATGGCGCTGGGCTGGTTTTTTGATCAATATTTATACAAGAAAGATTATCCGACGTTGAATATGAAAACAAAAATTTACCGCAACGGAGAAAAACAGTTTATTGAGCTCTGGTGGTCTGAAACAGGGTTTGTTTTACCGGTAGAGGTCAGCTATCAGGGACAGTTTGCCTTGGAAACTATCACCATAAATGTTTCTGAAAAGCCAACGGGGGTTTCTATACCTGCAACATCCACCCTGGAGCTGGATCCACGGAACTGGCTGTTGTTTACTCTCAAACAACATTAGTTTTATTCTAAGTAAATTTTATAGAAACATTAACCGATTGGCCGAGATATTATGAATAAACGCATCTGGAAAACTGCCGTTGGATTTCTTGTTCTTATTTTCTTTTGGTTTTGGGTATGGCTGCATCACCCGCTACCCAGGTACGAGGGCGAAATACAGCTTGATGGATTAACGTCTTCTGTGGACGTTTTCTTTGACGAATGGGCCGTGCCCCATGTATTTGCCCGGAATGAAGATGATTTATTTTACGCCGCGGGCTACCTGGCAGCCAGGGAGCGTTTGTTCCAATTGTCAACAGTAGCCCTGGGTGTTCGAGGGGAGCTTGCATCTGCGCTGGGGGATGATTTCTTATCAACGGATATTTATCTGCGTACATGGCGAATACACGATACAGCAAAAAAAATGGTCGCAGCCATGGATGTCAATAAAAGATCTATCTATAATTCGTTCTGCAATGGTATCAATTCCCGTATCCAGGAAATAAAGGATGATCCGCCTATCGAATTCAAAATTCTGGGCATGGATCCTCCGCTATGGGATCCAACTATCGTTGCCGGCTATGAAAGGATGATGGCCCATGAAATGCAGGGCGCCTGGGAACCGGAAATTGTTTATGGAGCCATTGCTTCATATTTTGGTGAAGAAAAACTGGCTGAAATCATCCCCGGCTACGCTGATGATAAACCCACAATTGCGGCCATAGAATATGATCAATTCAAGCCCGTATTTGATGCAGTACTCGATCAGGAATTTGCATTGCGGGACCTGTTTGGAGAGCACAATGCGGATATTGGCTCCAACAACTGGGTGATCTCCGGCTCCAGAACCGCTTCAGGAAAACCGTTACTGGCAAATGACCCCCACCTGGTATTTACTCAGCCTCCCAGGTGGTTTGAGATGCATTTAAAAGGAGGGCGATTTGATGTGTCCGGTGTGTGCATCGCGGGGATTCCAGTTCCGGTCATCGGGCAGAATAAGCATGTGGCCTGGGGCTTTACAAATACCATGGTGGATGATGTGGATTTTTTTGTAGAAACGATCAACCCTGATAATAAGAACGAGTACCGACATGATGATAAATGGCTGCCAATGACAGTTCTGGAAGAAACCATTCCTTTGCAGAATGGTGAGGACACCACCATTGTGATCCGCATGACTCACCATGGCCCTATCATCAGTGATATACACTCTCTTTTGCGGAATGATGATACAGCCATGTCCATGTCCTGGACCGGCCACTGGGTCACCAAGGAAATGGATGCCTGGGTTGGTATAAACACCATGAAAAACTGGGATGATTTTACAAAGGCGCTGAAAAATTTTGGTGTTCCCGGACAAAACATTGTATATGCAGATGCGGATGGCAATATCGGCTGGCGTCCCGCTGTGTTTGTCCCCGTCCGCAAGGAGGGGTTCAGCATGGTGCCGCGACCTGGAAATGATTCGCAATATGATTGGAAAGGGAAAGTGCCCTACAGTCAAATGCCGTACCTGTTTAATCCTCCAGGCGGATATATCTCCACCGCCAACAACAAAACCATCGGTGATAATTTCCCCTACTATATCAGCGGGCTATGGGCGGATCCCAGCAGGGCGGAACAGATAAAGAAAAGACTGGATACCCTTGTAAATGCCACAGTAGATGATATGAAATCAATCCAACTGGAACTCACCTCTCCATTCGCCCAGGAAATAACTCCCTATATACTGGCTGTCGAGAAAGGAGATGAAACAGGAAACCTGGCCAGGGCTTTTCGATATCTGCGGGAATGGAACGGGGTAGAGGGCGTTGATTCGGAAGCAGCACTTATCTTCCACGCCTTTATGCGCAGCCTGACGATCAATCTTTATGGTGATGAACTCAGTTTGCTGGGAAAGAACTATTTGGATGCCTATACCGGATTGAATTATCTGGTGAATAGAAATATCAGGGAGGTTTTAAAAAACAAGAATTCCTCATGGATAGATAATATTGAAACAAAACTGAAGATAGAATCCCTGGATGAGATCATATATACATCCATTGTCGGTGCCGTTGATGAACTGGAAAGCAACTATGGTATCAACCATTCCAACTGGAAATGGGGAGACGCACATTCCGTAACCCACAGGCATCTGTTGTCAAAGGTTCGTTTTTTGAACTGGCTTTTTGATTTAAGCGTGGGCCCGTATCGTTCCGGCGGCTCTGATAAGACTCCCAATGCCGGAGGATATTCCTTTCATAAACCTTATCATCAAACCTCCGGCGCCTCCATGAGGCGCATTGTTGATTTTTCCAATTTGAATGAAACGCAGTTTATTCTGCCTACCGGACAGTCTGGAATTCCTGGCAGCCCTCATTACCGGGACCAGGCACAGCTTTATCACAGTGGTCAGTACCGCACCACCTGGTTTGAGGAAGATTATATACGGACAGAAGAAAATTTCAGGCACCTGGTGCTGAAACCCTGACAGTGCTGCTGTCATTTCTAGCCATTATCATCCTGCTGGCGTTTGTACGCCACCGCTATTACTGGCAGGCCAGAAAAAACAATGTATTTAATGGCTTCGGAACAGTCATGATGGCTCATCGAGGTTCAAAGGTTCGCGCCCCGGAAAATACAGCGGCAGCATTCCTGGAGGCGATAGACTATGGGTTCACCTATTTGGAAATGGATGTTTGCCAGTTAAAGGACAGTACAGTGGTGTGTTCCCATAATTTTGACCTGGAACGGGAAACAAACGGCCATGGCTGGCTCTATGAAAAGAACTATAAAGACCTGGACCTGATTCGGGCAGGTGTCTACAGCCACCCGGAAAATATGCAGCCGATTCCTAGACTGACCGATGTGCTGGACCAAATACCCGGACACATCTTTCTGAATATAGAAATAAAATACAAATCTATTTTTGATCTTTCCACTGCTAGGACAATTGGCAGGATGACCCGCGCCGGAAGAATAAAGAATCCTTATATTTTGTCATGTTTCAACCCTTTTGTCGTGGCATACCTGAGACTGTTTCACCCCCAGGTCTATGTGGGCTACCTTGTTGAGGATGTAAGACTGGCTATGCTGACTCACTGGATCCACCCGGATTTTCTACACCCTGAAGCGGGGCTCGCTGATGAGACCATGTTCAGTGAGTGTGAACAACATGGCCTTGGCGTTAACCTGTGGACTGTGAATTCTTTACCAGGAATTCAATGGTGTATAGAGCGCGGTGTTTCCGGGGTGATCACCGATAATCCATCATCGGCGGTCTTATAGAGTGGTGTTTTGATAGAAAAATCAGTTTTTGTCCTGAAAGATAAAATGGATAAGAATGAGAATTTTATTCTTATGGATGTACGGGGAAAAAAGGAACTGGATATTTGTGCACTAAAAACCGTGCTGCATATACCCATGGTGTATATTCCAAAATTTTTAACTGAACTGGACAAGAAGATTCGCATCGTTGTCATGTGTCATACGGGGGTGTGATCACTCCTGGCCTACCACTATCTGGTACGGCAGGGATATAAAGCAGTGAATCTGCGGGGCGGCATTGATGCCTGGGCTAAGGAGATTGATGCGCGATTAAAACAATATTAATATTGGAATTAGATCATAAATTCTAGGTATTATTATACTGACCTTTGGATTTATGTAAATAATATAGTTGTATATTATATATCGCAACTAATCAGTATCCATTAATATGACGGGATAATGCCGTGCCATATATTCTTTATATACAAGGACTTATAAGAATATTATAAAAAGTATTATTAAATATATGTTGTTGTGTCTCAACGGCGGTTTTAATAATCATTGCAATCATAAATATTCAACCCGTGTTTTCTGCCGGGAATATATTATCCGTCTTTCCACGGCAGCTGTTGATGGATAAGTTTCCTGATCTTGAAAAATATAGATTTCTTTAACCTGGGTTAATAAATGATTCCCGAACCGTACATGCTTGGAAATAATATTTAAATTTGACCACAGGGCTGGGCGATTATTATTTTATTGAAAGCGAGAGCATAGTTGTAAATATTGTAAATATTGTAGATTTGTGGAAAATATACTGTGGTATAATATATTGTAAATATTATAATAAAGGTATAATGATTAAAATTGATATACTGGTTAATATTTATTTATAAAATATTCAAATACAATGAAATGTGATATTTTTAACATGATAATATTGAGATAAATTCATCGAAATAATGAAATTATAAAAGATAATTGGGGTATTTATGGCAAGATGGGCTTGCTAATTCATCAGAATCATTTTCCGGGTAGCAGACCAGTTCATTGTTTCCATAGAAATAAAGTAAACACCCGCTGAAAGCTTTCGGCCAAAATCATCCAGTCCGTTGAACTGCAGATTATATGAACCGGCAGGCAGGTTAACTGAAATAAGTGTTCGCATTCTTTGTCCTAGTATGTTCGATACAGTGACGGTTATAAGGGCTTCTATGGAAACATCAAAACGAATTGTTGTAGATGGGTTAAACGGGTTTGGATAATTTTGATGTAATGAAAAATGAGTTGGTATGGGTCCCTCAGCAAAGATACCAAGTTCAGCGTTGGCGGCTCCAGGCGTTGGATTTAATGAACTCCAGGAGGCTGAACCGTCTGGATACATGCCCCAGGATATATCAGAGGCCTGTTCACCATAAGTCAATGAATCTACATAGGCTGTGTCGCCTGCAAAAACAGTTGACAGGCCGATCTGTTCACCGCTTCCGCTAAGTTTTATATTCACATGCAGGATTCCCTGATCAGGTTCCTTGTCTGCCCACAACAGCAAAAAATCTCCCTCGGCGATGGTCGTGCTGTCTGTACTGCTGCGTGGGATTTGCCATAAAACAGCATCTGCAAGATCATCGGTTATATACATTCCGCCAATATTAACATCAAGGGTACCGCCGTTGTACAATTCAATAAAGTCATCATAGTTATCATTCTCATCGGTACAGCAAGCATCATTACTGGCTAAAAATTCGTTAATCATGATTCCTGAAAGAGCCTCCGGAGTCCAGGTATTAGATACACCGGGCGTGGGTACCGGAAAAAACACCCAATCGTCTCCGCCATCAGGATATCTGCCGTATGATACATCCTCCGTCTGTGATTCAAAATCATATGTGATAACAGTATTTCCGTTCTGGTCTGCTATAAAAATTGTTTCGCCACTGCTTGACAGTTTTTCATCAATCACAGGGAAACCACTGGCATTACCCGTGTACCAGAGAACAAGAAATCCGCCCGAAGAAATACTAGTATCCGGCGCTGTGGTTGTAACAGAGCCATCCGTATCGCTAAAACCCCAGCCAGTTATATCTACAGGGTCTGTGCCATTGTTATAGAGTTCAACAAAGTCTACACCATTCCCAAAAATTTCCGCACCGCAGCAGATCTCACTGGACGCTAAAAATTCGTTTATAACAATAGAATATTCTTGACCAGAAGCAAATGCAAAAATAAATAGAGAAAATAGTAAAGTATTTTTCATAGCGAGCCAAAATATACCACTACATAAAAAAAAAACTTACAGAAATTTGCAAATATTAAGTAAAACACAACTAGAAAAGTGCATTTAGATAAAATATTCACCACTGTTATTTCTGTCGAAATTTAGACTTGTATCATGTAACTAAAGGCAGAAAAGAAAAACTGGAATTAGGCGGTTCATTCCCTGCTGAACCACTGCAGGATAATGAAAAGATGATTAATAAAAGAATAAATAAAGCAGCTTTAAAAAAATCTATTCAATATTTTGTAAAACTCGGTCGAGGTCATAAACTAAGATTCTCGAGTTCCACTGGTCCACAACAGCCAAGCGGCTGGAACCATCTGCAAGAGTAATTGCCGAGATACCGTCAGGTGATGCTAATTCATTTTTCCGCCAGTCATTTTTTAAATGCGGTTTTGCAAGCCCCGCAATGATGCTATGTTCATTATAGTTTATGCCATCGATTACACAATCGGATTTATAATTACAGTAATAATAGGCCTTCTTTCCTATAGACCCCTTATATTTTCCAGAACGGATATCAAAAATATAAAACTGGCCCGCTTTTTCATCTACAACAAATAAATTATTTCCGAAAGTACAGATACCTTCAACTGAGTCATTAAAATACCCACTGACAATAGAATCATTGTTCATGGTGACCCCGATTAAGCGATCAAGAAAGCGTCCATCTTCTAGATTAAAAGCGGCAACGTACCTTTTTTTAGACACATTTCCAAACTGGCCTACTTGAGGTTTTTCTTCAGCAATAAAAATAGTCTTTTGGTTTTCGCTAATGGCCATGCCTTCACTTTTTCTCATTACTGTAGTGATTTCTTGAGTCTCAGAAAATTCAAGATCATAGGCGTAGGAAACAGCACCATCATTATTCATCTGCTTGAACTTTCTGATGCCAAAATTTCGTATTTTTTTAACTTTAAATACTTCTTTGGCCATATCGACTACATAAACATCACCATTATCAGCAACGATTATTCCCTGTGGAGCAATGAGACACCCATCATTTTCTGGGTTATAATAATTATCGGCAGTGATATCACACTTTTTTCCAATAAACTGGTCAAGGGTCAGATCTGGGTTTAGTCGGGCGATTAGGCCGGCACCTTCAAGTGTAATATAAATAAAACCACTGCTGTCTTTACTGATTCCCGTGGGGAGAATTTGACTGTCTTCCAGGCCCAGGTCTTTTGCGGAAACTGATTTTAAAAGGACTCCATCAGCAGAAAAATGCTTAATGAGATTATTACTAACATCACTTATAACCATGGATCCATCAGAAAGAAGCTCTACATCATCGGGCTGAGCCAATTGATCTACCCCAGAACCATAGCCGTTTTGAGGGTCGGGGACAATCCCCAGGGGTGTAATACTCGACAAGCCATCTACATCTTGACTCTGGTTGCACCCAAAAGCCAAGAAACACATCGTCAGGGATAATATTGAGTTATGCAAATATTTGATCACAGATTAAATAATAAATAATTTTCTATAATTAAAAAAAAAGAATTACAGGAGCCAAAAGTGAGGAGGCTCCTGTAATTCTGGTAGTTCTATGGCTTTATATTACTCCCTTGCCCAGGCGGCTGTAAACATGGAGATACTACCTTCCCGTTCATTGGCGGAAAAAGCGACACCATTTGTCTGGTGCATTCCAAGACCCTCGGAACCGATTGCGCTTTTTTCCATGCCATTATCATTTTCATAGTCAATGCCAGCGGGGGCCATGGAATCGAAAACAGGATTTGCAGGGTCCGTTACGTCATACACAATAACAGCGTGTGATTCCTGCAAGGCAAAAACGGCATAGAGCTTGCCCGATTTTTCAACCAGTGAGCATTCTTCCGGTTCTGTGCGTTTTTTATAACTTCTGTCATCCCTCTGCCAGCCAGATGGAAGATCGTTTTCAACAACATAGGGGTTGCCGTATAAAGTGCCGCTGGGAAGCGCCATCAATTGAAAAGTCCCGTTACGCTCACTTGAGATAAGAGCCATGGTCCCATCAGGTGAAATAAACAGCCCATCAGGTTCGCACTCTACGCCCGCTCCATCGTCAGTTGTACCGCCATCATCTGGAAGGTCCACTACGGTATATTCTCCTTCTGTCAGGGGGGCATCTGCAACATTGAAGATCATGATCTGACTCGTTTCCTGGATAGAAACAATTACAGTACCATCTGCAGATGTTTCAGCATGCTCAGGTTCAGAGTCTGTATCCCAGTCAACTGCAAAATCCTGCACCAGAGATGCATTGGCAACACCGCCAGTCAGATCAATGATGGATACACTGCCGCCATGACGATCTTCTGGTTTACAAGGACGATCTTCACGATCATCTTCACAGGCGACAACCAGATAAGAGCCGTCCTTTGTAAAAGCGGTTCCATCGGGGTTGTAACCAACCTCTACTTCGCTTACAATCGATCCATCAGACAACTTTACAAACATAATTTTACCTTTGGCACAATCCGTTTCAGCAACACATACCGCTACATAGCTTTCACCACCGATTGGAATAGAAACATCGATAGATGTCATTTCTGCTGTGGCAGAACCAGGATCGAGATCATATGTTGAACCAAACGCAAAGGAACTTGTAGTGTAATCGATAACTGTAAGCCTGCCAATTGCAGAGGATACGAAGACCGCTTTGTCATCAGTACCCGGGACGGTACGTACAATTTCAGCATTCGCATCTTCACCAGCTGTTAAAGACATTACATTTTGAATATCAAAACTGTCATAGACAGTTTCGACTACTTCATCATCTTCGCATCCAACAAAAAAGACCAGCCCAAAGGTCATTATCGTGGATGAAATGATTTTTAATATTCTGTTCATTTTAACTCCTTGTTTATTTAATGATTAAGGTTAAGTAGTAAGTGTGTCACCTGAGTTTATTAAAATTCAAACTTCAGTTGTACTAGGAATTGATTGTCATTAACACGAGTGTTATCAACGGCATTTCCATCACCATCTGTTGTTTTGGAACCACCTGTTATTTCATTTAACAGGTAATACTCTGTTTTAATGCTTATATAATCGTTTAGTTTGTATAAAAAAGCAAGAGTAATCATTTCTCTATCCCACGTCTGAGGATCCCCCATGGTTTCTTCATGCCTTTTAATATTCAAGTTGCCATATCTTACAAGTGGTTCGATATTTTTTATTCGATAAGACCCCTCAGCATAAAAACCATTTCGAGGCAATAATCCGTCTAAAGCATTAATGTATTCTGCACGGATATGGATGTTTTTTTGATCGATACCAACCCGGCCGCCATACCACCAGTGCGTTTTATCATTCTCTTCCCAATCATCATTGCTGTTCGCTATGTCATCATATCCTGGAAGAAAACCAAGATTAGTCTTCCAATCATAATCATCAATCAGTTTTCCGGTATAGTACCAACCATCAGCGGAAACGCCAAAAGCTTTCAGGCCAAGAGATCCACCGTATTCAAACGTTTGCCCATCCTTATCTTCGTAATCATCATACACCATCATCTTGAATGATTTATCCTCAGCAGCGTCATCAGTACCTAATGGTCTTTTCATTGCAAAAGAAAGACCTAGATCCATTCGGATATTTTCACCAAGGCTATATTTAGTTTTAGATGTTATATGGTATTCCCTCCCTTTCCAAAAAGCGGTTCCGATCAATGGATAACCCTCTGTTTGCCGCTTGACGGCTATCATGGGCTTATTTTTCCCCATTTCAAATCGAGTGTTTATACCAGGGAGGGTCCAGCGGGCATAATGTTTATCAACATTGGCTTTTTTATCACCGAAACGAAGTTCAAAATTATAATATAAGTTTTCAGAGTAGTTGATTCGCGTAGACAACACAGCTTTATCAATGCGCATATGCGGACTGCGATTTTTTACTTTATTGTAAGTAAGATCCTGGTTTTCAAATCCGCCGGGTCCCTCTACATCCACAAACTCTGTTTCTATTTCCCCGCCAAGTAATATTTCTAATCCACTCTCAGATTTAATAGAAGTTAGCTGTGTCCAACTGATGCTGGTAAAGAGTCCAATTTTTATTAAGTGCGTTAGTACCGATTTCATGAAGTGTCCCTTTAAATATCCAGTTTTATTCATTAGATTTTTCTTTCCAGAGAGATAATGGTATTAAAATTGCTATAACAGAAGAAACTATCCAAAAAATAAATACGGTATCAAAATTATAATTTTCTATTCCATTAACGGTAGTTTTGCTATTCTCGATCAGTAAACCACTAATCCAATCCTGTGTAGCTGCTCCTATATAACTAAAAATACCAATGATGCCCTTCACAGATCCTGCTGCTTTTGTGGGGAGTAAATCTACAGCCCATAATCCACCAATATAGACAACCAGGGAACCCAATGTAAATTCAAAAAGGCCCAAAGCTGCCACATTAAAAATGAAATTATTTTGTGGGGCGGCTTGTAAGCCCAGTAAACTTGTGGTGAGCAATATACCCATTATCAGCGCTGGCACGTTTCTTTTTGCATTAAAGAACCGATCAGAAAACCATCCCGAGAATATAGCACCAGCCAGACCAAGCATGGTATTTACCCCCATAATGGTACCCGCTTCTATTAATGTAAAGCCCTTTGCTTCCTGAAGGTAGAGTGGGCCCCAACTGTGTATAGCGTATCGGCAGGTATATAAAAATGTGGCTGCTAGACCGACCTTCCAGACAACGCGGCTTTTCAGTACCTGGAGCTGAAAATCTTTAATAGATTTTTTCTTAGACTTCCCGGCAGAAAAGTCCTGTTTATAATCACTTATGTTTGGTAGCCCATAAGTTTCTGGCCGATCTGCCAATGTATAGTATAAAATTACAGCGACAATTAAACAGACGGCTCCCGGCCCTATAAAACCCATTTTCCAGCCAAACAGCGCCACTATAGTTGATGTCCCAATAAAAGTAAGACCTTCACCAATATTGTGGGACGCTGCCCAGATACCGTATTTTGTACCCCTTTCTTTATTACTGAACCATTGGGTTAGTGAGACAACGCAGGGTGCGGAGCCCATGGACTGAAACCAGCCGTTGACAAACCAGAGCCCAGCCATCACCACAAAACTAGTGGTCATACCAAAAGCAAGATTCATCAGGGCTGAGACTGCCAATCCAGTAGAAATGAATTTTCTTATATTTGCTCTATCGGACAGAAACCCATTTGTCAATTTTCCAAAAGCATAAGAATAAAATAAAAGTGCCCCAATGATACCCAACTCTACAGGAGTTAAAATGCCTGCATCCATCATAGGTTTTTTGGCCACCGAAATGGTTAAACGTCCAATATAAAAGACTCCATAACCCAAGACCACTGACCAAATAACGCTGCTGCGTTTGCGGTTGTAAAGTTTTGATATCTGAGTTTTATCAGTGATAATAGGTTTGTCTTCCCCTGTTTTCCACCAAGAAAAAAGATTCATCATTTTATTGCTCCAGTTCAAAAAGAAAAGCAGCTTTTAATGCGCCCGGCACAACCCAGCTAGGCTCAAATTCCTGCAGTTTAACTATAAACTGCGTACAACGGCTCATGGCATCTTTATTATATTGTTTTCCATCTACGAAGGGATGGTCAAAAGAAAACTCAGGTATTCGCAGTTCTCCATCTCTGGTTGGAATAATCCAAACGGTCATATCTACGCGGCCGAAAAGACCATCACC
>ERZ651768.564-NODE-564-length-27863-cov-14.419888_pt1 | contig 27863 bp, 37 predicted proteins | sample MGYA00514754_ERZ651768 | MGnify/ENA metagenome assembly ERZ651768
TTTTCACCGGATCCAACCTGCAGTGCCCCCTCCATACTGATATCAATGAACTTTATCCGTCCTGCTTCCAGGGTATCCAGTATTATGGGATTGCCGATCACCAGATGCTGGTCGGACTCTTTTGCTCGTACCGATGCAATAACATTATGTGCGGGACTTTGCCCATCATTAAACAGTGCAAATTGGACCGAACCGGTCTCTAGTGCATCAATCACACCATTTCCTGATGGTTCAATAACGGTCATATTCTGGATTGTGAAATGTGGAGGATCCAGTACCACGTTGCAGGCAGACGTGGAAAATTCACTTTCTTCTCCATCCATATCAAGGGCCGTCACCACATAGCATATGTCAGCAGCAAAATCCAAAGACCGCACCGTGTACTGCGTGGATTTCACTTTTTCAATGAATGTCATGGAATCCTGGTTGACCTTTTCATAGATCTTATAATAATTGGCACCGGAAACTTCGTTCCAGTTCAAATGCATGCTCGTAACATCACCATCAGCCCGTAAACCTGTGGGGGCAGCAAGGGGCACTTTTGTACAATGGGGATTTGAACGATCACTTTCAATATCATACTGGTCGACACAGGCAATCTCATAGCAGTATTGTTTTCCCGGCGGCATTGGATCTGTAAACGATGACCCATCCGTGGATGATATATTAATACCCTCGCGGTAAATAGTATAAGTCACGGCACCTTCTACCTCATTCCAGATCAACGTGATCCTGCTCTCGCTGTTCATGGAAGATAAAATGGGAGCAGCTATAAATTCATGGGTTGTGGCCTTCACTTCAACGGAAGGTTCACTCTCAATATTCAGGGCATCCAATGCTGCTATTTTATAATAATAGTCCGTATCATATTTCAGGTCCCTTTCCTGGAAAGAAGGAGTCTGGATATTGCCAATTTTTTCATCATTGCGGTACAAAGCGTACTGAACGGCACCTTCCACAGCTCCCCAGATAAATGAAAATGTATTTTTATAAACATCGATCTGGATATCTCTCGGTTTTTCTGTAGGTGCACTGGCACAGGTAGGCTCTGATAATTCACCTTCCAGTCCAAAATTACCAGACGCTTTTAATGTGTAGCAAAATTCCACTCCTGGCGGTACATCTTTCTCAAAGCGTGTGTCTTCTCCCACGTAGATCTTTATATCATTCTCGTAGAGCGTAAATAATTTCGCCTGTTTGATATCTTTCCAACTCAAAACCATGTGTCCCGCTGACGGTTCCGCTTTCATATTCCTTACATTTAATACGGGATCAAATGCCGTTGGGTTGTCATTGGCAAACAAATAACACTCAACTGGTTCCTCTTTCCCGGTCAGCACTAATCTTAAAATGAGATCAATATTTCTTTTTTTCCGGGGGTTTATTTTAATGCGCTTTGAACCATCAGCTTCATGCTCGATCACAAGGTAATAAAACCGGGGTTCAACATCCTTGAGGGTAAACTTTCCTTTGCGGTTGGTGGTTTCCTCCATCAGGATCTCATCTTTAAGGTTCCTTAGGGTAACGACCGCTTTCTTTACCGGTTTATCTGCGGGATTTTTTACAATTCCTGAAATGGTAACGCTGTCTGCATAAGCTACAGTGCCCAACATCACCAGCAGGATAATTTTAAAGGTCAGGGCTGATGGATAAAAAACAGGCGTTCTCAAACCAGGATGAGATCGTTAGGGTAGCCTGTAGAGAACCCTGTCCGGATTGGATGAGAAAAGCTGTGGAACCTGTGGAAGGTCCTTGTACAATTCTTTGGTTTTATCCTGCACGTGTTTAAGGACATATTCATGAAGTTCCGCAATGGTCACTTCCTTATCCCCGTTATCCGCTTCTCCACGCATTCCTAGAAGCAAATAATAGGTGAAGATGCTGTTCTCCGTATCAGGATGATCGTAGGTAAGCTGGGTGGTATTGGATGCATAGAAGGCTGTGATGGATTCCGGAGGCATGATCTCTTTTGGCAATACCACAAGCGGTTCTTCCGGTTCACCTTTTTTCTTCTTCTTTTTCTTCTTCTTTTTCTTAGAATCTTCCTGGATATCGCTTTGTTTCACAATATTTTGGGCAAACGCCGCATTATTAAAATCCACATCCATGAACAGTGTGATCTCACCAACTTCCGGGATCACCTGAAGTTCAGCTAAGCTGGCGTAGAGATCTTTGACAGGGAAAAATGTATGTCCTTTTGTTGTATCCGCATCGTAGGGGATCAGGACCTTATCTCCTTTATAAGTGGTACCTTCACCGCTGTAATACAGCATCAGGTCCAAGGAACTTTTTTCAGAATAATCAAGACTGGATTCTATTTTTTTCCTGATAAAGCCAATATCAGCATCAAATACTGCTTTAAAATCCTTGCTTGAAATACCCTCGTTAAAAAACCAGTACTGGCTGGGAATAATGGCATGGTCATCCATACCAAACAAGCTTCGGAAATATTCTCGAACCTGCTTCACATTTTCATTTGTAGAAGCTTTACCTACGATGGTAGGATCCCAGAACTTTGTATTCCCTAAAACAATACCAATGGTTTCACGATCCATGGAAGCTTCAGGAATGCCCGTAATGATTTCAGGCTTGATTATTTCTTCACCAACGATCACACTTTCAGGGTAAGGTGTTTCATAGATGATCAAATCATCCTTCCCTTTATATGTTTTCATGGTCTCCAAATGAAGTTCCACTGTTTTTCTGATTTCAAAATAATCATAGAGTTCAAGAGAAATAGTAAAGTTATCTTCCCTGCTCAAAATCTCGAAACTAAAATCCAGGGTTTCACCCCCATTGATGAAGCCGAACTGATATAATTCGTCTGCATCTTCAATGATGAAGGAACTGTCCCTGCGGAATTTCACACTTGCCGTGTCTGTTAGACCATGCGAAAGATTTTGAATACGGATAGTCAGGGTCACCGTTTCATTTTTCGGGATATAATGTTGTCTCCATTCATTATCGATTGCAAAATCGGTAACAACCAGATTGGGCGGAATTACTTTCAATGTTGGAAAGGATATGGGCTCCGGTTCAAGATCCATCCCGGAAAATTCTTTCAGATGAAAATTAAAGTTTCTATCTCCGGTTTCTATTTTGAGTTTTGCATAGATAGCAAATTGAATCTGTAACGTGTCTCCCACATCCAGGACAGGGATCATGGCAACGGAATCGATCTTCAGCGATGGCGTCATTGTGCCATCTTCTGGTTTGAGCCAGGGTTTCAATTCCCGGGCAGGACTGCGACCATCATTGACAACTTTAAAGATTGCCCAGCCATTCTCCCTGCCGTCAAGCATGCCATTCCCGGTATTTTCCATGAATTTTTTCTCGATGAGTGTAAGATGTGGTGGTGGAAGGACATAACCACACATGGTTGGAGATTTTGGACCTTCGTCTCCATCCTGATCAACGCAGGAGACCTGATAACAGTATTCGGCATCAAAATCAAGTCCCTTATGTTCGTAATAGTTACCTTTTGTTTTCGTTAGAAAACTCAAAGAGTCTGTTTCTTTTTCAGCCATGTATATGTTGTATCCAACAGCTCCAGTCATATACTTATAGCTAAACAAAACACGCCTGACATCACCCGTTACTGTGAGCATCCTGGGATAATTCACCAACACTTTCTTACATTCCGCGTTGGAAGGAGGACCTTCCGTATCATACTTGTCTACAACCGTAATCTTATAACAGTAGAATTGTCCTGGAGGAACAATATCTTTATAGGTTGTGTTGATAATCTCAGTTAACAACTCACTATCACGATAGATCCTATAACTATGATCCACTCTCAGGGTGGACTTTTCCCAGTTTAATGTAATTTTTTCCAGATCCGCTTCAGCACTCATAGAAGTTGCCAGAACTTCTTCATGAGTAGTTACAGGGTAGGTGATTCTTGGCCCTTCGTCAGCATCCTGGTCATAGCTGCATATCTCATAGGTATAATATGTATCAAATTCTAAATTTGTATCTACATGTTCGGTTACGTCTGGAGTATCAAAAATCAACTCATTATCTCTATAAAGCCTGTATCCCGATGCCGCCAATACTGGTTCCCAATTAAAAGCCGTATAGTTCCTTAATACTCTTCCCGTAAAATTTCCTGGAGGCGCAAAATAACCTTTTCCGCACTGTACCTCTGCATCAGGTCCTACAGTTTTATGGGTATCTTCCGCAGCAATTGTATAACAATATTCAATGCCGGGGGTCACAGGATCAATAAATTCAAGAACATCCAAGTCAGCAATATTTCCGCCATTCCTAAAAATTTTATATTTGCCAGCCATCCCTGAGATGGGTTCCCAGGAAAGATTAACTGAGTTGACTTCTCCTTTCAGTTTGAAAACGGGGGCAGTCACTTCAGGGTGGGTTGTAATGGAATCAATATAGTTCACACCTTCAAGATCATCTGAATCGATTGAATTGATTTTATACACATAGGTTGTATTCCATTCAAGATCTTTCTCTTCATATAATGGTTCTGATTGTTTTGCCAGGAGTTCGTCGTCCCTGTAAAGAGCATATTTCCCTACTCCTGGAATCGGCTGCCAGCTTAGGTTGACGAGTCGTCCACTGCCTTCAACAGTGTAGCCGCCTGCGATAACAGCTATAGTCAAATCAGGTGGCTTAAAGGAAGCTTTTTCTGTTACAGAATTGGACTCAGGTCCTTCAAGATCATAAAGATCAATGGACCTAACCATGTACGTGGTTGGAACTCCCGGTGCAACAACATCAACAAGCAATGTATCTCCCACAACATTCTGTATCAGGCGGTCATTTTTATAAATATTGTAAGATTTAGCCTGGGGAATATCTGACCAATGTACTGTCAACTGCTCAACGCCTCGTTCAACCCAAACCTTTGGCCTCAGGCCTTCTGTAGATAGATTTATTCTTAAATCAGTAATATCTCTATTTGTTATTTGAACTCGATCACCGCCATTCCCACTTCCATTCCCATACGCCATGATTGTGTAGTGGTCTACAATGATTTCTTTTTCAAAACGAAATTTTCCATTCCTGGCTACAATAAACTCTTCCAGTAAATTCGTGCCTGAAGAATCATAGAGAAATACCTTAGCTTGATCTACATTTTTTTCATCACCGGTTTCATCAAGCAATAGCCCTTCGATAATATAGATTTTTGGCGTCCTTATAGTGTATTCTGACGATTGTGGCCCTTCGATACCATCATCGGTTAAGGATGTTAAGTAATAGGTATATTCTGTATCCCATTTCATGCCTTTGAGGGTAAGCTCTAATTTTGTGGTATTGGTTTGTAGTTTACCATTCGCGTATAAATTGTAGGAACTGGCACCTTCAACCATAGCCCATTCAATTAAATTAGTATTCCGTTTGTCATTCATAGCGATTATAGAGTCTGGCGCTGAAAATACACTTTTATCACAGGCTGCATCCGATTTAGGACCTACTGAACCATATTGATCCACCCCTGCTACAGTAAAACAATTTTCAGTTCCAGCATCTGTTTTCACATTGGCACTCAGACCCGTAGTAGAATCGACCAGGGCACCGTTTTGATAAATGTAATATTTTACACTGTTATTAGCAGTTTTGAAGTTCAGCATTACCTGGTTCTCACCGCTCTTGGCCTTTAGCCCTTTGGGCTTCGCTATTTCAGGGTGTGTTCTGGCAAATACATTTGCAGATTTACTGCCTGGATCCGATTGATGATCCAGGGTTGCTATTGTGTAACCAAACTCAGTCCCGTATTTTAATTTAAAATCTGCATAGGAGTTTTCCGATGTGGAGTTAACCAATACACCATCTCGGTACACATTGTAAGCAGATGCATTTGTTACCGCATCCCAGGAAAGTTTAACAATATTTTTTTTCGCTTCGGCCACCACATTCTCCGGAGCAGGCATTAATGTTTTTCCATATTCCGTGATGGACCGCGTACCCATTGATTGATCACTGTTAACCGCAATCACGTTATAAGCAAAGGTCTGGCCTGGATCAACAGCGTCTAAGTAAAATGTTTCACTGGCCCTGCCCACTTCATTGTTATCACGGTAAATAATGAATTCAACAGCACTGGGCGTTTTCCTCCAGTTTAGCTCCGATCCGTTTTCCGTATATTTTATACTAACCTGGACCTGATCCGGATTTGGATTCAAAGCTGGATTAACAGCAGAAGGGTTAGCCCCACTAATAGCAATATTCTCTGTGCCCCCATACCCGCCTTCACCATAAACGTTCATGGTATAATTTCCGTCAGGAATATTCTTTAATTTAAATTTCCCGCTGGAAGGCGTCTCCATTTCTATCACCTTCCTTTTATCCAGGTCATATAAAACGATCCGGACAGGGCCAATTTTCTTGCCCGCTTCATTAAAAGCACGCCCGGTAATTGTGTAGCCTTGACCATAAGCGCAGACTCCCCATAGAAGTGCTGCTAGGATTGGAAACCGCCCGCAATTAGACGGCTTGAGAGTGCAGATCATCCCCTTCATTTTACCTCGGTTTTTTTAAGTGCCAATTTAACAATGGATTACATAATCGGCTTTCAAGCGAAACTTAATTATTCATACAATAATTGTAAACATCTTTATATAGATTCATTTTCCGGCTCTAATGCCACATATTCCTGCCAAAATCGTACCGATTCTGCCCACTCTTCAGTACTGTATACCGCTTCCGTCCCTCCGGGCAATTTCAACTGGTTTCGCATCATGGTTACCGGGCCCATGGGCAGGGATTCTAGCCCTTCAGGGATAGCATTGATGCTGATCAATTCCCAATCTGCATTGGTTGAATATTCCTGATTTTCGGCTAAAACATCGTGCCGGTACACTATCAGGTCTACCGCTCTGGCATTTAAAGGTGTGCCGGTAACAGCCCGTGTCTGTATGTAGGGGTTTTCTTCTGGACAACGGCTGACAAGTCTTGAAATGAGTCGGGTATGTTTATCCACCTTTACAAATGGGCAAACAAATTCATCTACAATCGATTGATCTGCATGCACGATTCGTACACCATCCCTGTAACCTTTTGTAAAACATCCTTTTTTCATTTGGGTTTCTGCATGGCGGGCAATGGAATCAAAACTTAATGTTTTTGAATACGTTTTTCCCGATCCCTGAACCTGCCGGTGTACAAAATCATTGACTGCAACATTCATTTTTATTCCTGACGTTTTGTGGATTGAATTTAAGATGTTTTTCAATAGGGTGTTCCACCATTGCCATTTAACATGACCAATAATAAGTTTATTCATGTCATTTCCGGTCTGGATTCCTTTTGAAAATGAATGGTGGACATTCTGTGCTTTTCTTGCCCTGATACTGGGATGCGTTGGAGGAAGTGACTTTACCTTAAAATCCGGCTGGATTGATCCCGAATCAATTCGTAAATGGGTTCATTTGCTTGTTGGAATCATGGTGGCTGCCTCCCCTTTATTATTTAAAACAAATCTTCAGCCTGCCATCTTGGCCATTATCTTTATTATTTTAAACGGATTGGCTTTGAAAAAAGAAGAATTTAAAGGCATCCATTCCCAGGAAAGAAAAACCTACGGAACCCTTTACTTCCCGATTGCATACCTGTGCCTGGTAATAGGATTTTGGGAATATTCAGAGTTTATTATTTTGAGTCTGGCTATACTGGCTGTGTCTGATCCTTTAGCAGCTCAAGTAGGTCAAACCTCGGAAAAACCGAAACCATTCACTATTTGGTATGATGGGAAAACCATTCAGGGAACGATTGCATTTTTCATCAGTGCCTTTGCAATCATTTATATGGGATCCCAGATCCTGTATGATCATTCAAACAATTATTTACTTGGATTGGCCTTGTTTACAGCCTGTGGGGCTACTGTAGCAGAGATTACCAGTTGTCAGGGATCTGATAATATATCCATACCACTGGTCAGTATGCTGTTTATGATGGGGTATTTCAGGCATGTAGCTGAAGCAGATAATTTTTTCAATCTCGCAGTTTCTAACTCATCCATTGTACTATTTATTGTTATTTTACTTTTCTCTGTAGCCTATCAATTCAATGCATTATCAAGGAGCGGGTATTATGGCGGCATGATTATGGGAGTAATAATCTCAATAATGGGTTCATGGCGCTACCTCCTGCCCCTGGCTGTCTTTTTTATTCTAAGTTCTATTCTCAGCAAGGCTTTAAGAAATGCATCTTTCTATCGCACAAAAGGATCAAACAGGGATATCATCCAGGTGTATGCCAATGGCGGAGTTGCACTTTTCATCTGCATATATGATTATTTGAACCCCGATCCGATTCTTTTCTTTTTATTTCTATCCTCAGTGACAGCAGCCATGTCGGATACGTGGGCAACAGAGTTTGGAAAATTATCAAAAAAGAAACCTGTGTCCATTATAACGTTATTACCCATGCAGCACGGACTCTCTGGCGGTATAACACGAATTGGAACTCTAGGGTCTTTGTTGGGGGCCTGTCTTATGGGAATGTTGATTTGGTATGCCCTTCCTATGCCGAGTTTTATTATTTATGGAATAATACTAAGTGGATTTTTAGCTGCATTGATCGATTCAATTCTGGGTGCGACTGTACAGGGAAAATATGAAACTCAAACAGGTGAGATTATTGAAAAGCCGAAAGCAGGAGCCTTATTGATCTCCGGACATCATTGGGTGACGAATGATGTGGTAAACTTGATCAATACTGCTGCCGCACCCATACTGATGTATATCTTTTTATACCTGTTTTAATGGATAAAAAAAGAAAATTACAGCAGCGTAATACAAACATTAGAACCGCTACTGAACTTCGATCCATCTCTCTCAAATCAAACCCGAATGTCCATAGTGCCCTTTTATAAAAAAGCCTTCCCAGTTCTGGAAAGGCTTTTCATGATTTTTGTATTATTGAAGTGACTTAAATCACTTTATATACAAGCAATCCAACCATGATGATCAGGGAGACAAATATGAGGGAAACACCCATATTCCCTTTTTTAATCTCTTCCCATTCATCAATATCTGTGGATAGCATGTCAAAAACCTTTAACGCAATCCCGATGCCGAAGGCAAATCCAACAGCAGCAGTTATGGACCAACCTATTGCACGAAGGTATTGACCTAATAAAATTCCCCAATCTATTGACATATTTTTAACTCCTTACAGTATTTCCATGTTTTTCATGATTTCCTGCATGAATTCAGATGAATCCATACGCCCGTCGGCTAACGAGATAGCCATATCTGCAGAGCAGTTGGCCATGAATGTGTTGAAATCGCCTTTTGAAATGGGAACTGCCACACTGACCCGAACCGTGCCCGGCGTATAGGCATTAGCCAATCCCATTTGTTTTTGATGTGTAATGGCCTGCCCGGCAGATGCGAACCCAATGAGCATGAACATTTCAAAATTATTTCTACCGCTTTCCATGGTTATGGAAAATTCATCCGTATCGAGTGAAAGTTGGGATGATTCAACAGGAATACGATAGGATTTGCAGACAGTTTTGACTTTTTTCTTAAACGCATAATTTCCAAAGAGTCCATCTGCGTTAAGGATAAGTGCAAAAAGCACAATAAATAAAATTCGTTTAGATTGCATCCTTCTGTATAAAAAGTTCGGCGGGATTTTACGTTGTTGCCCGACGGAGAATCAAGCAGTAAATACAGGATGTCCGTTTTTCAACACAGAGTAGATCGGATGATCTGAAATCAGATAGGGAATCTGAACAGCTCGTTGAATATTCCAAACAAGGATATCCGCCTTTTTACCAGGCTCGATAGAGCCAATTTCATCCTCTAACAGCAGTGATTTAGCCGCTGTATATGTGCCTGCTTTAATGGCATCCAGAACTGGCATCTTCATGTAGATACAGGCTAAGGACAGAATAAATGGCATGGATTGGATATGGCAGCTTCCTGGATTATAATCGGTTGCCAGTGCCACATCAACGCCCGCTTTTTTAAATTTTTCATAAGGAGCATAAGTGCTTTTTCCCAGGAAAAATGTTGTACCGGGGAGCAATGTGGCGATCACATTATTTTCAGTCATTGTCTGAATACCTTTATCACTCACCGCCATGAGGTGATCAGCAGATATAGAGTTTGTTTCCCCTGCTAATTCTGCTGCACCGGAATCTTCAAACTCATCAGCATGGATCCGTGGCACTAGTCCATGTTTGCTTCCTGTATTAAGGATACGACGGGTCTGTTCAAGCGTGAAATAACCGTTCTCACAAAAAACATCATTAAATATTGCGATGCCCTGTTTTTCAACTTCCGGGATCATGTCATCACAGATCAGATCCACATAATCGGCATGCTTGTCCTTGAATTCCGGTGGAAATGCATGTGCACCCATAAAGGTGGCAATCAGGTCAATATCGTGGGACTGATTAACTTCATCTATTACTTTAAGTGATTTTAGTTCTGATTCTTTATTTAAGCCATATCCGCTTTTACATTCAACAGTTGTAGTACCCAGTTTCAGGCATCGATCCATGCGAGCTTCCACCCTTGAAATCAGTTCAGCTTCCGATGCATTCCGGACACCTTCAATGCTCTTCACAATACCGCCTCCAGCTGCAGCGATTTGTTCATAGGTGGCGCCTTGAGACCGCATGGCAAACTCATCCTCCCTGCCATCTAAAAAAACAGGATGAGTGTGGGGGTCTACAAACCCAGGTGTAACGAGTTTTTCCTTACAGTCTAATACTGAGTCAGCATCACCGAGATCCTGCCCCACTTCTGTTACCTGGTGCCCTTCAATGACAATTTCAACATTGTCTCGGACTGCCATATCCATGGTTTCAGCATTGTAAGTAACTAGTTGTCCAACATTGGAAAGTTTCAGGGATAACATAAAGAATGATCTATGGTGATTTTATCATGGGAATATCTATATCCCACTTTTTAGCATTCTCAATGGCATCTTCATACCCTGCATCTGCATGGCGGAAAATTCCCATACCCGGGTCATTGGTTAAAACGGTTTGGAGCCGGACATCCATTTCATCTGTGCCATCTGCTACAATCACCTGCCCAGCATGCAGGGAATAGCCTATCCCCACCCCTCCGCCATGATGAAAGGAAACCCAGGATGCACCGCTTGCGGTATTTAACAGGGCATTGAGCACTGGCCAGTCTGCAACGGCATCAGTTCCATCTTTCATGGCTTCTGTTTCTCGATTGGGAGATGCCACGGAACCGCAGTCCAGATGGTCCCGGCCTATAACAATAGGTGCAGATAATTCACCGGAGCGAACCATTGCATTCAATGCCAAACCGAATTTGGCCCTGTCACCATAGCCCAGCCAGCATATCCTGGATGGCAGGCCCTGGAAATGGACCTTTTCCCGTGCCATTTTGATCCAGTGGCACAATGCCGCATCAGCAGAAAACATCTCCAGTACTTTTTGGTCCGTTTTGTAAATATCTTCCGGTTCACCTGACAAAGCCACCCAGCGGAACGGCCCCTTCCCCTCACAAAAGAGAGGACGAATATAGGCGGGGACAAATCCTGGATAATCAAAGGCATTTTCAACACCTGCCTTTACTGCCTGGGCACGAATATTATTTCCATAATCAAACGCGATAGAACCCTGCGTTTTCAGTTCGAGAATACCCTGCACATGTTCTCCCATAGCCCTGATTGATTCTTTAACATAGGTTTCCGGGTTTGTTTCTCGAAGTGCATTGGCCTCATCCAAGGTATAGTTATTTGGGATATAGCCTATCAATTCATCATGGGCCGACGTTTGGTCCGTCACCAGGTCGGGTATTATCCCCCGATGAACGAATTCCGGTACCAAATCGGCCGCATTTCCTAATAAACCAATGGATAGCGGTTTATTAGAACTCAGGGCACTCTGAGCCCATTCTAGGGCTTCATCCAGTGAAGCTGTGGATTGATCCAAATATCGTGTTTCAAGGCGTCTCTGGATTCGTCGATGGTCAATCTCGATACATATAGAAACACCGCCGGCCATGGAAACAGCCAGCGGCTGGGCACCGCCCATTCCTCCAAGCCCTGCAGTTAAGACAAGTTTTCCCATGAGTGAATCCGTATTCCAATGGGTTTTAGCTGCAGCTATAAATGTTTCATAGGTTCCCTGCAGAATTCCCTGCGTTCCTATATAGATCCAGCTACCAGCAGTCATTTGCCCAAACATCATGAGTCCTTCTTTTTCCAATTGATTGAAATGCTTCCATGTAGCCCAGTTAGGAACCAGGTTTGAATTGGCGATTAAAACTCTGGGTGAACGGGTGTGTGTTTTTGCCACACCAACTGGCTTCCCGGATTGTACCAGTAACGTTTCATCAGGTTCAAGACGTTTCAATGTGTTTAAAATAGCGTCAAATGATTCCCAATCCCGGGCAGCTTTTCCTCTACCGCCATACACGATGAGTTCATCTGGAATTTCAGCAACGTCCGGATCCAGATTATGCTGGATCATTCTGTAGGCAGCTTCTATCTGCCAATTCTTGCAGGAGAGTTTTGTTCCAGTGGGTGGATGAATTTCTCGGGACATTATAACCTACAAAACAGGGTCACTTTAAATAGTTTATTAATTGTTTTGCATAGGAGGGTTCATCCTTAAATACCGTATAAGAGAAAATGCTTATACCGCCGAAATCATTTTTCCCTGTCTGGTAAATCTTTTTCCCTGCAGACCGGGCGTTTTGATTGTATGTACCAATTCCCATAATAATACGGTTTAGATATTTTTGGGGTAGATTGTCTTTCATAATCTGGAGATTCTGATCAAATATACTTTTATCGAGGGTATAATTCATAGGGACTGCCCAATCGATATACCCGCTGGCTAACCACACATCCCATTCCTGCCCGAAAGTGTTTCGTGCATTATAGAGATTGGGTTTAACAGCAGCCGATATGATACACTTGGGCTGGTAGGCCTTGATTCTCATGGATGCCTTACTCAAGAAACCTGTAATGGAAGCCCGCTTAAAATCTGCGAATGAAGGTTTTTCCTGAACTTTTAAGGAAGGCAGGCCTGGCATGCCGCTGGTGTAATTCAAAAAGAATTTTAAACCCGTAGGGTTCATCCCCCAGCCTAGATCATGATACCGTATATAATCAAAATGGATACCATCCAAGCGATAATTCTGCAATAATTCTGTAATAATATTCTGAAGATGTGCATCAACTTCCGGATGGGTCGGTGCAAGGTAAAAGCCTTCACCATTGATTTTGCGGTCTTTTCTCATTTTATCCATCATCTGGCCAACATTCATTTGATCTGGATCTTTAGAGTCTATCCATTCTGGATGCCTTAATAAAACATGGTCATGCTGAAAGGGTCTTTGTGGAGAAGACCAGAGGTAATACACATTAAACCAGGCATGAATCTTGATTTGGGTTCTTTTTGCCTTTTTTAAAATATAGGCCAGGGGATCAAAATCTGTTTCTTTTAATAGATGCGACCGTGGTACCAGCCTGGATGTATAATAGGCATCCCCACGTCCTCGGATCTGGACAAACAGATGATTATAATTATTATCCTCTGCAAAATTGAGAACATGATCAATTTTTTCTTCCGTTAAAATATGATCGCGAACCACCCACAGGGCACGAACACCAAAGGTTTGGGCACCGATTTCAGCTTTAAGTAAAAAAAGAAGGGCAACAAAAGTCGCCCTTCCTAACGTGTTCCTTTTACGGTTCACAAGAATACAGTCAGAAGCTAAACGATTATTCTTCTGTTTCACCTTGTGGGACCAATTCACTCACCATGTCGACAAATTCAATCATAGACATGGGTGCACAATCGTTATCCCGAAAACCAAGCTTAGTGATCCGGGTATATCCTCCATCGCGGTTTGTAAATGTTGGACCCACGGCTTCGAATAATTCGCGGACTACAGACTTATGAGGAATTTTCTTAAGAACCTGGCGCCGTGCATGGAGATCTCCCCGCTTGGCGAATGTAATGAGTGGTTCTATAAACATCCGAAGTTCCTTCGCCTTTGCATCGGTAGTCTTGATCTTTTTATGGGTGATCAATGCTGTTGCTAGGTTTGCCATAAGCGCCTTCCGATGGGCGGTTTTACGGCCTAATTTGCGTCCGGATCTATTGTGTGCCATATTTTAGCCTTCTTCAGCCATAATCTTTTCAACTTCCATACCAAAATGAAGCCCCATAGTATCCAACTTTTCCACCAATTCGGTCAGGGATTTTCGTCCAAAGTTTTTGTATTTTAACATCTGGTTCTCTTCCTTGCTAACCAGTTCGTGAATATATTTGATTCCAGCGGCCTGCAGGCAATTATAACTTCTAACTGAGAGTTCCATTTCATCAATAGTCTGGTTTAATAGTTTGCGTAATGCCATGGTTTCTTCGGAAATGCCATCAGATATCTCAAGTACACTGGGATCTGCAATAGCTTCAATAAACTTCAAATGGTCCCTCAGGTAGGTCGCAGAATAGGATACTGCATCCTTTGCCGTAATTGAACCGTCAGTGATCACATCAAGAGCAAGAATTTCAATTGGGGCCTTTGCACCAGGTACTGGCTGGACATTGAAGGTAACTTTTGTAACAGGATTAAAAATACTGTCAATTGAAAGTGTACCTACGGTAAGGTTTGGCATATCATTCTCTTCTGAAGGCACATACCCTTTCCCGATCCCGATCCGCAGTTCAATATCCAACTTCCCTTTTGAATTAATTTCTGTGATATATTCATCAGGATTTAATACTTCATACTGATCGCTGGCATCTTGAATATCCTGGGCTGTAAATACTTTTTTACCTTTTAGCGATAGTGTGATTTTATCCGGTTCATTATCCATCAATCTGAATCGTACTTTCTTAAGATTCATAATAATGTCTGCCACGTCATCTTTCACACCGGATAAGGTGGAAAATTCGTGCTGCACTCCGTCAATTTTTACGTGGGTAATTGCTGCACCAGGAATGCTGGTGAGCAAAACACGGCGCATGGCATTGCCCAGTGTTGTACCATACCCACGCTCAAGGGGCTGTAAGGAAAATGATCCTGTATCCCCTGCTTTTGACTGTTCTTTAAAATCAACGTTTAATTCAAGTATTTTAGTAGCCATAAAGTGTTTTTCCTATTTCAATTATTTTGAGTAAAGTTCCACAACCAACTGTTCGTTGACTGTAAGTTGCATTTCATCTCGATCGGGAACCGCAACAAAAGTTCCCCGCATTTTAGCTTTATCCAATCCGAGCCAAGGAAGATCCATATCCCCCTTTATTCGGCGCATGGCGTCAAGAATGATATCCATTTTCTTGCTTTTTTTACGGACTTCAATAACATCCCCTGGGTTTACTATATAAGAAGGGACATTGACAACTTTATTATTCACAAGAAAATGTTTATGACTAACCATTTGCCTCCCCGAAGGACGTGAAGGAGCAAACCCAAGACGGTACACCACATTATCCAAGCGGCTTTCAAGAAGTTGAAGCATATTTGTACCGGTTTCACCTTTCATTTTTTCTGCTTTTTCAAAAGTCAGGCGAAACTGTTTTTCTAATAGACCATACATAAATTTTATCTTTTGTTTTTCCTGCAATTGAACACCGTAATTGGACAACTTAGAACGCCGTCCCTGTCCATGCTGTCCAGGCTTATATGGTTTGCGATTTAGCAACCGGTCGTATTTTGGATTTCCAAAAATATTTTCACCAAATTTCCGCACCAGTTTACCTTTTGGAGTTGTGATTTTTGCCATACAATATACCTAAACCCTTCTTCGCTTTGGAGGACGGCATCCATTATGAGGTAAAGGCGTAACATCTTTAATGCTAGTAATCTGCAGTCCCGCAACGGCCAGGGCACGAATAGCTGACTCCCGTCCAGAGCCTGGCCCCTTTACTTCTACATCCACGCTGGACATACCCAAAGCAAGCGCCGATTGCGCCGCTTTATCAGCAGACATAGTTGCCGCATATGCAGTACTTTTCCGTGATCCTTTAAACCCGGAAGTACCTGCTTTTTCCCACACAATAACATTGCCGTATTTATCTGTAATGGTTACGTGCGTATTGTTAAACGTAGATTTGATGTGTGCAACACCATGAGGCTCCACACTTTTTTTCTTTTTCTTTTTTGATTTATTATCGGCCAATCTTGACTCTCTTTATTAATGGTTAACTCTTGCCCAATCCAATGGTTCGTTTCTTTCCTTTCCTCGTCCGTGCATTGGTCTTTGTCCGCTGTCCATTGGCAGGAAGACCACGGCGATGACGAAGACCTCGATACGTTCCAACATCCTTGAGCCGTTTAATATTCATAGCAACTTCGGACCGCAATTCACCTTCAACCTTGTATCCAAGGTCTGAAATAGCATTCCGCAGCGCAACGACCTGTTCTTCGGTTAAATCTTGAACCCGTACATCCAAGTCTACTTTAGCCTCTTTGCAAAGTTTCTTTGCTGTAGTCAATCCTATGCCATGGATGTAACGCAGTGAATAGGGAACTTTCTTATTTCGAGGTATATCTACACCAACAATACGTGCCATTTCTATTTCCTATCCTTGACGCTGTTTATGTTTTGGGTTTTCACAGATAACAAGCACAACTCCTTTCCTTTTGATCACTTTGCACTTAGCGCAAATTTTCTTTACTGATGGTCGAACTTTCATATTCTATTATTTTTGTCTGTACGTAATACGGCCTCGGGAAAGATCATAGGGCGATATTTCCAGAGTAACTACATCCCCAGGTAAGATTTTTATAAAATGCATCCGCATTTTTCCACTGACATGAGCCAGGACTTCATGAGCGTTGCCGCCGATCTCCACTTCCACGCGAAACATTGCACTGGGAAGTGTTTCCTTGATAACTCCATCAATTGTAATGGGTTGTTCCTTAGCCATTCGATCCCACGCTTAAAATTTTTGGTCCAGAGTCTGTAATAGCAACTGTATGCTCAAAATGTGCTGATGGTTTTCCATCTTTTGTAAGTATGGTCCAGCCGTCTGTTGCAGTGTAGACTTCTTTACCGCCCGCATTGATCATCGGTTCAATAGCAATACACATACCCGAACGCAATTGATATCCCTGTTTTGCATTGCCATAATTTGGGATTTGCGGCTCTTCATGCAATTCTGTACCAATGCCGTGTCCTACCAGTTCCCTCACCACAGAAAAACCATTATTTTCTGCATGGCATTGAACCGCATTTCCAATATCCCCCACATAGTTGCCGGGGACAGCCTGCTCGATCCCATTTGCAAGTGATTCCCGGGTCACATCCAGTAATTTTTGCTTGGCTACATCAATTGTACCCACAGCAAAAGACCGGGCATGGTCACCGTAATAGCCGTCCAATTCAGCACCACAATCAATCCCAACAATCTGTCCATCTTTTAGGATCTCTTTTCCTGGGATACCATGTACAACTGCATCATCAATTGAAACACACAAGGTTGCAGGGAAACCCATATACCCTTTAAAAGCAGGCCGTGCGCCCCTGGAACGAATAAACTCTTCTGCCATCTGATCTAAATCAGATACACAGGCTCCGTCAACAACATATGATTCCAAAAAGATCAATGTGTCTGCAACAATTTGACAGCTGCGGGCAATTTTATCTATTTCGCGAATGGAACGAGTATGAACCATTACATACGCCTCCTGCCCCGAATTTTACCTTTGGTCAAAAAACCATCATAATGACGCATCATCAGATGAGATTCGATTTGCTGGAGCGTATCCAAAGCTACACCTACAATAATTAACAGACTGGTCCCACCAAAGAATGAGGCTAGGTCATAGTTAATATTCATGGTATTCATCAGGATGTAAGGAAAAATTGCAACAAAGGCCAATGCGATCGATCCAGGAAGTGTCACACGTGTTAAAATATTATCTATATACTCCGCAGTTTTTTTGCCTGGCCTTACACCTGGAATAAAACCCCCTTGCTGCTTCATCGTGGATGATACTTGAACGGGGTCAAAAGCGATGGCAGTGTAAAAATAGGTAAAAAATATGATCATTAATCCAAATACGATCCAGTAAAATGGATGATCAAAAGAAAACCAGTTCATGAGAGATTGAGAAAAATCACTATCGCCAAGAAATGTTGAAACTGTACTTGGAATAAACATAATTGATTGAGCAAAAATGATGGGCATAACCCCTGCTGTATTGACCCTCATAGGAATATGGGTATTCTGTCCGCCATACACTTTTCGGCCTACAACCCGTTTTGCATATTGGACAGGGATTTTCCGGGTCCCCTGCGTCAACAGGACCACAAAACAGATAATAAGAAACATAATACCCATCAGGATAAATTCTGACAGTAGACCTCTGACACCTTCCTGAACTAGGGTGACCTCACTTAGGATCACGTTGGGAAATGCTGAAATAATACCAACCATGATAATCAGGGAGATTCCATTGCCAATTCCACGTTCTGTTATCCGCTCTCCCAGCCACATGAGAAACAGGGTTCCAGTAACCATACTGATCATTCCGGTAAATGTAAACATCCACCCTGGGTTCATAACAACAGGCTGCCCATTCGCTGTGAGGCTTGGCAGGAAGACCGCCACCACACCGTAGGACTGCATAGAAGCCAAAAGAACTGTACCATAACGGGTAATCTGGGTGATTTTCTTCCGTCCTGCTTCACCTTCCTTCTGCAATCTTTGAAAATAGGGAAGTACAGATCCCATCAACTGGATTATGATTGAAGATGAAATGTAGGGCATAATACCAAGAGAAAAGAGTGATGCTTTTTGAAACGCTCCCCCTACAAAGGTATTAAACAGGCCAAAGAGAGAGTTTTGAAGATTGGTAAAAGCACCTGCAAGTGCTTCACCATTAACCCCGGGAATAGGAATATGTGCACCCATACGTACTACAATCAACACACCAATGGTGAACAGGATCCTCCGACGGAGATCAGGAATTACAAACATGCTTTGTATTTTATCGATCACTCTTCTGTGGCCGTCCCGCCTGCTTTCTCAATTTTTTCTTTTGCTGAATTGCTGAATGCAGTTGCTGTTACATTCAATTTTGTTTTTAATTCACCATCACCAAGAATTTTAATCGGTTTTAATGCCGACCGTACTAAACCATGTTTTGCGAGAACTTGCGGATTTATCGTAACTAATCCGAGTGTATCAATAGCATCCAGATTCACTACTTGGAATTCTTTCTTGAATAGGTTTGTAAAGCCACGTTTGGGCAGGCGGCGGGCTAGGGACATTTGCCCACCTTCGAACCATGGCCGACGCTTAAACCCGGAGCGCTGTCCTGCACCTTTATCTCCACGGCCTGCAGATTTTCCAAGGCCTGACCCATGACCGCGTCCAACACGCTTTCGGTTCTTTATCGATCCGGGAACGGGTGTTAATGAACTAAGCTTCATACTTCTTCAACCTTGAGTAAAAAAGGTATTACATTAATCATTCCACGTACCACTGGTGTATCACTATGCTCAACGGTTTGCTCCATTTTGCGCAACCCAAGGGCTTGAAGAGTAGCCTTAGCTTTACCAGGATAGCCTATGCCACTTTTTATCTGTGTAATACGTAATGTTTTTGATTTAGCCATTAGTTAAACACTTCACCAATTGAAATACCACGTTTATTTGCAATTGCAACAGCATCTTTCATACGAAGCAGGGCATCCATCGTTGCATGAACCAAGTTCATCGAGTTCTTTGAACCCTGGCGTTTTGTTAAAATATTATGAATACCAACCTGTTCCATTACTGCCCTTACGTTGGATCCTGCGATTATTCCAGTACCAGGAGAAGCGGGTTTGAGCAGAATCCTGCTTGCCCCGTGCTTGCCAATGATTGTGTGAGGAATTGTCCCATTGATCACTGAAACTTTTACGATACTCCTCTTTGCAATTTCTTTCCCTTTCTGGATGGCAGAAATCACCTCATTGGCTTTTCCCAGCCCCACACCAATATGTCCGTTCCCATCTCCTACCACAATCAGAGCTGAGAATCTAAAGCGCTTGCCCCGGGAGGTAACTTTTGCTGTCCGGTTGATTTTTACGACTGCTTCTTCTTTAAGATCAAGTTCAGCTGGATTAATAATTGCCAAATCAAATTCTCCTATAATTCCAATCCGCCATCACGGGCAGCTTCAGTAAACGCCTTAACCCGACCATGGTAGGGATATCCATTCCGGTCCAAAACAACAGGGCCAACCTTATCCGCTTTTGCCTTTTTAGCCAATGCTTCACCTACAATATGGCTGATTTCTATTTTATTTGCTGCTTTTTTAACTGCAGCTTGCAATTCTTTATCTCTCGATGATACAGAAACCAGCGTCGCTCCCTTAAAATCATCAATAATCTGGGCCTCAAAATGCCTTAAACTCCTGTACACAACAAGCCTTGGACGACCTGCGTGAAAACGAGATGTTTTTTTACTCCTGTTTCGCCTTCTCTCTTCTCTACGAATGATTGAACGATGATGTGCCAACTATTTCGCTCCTACCGTTTTACCCTGTTTAGAACGGACATATTCACCCTTATAGCGGATACCCTTACCCTTGTATGGCTCTGGTGGTCTAAATGAGCGGATTTTTGCTGCGACAGCTCCAACCAACTGTTTATCGATTCCTTCTACCTTAACCTCAGTTCGGTTAGCAGTAACTGTTATACCTTCTGGCATATCAAAATATATATCGTGAGAATATCCCAGTTGGAGCCGGAGTCGTGTTCCCTGCACCTGTGCCTGATATCCTACGCCAATGATCTCTAGTTCTTTGCTGAAACCTTCAGATACACCTACAACCATATTATGTATCATTTGACGGGTTGTCCCGTGGATGGCTCTTTGTTCCCGGGCATCTGAATTCCGATTGACAAGAACCGTTCCATCATGTTCAGAAATATTCATATCCTTATGGACTTGGTATTCAAGAGAACCTTTTTGTCCCTTGACCTTCACTAAGGTACCCTTAAGATCAATATTGACACCTGCTGGTATATTGATAGGATTTTGACCAATTCTCGACATCGTCTTTAATAGACCTCACACAGCAATTCGCCGCCCACACCCAGCTGTTTTGCCTTTTTGTTAGATAAAACACCTTTCGAAGTGGAAAGGATTGAAATACCAAGACCATCAAGAACACGCGGGGCCTCTCCTGCCCCAACGTACACCCTGAGGCCTGGACGGCTCACACGTTTAATATTTTCAATCACAGGTTTACCCTGATAATCGTATTTCAAAAAGACCCGGATGAATTCTTTGTTACCCCCACCAGAAATAAAGAAAAAATCTTTAATATATTTTTCTTCTTTAAGAACCAGAGCTATCCGTTTCTTAAGAGAGCTGCTCGGGACGTCTACCCAGCGTTTTTTTGCTGAAAACCCATTACGGATGCGGGTTAGAAAATCTGCGATTGGATCTGACATTGACATGATAAATCTCCTACCAACTGGCTTTGGTTATACCAGGGATTTCACCTTTGAGAGCCATTTCCCTGAAACAGAGCCTGCACAATCCAAACCGTCTTAAGTAACCATGGGGTCGACCACATTTAAAACACCGTTTCTTCTCACGTGTCGAGAATTTTACTTTTCGTTTAGATTTTTGGATCTGTGATTTTTTAGCCATTAAGCCGCCTCTTCGATTTCTTGTTTTATCGGCTTATCTCTTAATGGAAATCCGAACAGTTTCAGTAATTCATACGCTTCATCATCTGTACCTGCAGATGTAATAATTGAAACATTTAATCCACGAATGGACTGGATTTTATCATAGTCTATTTCAGTGAAAATTATTTGCTCTTTCACCCCAAAATTATAGTTACCCCGCCCATCAAATGATTTGAATGACAGCCCTCGAAAATCGCGGGTTCTTGGTAGAGCAACAGAGATCAGGCGATCCAGAAATTCATACATCATATCAGACCTTAGCGTTACCTTGCATCCCACCGGCCATCCTTTGCGGATTTTAAAATTTGAGATATCTTTTTTTGCTTTCGTTACAATCGGTTTCTGGCCTGAGATCAGCGTGATTTCATCAAGGGCACTTGCCAAATCTTTTGAATTGTTTTTGGCATCCCCCAAGCCCATATTTAGGGAAATATTATTGAGTTTCGGAACTTCCATAACATTGGAGTATTTGAATAGCTTTAACATAGATGGTACAATCTCATCCTTATACATGCTCCTTAATGAAGGCACATAAACAACAGGCTTAGTTTTTTTCTTTACCTTTGGCTTTTTCTTTGTATCTTTTTTCTCAGTCATGATTAAGCTTCAATTTCTTCATTCGTTTTTTTGGAGATCCGTACCTTGGAGCCGTCCTCAAGTTTCTTGTATCCAACCCGGGTTGCCTGACCACCGTGAACCACCATTATATTTGACACGTGAATGGAAGCTTCTCTCTCAACAAAACCCCCGGCAGGGTTATCTTGGGTTGGACGTGTCGCTCTTTTTCTAAAGTTAATCCCTTCAATAATTACACGCTGTTTTTTCGGAAAAACATTAAGCACCTTTCCTTCCAAATCTTTATGATTTCCACTGATTACTTTGACGGTCATCCCTTTTTTAATATGCATGTTAAAGTACCTCCGGCGCCATGGAGACAATACGCATAAATCCAACATCCCTTAATTCCCTGGCTACAGGCCCAAAGATACGGGTACCCCTTGGTTCACCTGCACTGTCTAATAAAACAGCGGCATTTTCATCGAATCGAATCCGGCTTCCATCTTTACGGTTGACTTCCTTCCGTGTACGCACAACGACAGCTCGGTGGACTTCTCCTTTTTTAACCATCCCCCCAGGAAGAGCCTTTTTGACCGTGATCACAATCTGATCTCCGATACTGGCATATTTCCGTCTAGAACCACCCAGAACCTTGAAGCAAAGGATTTCTTTGGCTCCTGTATTATCTGCAACCTTTAATCTTGTTTCCTGCTGAATCACTTTTTTATCCTAATTTCACTGCTTCACGAATGATTTGGCTAACCTGCCAGCGTATTCGTTTACTTATGGGACGGATAGAGGAAATCTTAACAATATCACCTTCATTCGGTGTAACTGATGCAACATGTGCCAGGTAATTTTTATAGCGCTTTACCCTTTTATGGTAGATCGGATGTGGAATTTGACGGGTTACCATTACAGTGACAGTGCTGTCCATCTTCGTACTGATAACTTCGCCCACAAGGGATTGACGTTTACGTTCAGGTTTCATTCTTTGATGCCTTCCATAGTTCGGATGCCAAGATTATATTCATTGAGCACTGTTTTGATCTGAGCTATCTCTTTTTTTGTCTTGGATATCATTGTTCCATCTTCCAATTGCTGAAGTGCCTGCTGAAATTTCAGATTCTGCAAGGCTTCCAGGTTCTCATCTAACTTAGTTTTTAATTCTAGTTCATTCATTTCGCGAAGTTGTGTTTGCTTCATTAGAACGCTCTCCGTTCTACGACTTTTGTTTTCATGGGGAGTTTATGCCCGGCATCTCTGAATGCCTGCTCAGCTTCATCACGGCTCACACCATCTATTTCAAATAATATTCTTCCTGGTTTTACCACAGCAATCCAATGGTCCAATGCACCCTTCCCTTTTCCCATTCTTGTTTCAGCAGGACGGGCGGTAACAGGCTTATCAGGGAATATCCTGATCCACATTTTCCCAATTTTTCGAACAACACGGGATATAACGATCCGCGATGCCTCAATCTGCCGAGCAGTAACCCAGCCGGGTTCTATGGCCTTTAATCCATAACTGCCAAATGCCACATGATTTCCACGCATAGACATACCACGCGTGTTTCCGCGATGGACTCTTCTGAATTTTGCTTTTTTCGGTTCTAACATTGATCCATAAATCCTTATCGGCTGAATTGTCCGTTACAGATCCATACTTTAATACCAATAACACCATATTGGGTATGGGCTTCGGTCAGGGCATAATCAATATCAGCACGAAGCGTGTGCAACGGTACACTTCCATCTGAGAATTTTTCACTACGGGCAATTTCCACACCTCCCAGCCGTCCAGCCACATTAATACGGATACCATCTGCACCCATCCGCATCGTCGATTGAATTGTTTTGTTGACTACGCGGCGATAGGATATCTTCTTTTTTAATTGATGCGCAATGTTTGACCCGACCAAGGCAGCATCCAGTTCTGGACGTTTGACCTCAGAAATATTGATCTGCGCATCTTTTTTCCCCGTAAGCTGGCGTAATTCTTTTTTCAAACGGTTCACTTCTTCCCCTCCCCGTCCAATGACAATTCCAGGTCGCGCGGTGAATATTGTAATGGTTACCTTTTTTGATGTTCGGGAAATTTCAACTTTTGAAATTCCTGCATTTGGAAGCCGGTGCGAAATATATTTTCTGATCCGTACATCCTCTTCCAATTCCTTGGAATAATTATTTTTTGGCGCAAACCAGTTTGACCGCCATTTTTTATTAACAATTAATCGATAACCAATTGGATGTGTTTTTTGGCCCAAAAGATACTCCTTTACTTTTCGTCGGTTACAACAATGGTTACGTGACTGGTGGGTCTGCGAAGGCGTGATGCACGCCCCATAGATGCGGCGCGGAATCGTTTCATAACAGGACCTCCATCAACAAATGCTTCTTTAATCCCTAATCCCTCAGGATCAATATTTAATTCTTCATTTTGGCTCATCAGGTTTGATACGGCAGACCGCAGCGTTTTTTCTATTACACTGGCTGCTTTTTCAGGGGAAAAATGCAACTGGTTCAATGCATCACCCACTTTTAATCCCCGGACATTGTCCAGGGTTTTACGAATCTTACGAGGGGATTGGTGGATGTGCCGTGCAATTGCTTTAGCTTCCATGATTAATTCTTTCTATCTCCTGAATGCATTCTGAATATGCGAGTCGGTGAGAATTCACCCAGTTTATGACCAACCATGTTTTCATAAATAAACACAGGAATGAACTTATTTCCATTATGTACTGCCAAGGTATGCCCCACCAATTCCGGTGTAATCATGGACCTGCGTGACCATGTCTTGATAATTTTCTTTTTCCCCGACTCATTCATTTTCTGAACTTTCTTCAAAAGCTTCTCATCAACGAATGGACCTTTTTTTAGTGAACGTGGCATATAACTATCGTCTCCGCTTCACAATCATTTCGTCAGATTTTTTATTTTTCTTACGGGTTTTATACCCCTTAGTCGGCTTACCCCAGGGTGTGGTTGGATGGCGACCTCCTGAAGATTTACCTTCGCCTCCACCCATTGGGTGATCAACGGGATTCATTGCAACACCTCTCACTTTAGGCCGTCGTCCTAACCAACGTGTCCGACCCGCCTTTCCTGAAACAATCTGTTCATGGGTCCTATTCCCCACCTGACCAATGGTTGCCATGCAGTTTTCTCTGACCATACGGATTTCACCGGACGGCAGTTTTAATGTGCACAATCCACCATCATGTGCCATCACCTGAGCCGAAGCCCCGGCAGAACGAACCATTTGCCCACCCTTGCCAGGCTCCAGTTCTATATTATGAACAAATAACCCGGCCGGTACACTTTTTAAGGGTAAACAATTAGCAACTTTAAGGGGTACCTTTTCACCGGAAACGACCGGGTCCCCGACCTTAAGCCCAGCTGGGCTTAATATATACCGTTTTTCACCATCTGCATAATGTATCAAAGAAATATTTGCAGAACGATTTGGGTCATATTCAACAGTTGCTACTATGCCTGGTATATCAAATTTGTCCCGTTTAAAATCAATAATCCGGTAACGACGCTTATGCCCACCTCCCCGATGTCGAATTGTAGTCCTGCCTGTATTATTCCGTCCACCGCTCTTTCTTAGAGCGGTTGTCAGACGTTTCTCAGGTTTACGTGTTGTAAGATCTGAAAAATCAGAGCGGGATGCGAACCGTGAACCAGGAGTTATTGATTTTAATTGCTTAATACCCATAATTAATTCGCTGTTTCACCCCTCAACAGATCAATGGTAGAGCCGGATTCAAGTGTAATAACTGCTTTTTTATAGTCTGATCGTTTCCCTGTTGTACGAATGGTGCGCCCTCCACTGCGCACGGTCATCTGCTTGTGTTTTCCCGACTGATTCATTGTGGCAACTTTTACAACTTTGACATCAAACTTGGATTCTACTGCTTTTTTGATTTCCGTTTTATTGGCACCGGTTGAGACGAGAAAAGCAAATTTATTTTCTCTTTCCTCAAGAATGGCCATTTTCTCCGTCAGAACCGGTTTAATGATAATTTTTGAATACATAGCTAGTCAGAGAGAATTTCAGTTAGGATCGAAACACTGGCTTTCTCGATTACAAGCACTTCACAATCGATAAGGTCATAGGTGCTTACTTTTTTTGCATCAACAAGGTAAACATTTTTAAGATTTCTTACCGCTTTATCTAAATTATTAGCTAAGCCTGTAACTAATAAGGTCACTTTTTTATTTTGAAGTTCTAATGCCGCTAGAACACGTACGAAATCAGCCGTTTTATGGCTATCCAGTTCGAAATCTTCCACGATGACCAGGTTGCCTTCAGATGCTTTACTTGACAAAATAGAACGGCGAGCCAGTTGACTTAATTTTTTTGGAAGTTTATGATTATATGCGTGGGGTTCAGGCCCAAAAATGGCACCCCCACCCTTCCATAGAGGAGAACGTATGGTGCCTGCACGGGCAACACCCCGGCCTTTTTGCTTCCATGGCTTCCTTCCTCCACCGTTGACAAGAGCTCTATTTTTAGTTGCATGAGTGCCCTGTCGCATATTGGTCAGTTCCGCCAATACGGCCTGTCGTACAACCCCAAGGTTAGGCTTTATGCCGAATACAGATTTATCAGCCATAAAATCACTCACCTTTGAACCATCCAGTTTAATAATATCTAATTTCATTTTATTTTGAAATGACCACTGTTCCATTTTTTGCACCTGGAACAGCGCCTTTTACCAGCAATTGATTATTTTCTTTATCCACTTTAACCACTTGAAGGTGTTCAACGGTTACCTTTGCATTTCCATGGTGCCCCGCCATTTTCATCCCTGGAAAAACACGTGAAGGATCTGACGCCTGGCCAATTGAACCTGGAGCCCTTTCAGTATGACCCGTTCCATGGGTTTTCTTCTGTCGTGAAAAATTATGACGCTTGATGACTCCAGTAAACCCTTTCCCTTTTGACGTGCCTGAAACGCGTACAAAATCACCCTCTTTAAAAAGGCCTATGTGAAAAACCTGTCCCGTTTGATAGTCAAAACCTGGCACTTTATCAAATTCAACCAGAATTTTTTTAGATTCGACACCAGCAGAATCAAAATGCCCCTGAAGCGGTTTAGACGTATGTTTTACGTTTCGTTTGCCAAAACCAACCTGAACAGCTTCGTAGCCATCTTTTTCAGATGTTTTTACCTGGGTTACTGTACACGGACCTGCCTGAAGAACAGTGACGGGAACAACATTCCCATTTTCGTCAAAAACACGTGTCATCCCCATTTTTTTACCGATCAATCCTCGCATGGCTACACCTTGATCTCAATGTCAACACCGGCGGGCAAATCCAATTTCATAAGGGATTCAACCGTTTTAGGTGTTGAGTTTAAAATATCGATCAGCCGTTTGTGGATTTTTGTCTGGAACTGCTCGCGGGATTTCTTATTTACATGCGGCGAACGCAATATGGTATAAATAGACCGCTTTGATGGCAGGGGAATAGGACCAGAAATAATCGCACCGGTTGATTTTGCTGTCTTCACAATCTTTTCCGTCGATTTGTCCAAAAGAATATGATCATAAGCTCGGAGACTGATACGGATGGTTTGATTAGCCATTAGCAGTTTTTACTCATTCAGATATATCAGTAACCACACCAGCACCTACAGTGTGACCGCCTTCACGGATTGCAAAACGAAGTTCCTTATCC
>ERZ651768.565-NODE-565-length-27845-cov-15.875288_pt1 | contig 27845 bp, 21 predicted proteins | sample MGYA00514754_ERZ651768 | MGnify/ENA metagenome assembly ERZ651768
CGCCGATACCGATGACGATGGCGATACCATCTTAGACACCGCCGATGTCTTCCCACTTATTAGTATTGGCGACGAGACCGACACCGATGCGGATGGCGCCCCAAATACTTGCGACGCGAGTTGTCTTGCTGCGGGTATGACGGCGGATACAGATGACGATGGGGATGGTGTTGCCGATACCACAGATACGTTCCCGTTGGACGCCTCAGAGCAATCGGATAGCGATGGTGATGGCACGGGCGACAATGCCGACGTCTTTCCTCTCGACGCCACGGAAACTCTCGATACCGATGATGACGGTTTTGGGAATAACGCCGATACCGATGACGATGGTGATGAGGTGTCCGACGCTCAGGAAGCCCTTGATGGCACCGATCCCTTAGACCGCTATGACTGTAATGGATGTTTTGACTTTGATATTGATCTTGATGGGGAAACTGCGGCGTTAACCGATGGGCTGCTGGTGCTACGGCGTCTCTTTGGCTTCTCTGGTGCGACGCTGACAGAAGGAGCCGTCACATCGTCGGCGACACGTTCGGACGCTGATACGATTGCCTCCTACTTGGACACGAACAAAGGTCACTTCGACATTGATGGTGATGGTTCCACGGAAGCCCTAACCGACGGACTCCTATTACTGCGTTATCTCTTTGGCTTTGGTGGAGCAACCCTAATTGAAGGTGCAGTTGGTACCGATGCCACTCGTACTACGGCGGATGAGATTAAGACCTATTTCGACGCGAGGATTGAATTGTTCACCGGCGATATTGACGGTGACGGGGTTAGCGACAGCCAAGACGCATTCCCGCTTAACGACAGCGAAGCGTTTGATACCGACGGTGATGGTATAGGGAATAACGCGGATACCGACGATGACGGCGATGGCGTAGTCGATGCCGTCGACGCGTTCCCTTTGGACGCCACTGAGGTTGCGGATAGTGATGGCGACGGAATTGGCGACAATGCCGACCCGGACACCCCTACGTTCGATACAAATGTCGGGCATCCCGTCTTTGCTAGTCCACATGCAAAACCCATTGTCATTAATGGATCGTACGTTTATGTAACCAACACGCCGTCTGACACGGTCGATGTCGTTGCCATTGCCAGTGAGCGGGTGGTCGCAAGAATCGACGTTGGTATTGACCCTGTCGGCCTGGCCGTAAGGCCCGACGGCAATGAGGTCTGGGTCGCCAATCACGTATCGGACTCGGTCAGCGTAATCGACACTGATCCCGATAGTGCGACGTTTCATCAAGTTATCGCCACGATTCAAGACATCGATGCCGCAACCTTATCCACGCGGTTCGACGAGCCCGTCGGAATCGCGTTCGCAAGTAATACGAAGGCGTACGTCACTCTTTCCCCCTCGAATCAGGTTGCCATAGTCAGTGGAGAGTCTTATTCAGTCACTGGCCACCTACCCATTCGCGCGCAAGATCCGCGCGCAATTACGGTACAAGGTAATCGACTGTTTGTTATCCCCTTCGAATCAAATAACCAAAGCCAATTATCAGGCTGCACCTCTGAGAAAATCGACGGCGACATATGCACGTTTGACGCTGTTGAGCACGTGTTTTCAAACAACAACGTCCTCTCCGTCAACTACGATGCCGACATTATTAAGAATCCGTTGTTACCGGATCGGGATCTATACATCTTCAACACCGCGGACGACACTCTCCTCGAAGTCGTCAACACCGTGGGCACACTTTTATACGGCATCGCCGTTGACAGCGGTGGACGCGTTTTCGTCAGCCAAACTGACGCAAGAAATACGGCAAACGGTCGCGCTGGGACCGAAAAAGATGGGCTCGAGGAGATGGAAAACCGAGCTTTTTTGAATCAAGTCACGATGGTTGATTGTCAAGGCCTTAGCTGCAGCGAACCCGTCTTCTATGACCTCGAGCCCCTACCTCCGAGCCACCCCGAACCCGGCATGGGGCTAGCGACACCATTTGGCATCCAAGTGAGCGAGGACGATTCGACGCTTATCGTGACCGCGGCAGGCTCGGACAAGCTCTTTACGATGGACGCGAATACGGGCGAAGTGCTCGGTCGTACAACCGTCGGTTCGGTTCCTCGCGGGGTGGCGTTATTGGCAGATGGAGACGGCAAACCCACGCAAGGCTGGGTCTTAAATACCGTGGGTAACACGGTATCCGTGGTCGATCTCACCTCGCTCGACAACCCCACACTCAAGACGACCATTACGATGAACGACCCCACCGATGCAGAGGTCAAGAAGGGTCGGATCGCATTCAATGATGCCAATGCTTCAAGCACCGGTACGTTCTCGTGTGAGAGTTGCCATCCCGATGGCGGAACCGACCAACTGATTTGGGTGTTGCAAACGCCAATTTGCGATGTGGATGGCTGTACCCAGATTCCGCCTAGACTCACGATGCCTATTCGCGGCTTGCGTGACACAGCCCCCTACCATTGGGATGGAATTCCCGGCGATCCGTTCGGCGGCAACAACACAAAGAGCATCAACAGTGACGTCGAGCCAAACTGTTCACTCAGCGAGCCCGAAAGCTGTACCCGTTTCTTAGTGGATGCCGGGTTGGCGACAACGATGTGTGACGTAACGAATTGTCCCGAAAACGATGAGGGTAAGCTCGGCCTATTGAGTGGCGAACGACGCGACGCCATGGCCAAATTTTTATTTAGCGTTCCTTTCCCGCCATCGCAAACGCGACCGATCACGAACCAAGTAACACAGCAAGCAAAAGATGGATTTTTCGAATTCAATTTTGTTAAGGATTGTGGCAACTGCCACAAAATGCCTTTCCTTGTCAGCACGAACACGGGGGGTACCGGAATGGATGCGCCTACGTGGCGCGGTGCTTACGACCGCTGGATGGTGACACCACAAGCGCGTATCAACATCATTGATTTGATGAACCTCGTCGGCATGGACGACAGCTTCCCAGAACGCGATATGTGGATCCTTGCCGGTGCGACGCCCCAGATATGGGAAATGGTCGTGCAAGGCAGCACCGGCTTCTCTGGCGCATTCGGTCGACAAGTCACGCTCAATGAAGCCTCCGCCAACCTAGCTGAAACAGCAACCATGCTCGATTACCTTGAACGAGCCGCGATGGAAGAAAGTATCGTGCTGCAAGCCGAGGGCGCTCAAACAAGCAGCGGCTCTAGCACACCTCTGGAATTGGGTTACGTCGACGGTCGCTACGTCGTTCGCGATAGCGCTAATCCCGAAGCGTTTTCTCGCGAAGAACTCGTCACGGAAGCCGCGAATGGCGCGATGGTGTTGACCCTCACTGGTCGTCTGGGCCCCTATGTAGACTTTTATAACTATCCCCAACCCGCACTTTGGCACGACACACCTATTCAAGAACAAACCGGATCCGTCGAGGTCGCCTTCTTAAGCGACGCGCGGACGCTACGGATGAAGGGCCGCCACGTTCAATCAGGCGCTAGGGTGTTTGTTGATGGACAACGAGTTGAGGGTCAAATCCGGTGTGAATCGGGCTCGCTACCCGACTGCGACGACGAAATTGTTCTTATGGAAATCGACGAAATTCCGGAAGCGGGTGGCATGTACCTTGTCCAAGTGCAAAATCCCGGTGGGCTATTCAGTAACGATGCACTTGTCTATTCGGACTTAAGGCCTGTTCCTGCTCGGAGTGGAAACCTAATCGAAAGCGGCGGTACGTTTGACGAATGGGACGAAAGTTGGGGAACTGGCCTGCTTAACGGATCCGTTCGACACACCAATGGCATGGTTCAATTCGACGTCGACACAGTTTCGTCCAGTCAACCTTGGCGCGTGCAACTCTTTCATCGTATTTGGTTAGTCGCAGATCAGGAGTATACGTTTTGCTATAGCGCTCGCACCACGGGAGGCTCTCGGATGATGACGGCTTACCTCGATGCCGGAGCGGACGGCTATGCCAATATTTCCAATGGGCAAAGGCAAGTGACGATCGATGCGAGCTTCAAACAGTTCTCGCATACCGTGACGATCGGTAATACCGACACATCTGCGCGTATCGCATTCGATATGGCGCAGAGTACAAGAAGCGTGCAGTTGGACAATATCGGCGTCTACGAGGGTGATTCTTGCGGATCGCCCTGACGGCCTATTCAACGAAACCGCATGTTTCCCTTCAGCAAGCATCCGGTCAACCCTATCGGATCGTGATACCCGCTGGTTGCTCCTCCGGTTCCCAATGGTAGCAACTCGCTCCGATCCCCACGGTAGGCACGACTGGCATTCGACCGAATACGTCAAAGATTGGATACAAAACGACGTGACCAAAGACGAGTCCCGTCGGCCGATGCTTACTCGCATGATCGAGCGAATTCCGCAGGATGAGGACAGTGTAATCCGCGTTTTAGACGTAGGAGCCGGATACGGTGAGTTATCTCTGTGTGTTCTCAAGAAGTTCCCGAAGGCTCAAGTTGTCTGTCACGATTTCTCGGAACCTATGCTTGAATATGCTCGAACACGACTCACCGAATTCAATGATCGAGTCACCTACATCAACAGCGACTTATTACAATCAAACTGGTTCGCGTTATTCGAGCATCCGTTCGACGCCGTGGTTTCCTCAATTGCTATTCACAACGTCCGTTCCCCGGAACGTATTCGCGGGATCTATCACGAAATTACCGGACTGCTAACTGCTAGTGGCTGTTTTCTAAATTGTGACCTGGTGTTCGACAACATCGGCTCACACCTCCAATGGCTTGAAGCTGATCTCAAAGATGTCGCCCTATTCGAACAGGACGGCAGAATGGCGACATTCGGCGGATTCAAATAACTACACGACGAAAGTCTCAACAATAAGCGCGACGCGTATGAGCGATTTCTTGGAAAGACAACCTCTCGGACATAGCGGTCTCGTCTCTAGTCGGCTCGGGATTGGTTCAAGTTTTGGATTACCTCGGCGGATCGTGGAGCACGCGTTCGAACGCGGTATTAACTATCTTTATTGGGGATCCATTCGAAGACCGGGATTTGGGCAGGCGATACGACATCTAGCCAAACAGCATCGTGATGAACTTATCCTGACTGTCCAGTCGTATGCACGATCGCCCCGTCTGATCGTGCCGTCCGTCGAAATAGCTCTTCGGCGAACGGGTCTGGATCATTTCGATTATCTGTTACTCGGCGCTCGTAACGAGGTACCGACAGACGATTACCTTGAAGTCTTTGAGCGATTACGTGACCGCGGCAAAGTGCGTTTTCTTTCGTTGAGCACGCACAACCGACCGCTGCTCAAAAAACTCTTTGCCACCGAGCAACAAGGACAAAACGCTGGTGCCTACGATATGTTCATGTTGCGGTACAACGCTGCACATCGAGGTGCCGAAAAGGACGTCTTTCCGTTCGTTCCAAATCGACCAAGGCCGGCAATACTGGCGTACACAGCCACGCGCTGGGGACATCTACTAGATGCCCAAAAAATGCCTCCAGGAGAGACACCGCTATCGGCTCGCGATTGTTACCGATTTGCACTATCAAACCCGAACGTGGACGTAGTGCTATGCGGGCCCGCCAACGCCGAACAAATGGACGAAGCGATTTCAGCTCTCGAAGCCGGTCCTCTTGAACAAGAGGAACGGACACGGATAGAGAGGATTGGAGCGTACGTGTACGAAAAGCACCAACCGTCTTTTCCAGACGGGGGCGATACAACAACATAAAACCCGCATCAAAATCGGGAAGGACTCGTTCAGCATTTCGGCCGTGAAACGGAAGAGGCGGACTAGTTCAAATCAGACTCGTCATTGGCGGAAAGCTCGCCGACGGGTGTTTGGTTATTGACGGTAATGCCCATCATGCGTTTCAGCCGGTCCGAGAGTTCATCGTAAACGTGGTCGGGGACATGTAGATTCGCCGTCGATTGTTCATGCAGCGGCCTTATGAAGTGTCGATTGTAGTGGCAGCGCATTGCGTATCGGGTACCTTCGGCCGTGCGTCGTCCACCGCAATGCAAGATTCGTGTATCGGTTAGGATGCAGGTGCCCGAAGGCGCACAAACAGCAACTAAGCCAGGCTCGCCATTAACTAGTTGAAGAAGATCGGTACCATCTTGGAAGCTTGTGGCACCGCTCGCATTCCGATGAGAGCCCGGTACGACATAAGTGCCACCGTTGGCGAGATCGAAATCGGTGTAACACCAGATAATGAGAGAGCCGAACGGGAATGGGGGATATGGCAAAGGCATACCGCCCTGATCGATATGTAACTCCTGTAAGCCTCCGCCCGTATGGACAATGGATCCGTGTGCGCAGCCCAGACCGAAGCCCTCACCCATAATCTTGGTAAGTAGACGATCCACCGTGGGACCGCCTTGCGCAGCCAACTCCTTAAACTCCACTGCATCCCGAAACACGGAGCCTTTGAGCACTAAATTGTTCACGAGCTGGGCACGGTCATTAGCGCTCGTCATCATCCCGACGTTCAGCCGACGCTCTGCAGCAGCCTGGTCTATAAGCCGATCCACTTGGGTTCGAACTTGATCGGGCGACATAGCATCCTTGACCAGGCAATATCCCCAGCGGACGAAGTCAGCTTCCAATTGCTCCTCATCGCTGCTCGGGTTCGGTAGGTAGTCAAAGTCTCGGCTGTCGCGAATTTTCCCGGACTTCATACGCTCCTTAGATAAACCGGAGAATTGTTTTAGCAACCTGCCGGCCGACATCGAGCTAGTCGGTGAGTGACCGTCTGTGTAAACAATTCCCTGTTCCATCTCGGTTTGCCAGGTGGTACCAAAACCGGGTTCCGTCTGGTAACCGCGCAACTGTTCGAGTTCCTCGCGCAGCTGGGCAACTTCGTCACGCAGATTCGCAATTGTTTCGTCTTGACTTGCGACTACCGGTAGCGGGCCAGAAGTCGACGAGTTCTTATCCTGCTGGTTCTTTTTCTTCAATGTTTTAATTTTCGATTCGCCAGAACCTTCTTTTGATCGTACAACAGACTCTAGCGGCTTGTTATAACAAAGAGTGCCATTAGATCACTAGGATAAGTGGAGAAACTTGGACAACAGTGGCAAAGTTCCTAAGTGGTTGGATCTCTAGCGCCACTACGCGATCATTTTATAAGTGTGCGGGAATAGCTCAGTTGGTAGAGCACAACCTTGCCAAGGTTGGGGTCGCGAGTTCGAATCTCGTTTCCCGCTCCAAACTAATTAATTGATTTTTTAAGACTAAGTTAGTCTTCTACATCGAAAAAATGAGTAGGCGTTGTTGCCCCAAGGCTGATTCATCTCAGGGGCATCAATCTCATTCAGCGTGATACGTACCAGCTGTCCCTTCGTACTAAAGCTAAAGGTATCGCCATCGACGATATAAGTGACCTTGCCCGTGAATGACTCTGGGTTATCTGGACTCACTGGGCGGGTGGAAACCGATTGCATGGTAACTTCGAGACTCAGGATCAAACGTAAAGATGTGTCCGTCCTTTTCAATCACTGGTGGAATGCGATCGTGAACGATGATGCCAAGGTGTTCGCAACCGTCGCTCTCCAATTCATGCAAGTAAACCCGCTCATCTTCCGCATCCCCCAACGCTTTTCCAGCCAATTCTGTGCATACGTTTTTTTTCATCCATTTCAGCTTTTGCGACGCCTCTTGTTCCGTCGCCTTGCCTGCGGCAACAGCCTCCTGAATATTGGCGTAGTACGCCGCCACTTTTTCATCTTCGAAACATTTGCGTCGAGATGAATCTCCGTTGACCAACCTTGGCTTTACGATCCCCGCTTTGTTCGCAGCGTCGCTTATCTGGTGGTGATTCGCATGAGCCCCCATGCACGCGACAACTGCTACGACTATCGATATGTGTTTCATTTAACCAATCCTGAGCTTTGACCAGTTTCCCCCCTCAATGTAGCGCCTTAGATGAATATCGCCAAGTCGCGCTTGACCTTTTAAACCGTTACGTTCGGGTGCCCCCCTTGCCACGATACTTTTCGCCAGCAAACGTTATGACCAGCGAGTATTTACGAAACAAGAATGCGGAATAATCACCCGAACCGATCACGTCGCAATCCACCAAGAGTTATTGTTCTAGTGGACCCGTGACTGCGATCTCGTATCCGTCCAGGTCTCTGAACCCAAATTGGCGTAGTCCGTAGTCCTCAATTTCAATTTGGCTAGGTGAATAGCCTTTCTGATCTACTCGCCGCCAGACTTCATCCAAGTCAGTAACTCCAATATAAAGAACGACGTCTAGATGACTATCACTGAGTCGCCGACGATCGTTACTCCGTTCCCCATGCTCGTTCAGCATTAATTGCGTCTGATCCTTACTCAGACTCGCCCACCGAATCGAATTGTTTTCCTCAAACTTTTGTATGACTTCAAACCCAAATAATTCGCCATAGAAAGCGATCGCCGCAGAGACATCCTCGACATTTAAAAGGACGGTGAAACTTTCGAGCACCTAAGCGCCCCCCTCTGTTACAAGACACATTCTCACAATTACCAAATACGCCACAACCATACGCGTGTCCTCGTGATTCGTATTAGACACGCAGGAAAAATCCGCAATCACACGTCACCTATGATTCGTAACTTATTGTTTTTATTAATTAATACTGACGCATATATTTTCAATAGTTGGATCCGCAAGATCAAGATCCACAGCCTCCGTCGTTTGGAACGAACATCCACGAATTCCGGCGTTTGAGCCCAAGCCTTGACTTATAGGCCGTTGCTTGGAAACTTGGCATCGAGGAGAGAAACACATGAGTAAATCAAGTAGTCAGCCACGCGCTGCCACGACCGTGCTAACCCTTGAACAGAAACGAATGCTGTACCACGACGGTTACATCGTTCTTAAGAATGCGGTATCCGAAGAGCAAGCTGATGCTGCCCTTACCAGGATTAGCGAAGCAAAAAAAGGCGAGCACATAGGCGGCGAGAAGGTCATCCTCGACCTCATCAACGCTTCGTCCATTACCCCTATCCTCAATGAGGTCATGGGAGAGTTCGATCCACCTATCGCATGCCAGGTCGGCGTAATTCCGGTGACCAAACCGGGCGACCGCTTCACGAATCTCGGTTATCGGGATAAAGATCTTCCGTATTACGGCGCCGGAACTCATATGGATGGCAGCATCACCATAGCAGCGCCTCAAGAGGTTCAAGAAGGCACGCCCGAAGAAATTTACGCGCGTCATTTCGCCTCTGGCCCGAAAGGTGACTTGGGTCGCAGTCCCGAAGTGATGGGGCACAACATGGTACCGATGTTTGAAGATCCGGCGATGACGCTCGGCCTAGGAAGCTTCACTGCATTTGCATTTATCTGTCTTAACGATCAGACCGTCGAGGGTCGCGGACAAACTGCCGTCTTGCGTGGTGCTCATCACGCCATGGAGAAGTTCTTTCGCATGCAATACGAAACTAACGGACACCTTGGCCCAGAAGGACCTGAATGGCCGCGCCTTAATTACGATTGTCCCAATCGTTGTGGAATGATTTACGTGCCTCAATCGGTGCAAGACCAGTTTATCGATGAAACCTCAGAATCGACCCCGGACGGAAAGAAATGGCCAAGACCGACGCAAGTACTCATGGATAAGGGTGATGCATGTATCACGCTCTACCATATCCCACATTCTGGAACACGAAACGAGCATGGGACCGAACCAAGAAAGAACATGATTTTTCGCATTCGTAACAAAAACCGGCAGCCCAATGTGATGGTCAATGGCATAAGCGACCATCCCGACAGAGGCCAGCGCGGGGAATGGCTGGAGTTTGAAGAGGGCAATGACCCTTGGGAACGTTCGAAATACGCGATGTGCAATATGTGGGACGAGTGGCAAGGGATGCAAGAGGTTGTCGCTGAACAGCGGGCGCTCGAAGAAGACGCCTCATGAGTACAAACGCTGAGATCGTAGCCGACTCAACGACAACGTTGACGTTAGATCAAAAACGGTCGTTCTATCACGATGGATACATCATTCTTCGGAATTCGGTTTCCGAGAAATTGGTGCAAACGGCGCTGGATCGAATTCACGCCGCAAAGCGGGGAGAGAACATCGGCGGCGAACGGGAAATGACCGATTTAATTAATGCCTCATCGATCACCCCCATCCTTACCGAAGCGATGGGCAGCTTCGACCCTCCTTCCTTTTGTCAAGTGGGCGTGAGCAAAGTAAGGGAGCCCGGCGACCACTTCAATAACCTCGGGTACCGCGACAAAGACATGCCGTATTACAACGCCGAAACCCATATGGATGGCAGCCTGACGATCGCCATTCCACAAGAAGTGCAAGAAGGTAGTGAAGACGAAATCTACAAGCGATACATCGCTTCTGGCCCAAAGGGTGATCTCGGACGCAGTCCCGATGTGATCGGTCACAACATGGGACCTTTGTTCGATGATCCAGAAATGACATTGGGTCTAGGTAGTTTTACCGCTTTCGTCTTTGTTTGTTTGAACGACCAAATGGCGGAAGGACGAGGACAAACGGCTCTGTTACGCGGTGCGCATCATGCAGCCGAAAAATTCTTTCGCTGGCAATATGAAACCAATGGCAAATTAGGCCCCGAAGGACCTGGCTGGCCAAGGCTCAATCACGAGGCACCCAATCGATGTGGGCTGGTTTACCTCCCTGAAGCTGTACGAGATCAGTTTATAGACGAGACCTCCGAGTCGACGCCCGATGGCAAGAAGTGGCCGAGGCCCACTCAAATTCTTATGGATGCTGGTGATGCGTGCATCACCATGTATCACATTCCTCATTCCGGAACGCGAAATGAGTTGGGTACCGAGTCGCGGAAGAACATGATCTTTCGCATACGGAACAAAAAACGACAACCCGATAACGTACACAACGGGATAACTGATCACCCAGATCGGGGTTCCGCAGGAGCATGGCTTGAGTACGAAGAGGGCAACAACCCGTGGGAACGCTCCAAGTATGCGATGTGCAATATGTGGGACGAATGGGAAGGTATGCGGGAAGTCGTTGCTGAAGAAAAATTAAAAGAAGTTAGCTCAGCCACCTAACCGGCTAGCGACTCACGACCAGCGCATTAGACCCAGAATACGCTTTCCGTGAGTGGTCAGGCGTGCCGGTTTTTCCCAAGGTTCAGGATCCACCTGACGAGGCATGTTGCGCCAATACGTCGGCGCTCGATTCTGACGCCAATTTTCAATCCGGCTCTGGCGCTCGTCTTCATCACCGCACTTATTCATCGTGATGTACTGAGCAAACCGCGGTTTATCGGACCAATTATGGCCTGACGAGTGCGGCATCCTTCCATCCCAAATCACGAGGCTACCCGCCTTTCCGGGAACTCTATGCAATGCATAACTGGAAAAGTCCTCGTCCCGTTTCAACTCTCGACGGCCGTCGTCACGAATTTCACGAAACATTTCCGGGACGCATTCCCATGCCCCTTGGTCTTCCGTGGTATCGGTCAGATACAGGACGCCCTGGACCGTAAATCCGTCGTCGTTTAGGTTCTTGTCGACGTGTATTGCGTTGGCATCACCTCGCACGTATTTTGACCGTTTCGACAGCTGCGGTTTGTACGACGCACGGTCCATAGTGACCCAAAGATCATCGGTTGCATGTAGGGCTTTAAATGCCGCGTGTACCGAGGGCTCCTGTCGGGTATCCCATAATGCCTGATGCTGATGCACAGGCACTATGCCGTTGACCACCTCGCCAAACTTGCGTCCTGGCTCCATGTGTTCCGAATCGACCCCAAAAAACTCACATATCAGATCGACAACCGCATCAAGTTGTTTCTTGGGGACTACGTCATCGACTCGAACCCATCCCTCTCTACGGAAATGATCCGCGTCGATCTCTAATTCGGACAACATAGGTCCTCAATATACCCTCGAAACTCAGCCGACGTCGATCATCTCCACTTGCCACATCGCCGTCTTTTGCGTTAGGTGAAATTTCGGTTCAACCACCAGATTCCTTGTATACAATCGATTAAACACAACGGAGAACTGTAGATGATCGGTTACATCACTATCGGAACGAAAGACATGGAACAAGCCAAGGCATTCTGGTCAGGACTACTGGAACCCATTGGCGCATCGGTGATCATGGACATGGGCCGTCTAGCAATGATTGGGACAGGCATGGACTCTCCCATGCTTGCCGTTTGCGTACCCCACAACGAGGAAGATCCATCACCTGGTAATGGCAACATGGTTGCTTTGCAAGCGGGTTCACGTGAAAAAGTTGACGAACTGCACGCCCGCGCAATGGAACTGGGTGCAAGCGACGAGGGCGCGCCCGGTGAACGCATGCCAACCTTCTACGGTGGGTACTTCCGAGATCCCGACGGCAACAAAGCGGTCTTTTTCCATATGGGTTAAATAGTCGAGCGTTAACCTCGGTCGATGGGAATAATTCGATAAACGACAAGCGTATCCATCTCCACATATATGGGCGTGTGCAAGGCGTGGGGTATAGACAATCCGCTCAAAGCAGGGCCATCGCTCTGGAGCTTCGTGGATGGGTCCGCAACCTGCCGGACGGTAGCGTTGAGCTAGCTGCAGAAGGGTCCGATGGCGCCGTTAAAAACTTTCTTAGCTGGTGTCATCAAGGCCCTCGTTTTGCCAAAGTCGTATCCGTCGAGCATTCTGACGTGGAACCTCTTGGGGACTCCCGAGGATTCCAGATCGTTTAACAAACGAGCAACCCTCTCGCTCCATCGGTGACTCGCCCGCCGTTGTAATCAACACGTGATCAACTCAGTATCAGGACATTGGTATCTGAAGGACACTGCGACCTTGTTGGTCAAGATACAAAGCAACGAGACGCCACTCGTACCGGAAGTTGGAGGCAAAGCCGCGTCGCTCATTCGGCTTGGCCAAGCGGGGTTTCCTGTCCCGAGCGGCAACGTCCTAACTACAGATTTTTTCGCGCCATGGATCGAACAAATAGAAAGGAACGCTAATTGGCATGATGTCCTTGCTGCTCTATCTAAGGTTCGAACTTCGCAACCGAACCTTCAAGAGCGACAGAGCCTCAGCGCCGCCTGTGACGAACTCAAGCAATTCAGTACCGATTTCGCTTTTGCGAAGGAACAACGCTCTGCACTTGCAGAAATCCGCGGTGCCAGGGCAGATCATCGCTTCGCGGTAAGGTCGTCGTCTCCAGAAGAGGACTTAGCGGGCGCTTCTTTTGCTGGTCTCTATGAGACCGTGCTGAACGTTACGTCCGATACGCTTGAGACGGCCGTCCGTCAGTGTTTTCGTTCTTGCCTGGACGCTCGCGTACTTATTTACAAGCGAGAAATGCATTTTGAGCAGTTTTCTCCTTCGATCGCGGTGGTGATCCAGCGACAGGTCGAGAGTGAAGTTTCAGGCGTCGTTTTTTCCCTCAATCCGGTCAACAACGATTTTGACGAACTCTTGATCAATGCTAGTTGGGGTCTAGGCGAGGCGCTCGTGTCCGGCGAAATCACGCCCGACACCCTGGTGGTCGACAAGGTTAGTGGTGACGTGATTGAAAGCCGTCGAGGTGACAAAGGCGGCGTACGGTCCGATCAAGACTGTTTGAGTCCAGCCCAAATACTAGAGCTTAAGCAAACTGTATCCCGGATTGAGGCACTTTACGAAGAGCCCGTCGATGTCGAGTGGTCATTTTTCAAGGACATCTTGTACGTCTTGCAAGCGCGACCGATCACCACCTACGTGCCGTTGGCTAAAGAACTTCAGACAGAGCCTGGTGCTCAGCGGATGCTGTATTTCGATCGGTCACTCGCCGACGGTATGACCATGAGCGGACCAATATCACCGCTCACCATCGACGGCCTGGAGGTTCCCCTGCGTGAAGCGATCGCCTTCATTGTCCCTGGCCTCGACCCCGAAGGGGTCGATCTTGCCGAAGCCGGCGTGATCATCAGTGGCTCGCGACTCTACATGAACCTATCGATGTACATGCCACTCATGAAAGGTGAAGGGATAGCGAATCTGGCGGCGACCGTTAATACAACGCTCGCCGACATGTTGGTGGGGAATGATCTCGAACCCTATCGCATGGATGAACGACCAAAGTTTCTGCGTTATCGCTCACTCTTCCGACACTTACCTAGGATTCTCTGGAAAATGCGGACGCTGATCACCAGTGTCGTCAAATCAATGCTGAAACCCAAGCAATTCTTGCGGACCTACGACGAAGCGATTGATAACTTCGACGAATGGTTGTCGCAACCCATTGATTTCACGCAGCCGCTCAAAGAACAAGTGATGGAGAGCTATTTGAAGTTTTGGGAGGCGACCGAAGCGTCGACCTACCCCGCCCTCATTTTCTTTATGTATGCCAATGAAACGATCAAGCGGCTTGGCCGATCGGCCTCGATCGACAACGGCGATCTAGTGAACTCGATTTGTCGCGGTTATCCGGATGACCAAATCGTGCAAATGGGATTGATGATGTTCGATCTCTCGAAAGCTCTACCAAAACAAGACTTTGAGGACCTTGAAGCATTGGAGAAAAGGCTCGAAACGCGCTCTCTGGACCCGATCTTCCTATCCCAATGGGATGTATTTATACAGCGATTTGGCTGTCGCGGACCCCTTGAAATGGAGTGGGCCAACCCTAAATACGGCGAACAACCCCGATTGGCACTGCAGCAGATCGCCATGATCGCCAATGCAGGCGGGACATTCGATCCACACGAAGTCCAACGCCAATTGATTGCGGAGCGTGAACAAGCGTACGACCGACTCAGGCAGCTGTTGCCAAAACGCAAGCGCAAACGCTTGGCGAAAGCCTACAAAACCTTGTTACTGCACTCGCGATCGCGAGAACTAATCAAGCACCACATCATGCAGGTTTTCGCGCGATTTCGAACGCGCGTTTTGTGCCACGCAGATCAATTAGTCCGCGAGGGACGGCTCGATACTCGCGAGCAAATATTTGACGTGTGCATGAGCGAAATTGACCGCGCGCTCCATGAACCCGAGTTCGATATCCGTAATGCCGCAATTGCTCGCGGTGCAAACTTTCACAAACTAAAAGCTCGAGTAAAGCATTTCCCGATGGCCATCGATTCGCGTGGACGAATTCTGCGCCCCAACAAAAAAGCAGAAACGGGCGGCTTCAAGGGCGCACCGATATCACCCGGAACGGTCACCGGTCCGATCAAAGTCCTCAACAACCCATTTGAAAAGGACATTGAACCCGGGGACATCCTAACGGCGGTCACCACCGACCCTGGCTGGACTCCACTATTCATCAATGCCGCCGCAGTGATCCTCGAGATCGGGGGAGAGCTACAACACGGTGCCCTTGTCGCCAGAGAATACGGTAAGCCCTGTGTAGCCGGTATCCCAGACGTAACAAACCTACTACACGATGGACAAGTCGTTGAGGTTGACGGAAGCGCGGGTACTGTCCGAGTGCTAACAGAACAAATCGACTAGACGGACCCGTTACTTTTTGATCCACTCCAATCCGACGTAACCCGCCTTACAGCAACAATTCCAAGGGGAGACAGCAAAATGCATCAGCCGACTAAAGACGAACTAGTCGACGTCCTCGAACTCCAACGAACGGATTTTCTTCAGGAAGGCACAGTCGCATTTAAAACCCGTTTCGATCGCTTAGAACGCGCCATCGATCTCTTAAAATCCAATGAATCGCGTTTGATCGATGCGATGTCGACCGACTTTGGTCATCGAAGTATGCACCAGTCTTTGTTTACCGATATCGCTGGCTCCATCGGCCCTCTTCGAATCGCGCAAAAACAGCTGAAAGATTGGATGCGTCCGGTAAAGCGTAAAGCCGGTCCGTTTCCTCTGAATCTTCTCGGTGCGAAGGCACGGGTGGAGTACCAACCGCTCGGCGTGGTCGGTGTCATCAGTCCGTGGAACTTCCCCGTCAATCTGACGTTTACGCCATTGGCTGGAATTCTCTCGGCTGGAAATCGATGCATGATCAAGCCCTCGGAATATACGCCGGCAACGTCGGAGACGATGGCAGAAATGTTCCCGACGGCCTTCGACCGGTCGGAAATCACAGTGATCACTGGGGGTCCGGAAACTGGGGCAACCTTTTCGGGTTTGCCGTTCGACCACCTTCTGTTTACCGGCGCGACCTCCATTGCCTATCACGTTATGCGGGCCGCCGCCGAAAATCTCGTACCAGTGACGCTTGAGCTCGGAGGTAAATCACCGGTCGTCGTCGGCCGCAGCGCCGATCTGCAGAAAACTACTGACTCCATCATGACCGGGAAAATGCTCAATGCCGGACAAATTTGTCTCGCGCCCGACTATGTCTTCGTACCCGAGGAAAGCATCGAGGAATTTGTCGAAGCGAGTGAGCGTTCCGTTAGTCGCATGTATCCGACACTCTTAGATAACCCCGACTACACGTCCGTCATCAATCAACGTCACTTTGATCGACTAACAGGTTATGTGAACGAAGCTCGCGACCGCGGCGCGCGGATAGCGGTAATCAACCCAGCAAATGAAGATTTCGCGCAGCAGCCGCACCACAAAATACCACCGACGTTAATTATCGATCCGCCCAACGATCTGAAAGTGATGGAGGACGAGATTTTTGGCCCGGTTCTTCCAGTTAAAAGTTACCGTAATGTCGATGACACTATTCGGGAAATCAACGACCGCCCGCGGCCCTTGGGACTGTATTACTACGGCCGTGACTCGCAGGAGGAAGAACAGGTTTTATCGCGTACGACATCAGGCGGCGTCACCGTGAACGACGTCGTCATGCACGTTACCCAAGAAGATCTTCCCTTCGGCGGCGTCGGGCCATCGGGTATGGGCTCGTACCACGGGATCGACGGCTTTAGGCAGTTCAGTCATGCGAAAGCCATTTTTGCTCAATCGCGCCTTAACGTGGCGGAATTCGCCGGGCTCAGACCTCCGTACGGCAAGAAATTACTGGGATCAGCCCGTCAACAAATGCGTTGACACCGAAGAAAACGATCAACGTCCTCCTAGCGATCAATGCCCCGGGACGATTCTCAAAACAAGTAGCCTCAGCGAACCCATGAAGTAACAAGACACCGACGTCAACTAGCGGTCAGTGAAAACTACATTAGACGTCCTGTTAGCACGCATTTTGCTTTGTTTTTCTAACAATGACCAAACACATAACAAGTATCCCCCTGTGGATAACCTGTGAATTATGGGGACAACTCGCCAAAACGCGCCAACTACGACCCGTTAGGACCCATTTGATAGCTGTAATTGTTATAACGATAGCTCGCTTGCGACGGATCATTCGTTTAGGCGCACCACACTATGGTTTCGACGCAACGCATACGAGATATCTTCGCAAGGATTGTTTCGTTGTTCCTTACAAGGAATCTAGCGACGAAGAGGCTACTATGTCGGACGCAGAATTCGCGTGTTGTTAGAACACAATCTCCCCGTACCTCTCCGGACGCCCAGACGGTTCTTCTGGAGAGACAGGAGCTGCTGGAGTTGTTAGTAGGACACACCCATAACGGGTCGTTAACTAACACGCTGTCACTGATGGTTAGAACGTGGCGTAACCTTCCTCAAGCAACGACTTTCCAACAACGCGAAGCGCTAACGTTTCCTCCGCACCCTCAAAAATGGAAAGGACGCGCGCATCGACAAAATAACGGCTGACGGGCGTTTCTTCCGCGTAACCCAACCCACCATGGATTTGCAACGCTTCCCGAGTAATCCATTCAGCCGCTTTGCAAGCAAACAGTTTTACCAAGCTCGCTTCAATTTGTCCCTTATCTCTGTCCATTAGGCCAGCAACAACGTACCCAAACTGGCGTACCGCGGTGATGGTCGCGCCCATGCGACCAATTTTCTGCAGCGTCAGTGGGTAGTCAGCGATTACCCGTCGAAACACACTCCGTTGTTCTGCATATGAGAGGGCGGCTTCAAACGATGCCTGCATCAGACCCGAAGCTCGCGCTGCCGTCTGCAGGCGACCGCCGGAAAAACCGCGCATGGTGAAGTAAAACCCCTTGCCGCGCCCACCTTCACCGCCAACGAGGTTTTTTTCGGGAACAAAAAAATCATCGTAAAACATCTCAAACGAGTGCATACCACGATAACCAAGTGTGGCTATCGACTGACCGGAAAGGCGTCCACCTCCCGGGGATTCGAATTCGAATGATTGGCCATCGAATTCGGGCTTCTCTACAACAAAAAGAGACAGCCCCCTGTGCGGTGGCGTCACGTCTGGCTCAGAGCGTGCCAACACAAGAATCGCGCCCGCCTTCCCCGCAAACGTGCACCACGTCTTGCCGCCATTGAGTAACCAACCGCCTTGGGTAGGTGTCGCACGCAACGCAACCGAGGCGACATCCGATCCAGTTCCTGGCTCAGTCACCGAAATGGCTACCAGAGGATCGCCCCGAGCAATGCCCGGCAACCACCGCTGTTTTTGCTCGTCGGTACCCCCTTCGAGTACCGAGCGTGCCATGATTTCGGGTCGCGTGATCAGGCTTCCCGCGGCGCCAAGCGAGGCCCGAGAAAGCTCTTCAGTGACGACGACCATACCGAGGCTGTCTTCCTCCTCGTCCGGTTTGAGCCCGCCATATCGCTCTGGAACCGAAAGGCCGAAACAACCCAGTTCACGTACACCTTCAATAATTGAATCAGGAACGAGAAGGTCCTCTCGATGTATTTTCTCAGCAAGCGGCACCACCTGCTCTTCGGCAAACTGCCGAAAAGACGACCGCATCAGCGTTCTTTCTTCATCAAGGTGATCAATCGGCAATCGACCATCACGGTCACGAAAGAGCTGCCCGAGCTTAGCCAACTTCTTAGGATCGAGTGCCACATCCATCAACGCCAAATACCCGTTATCAAGCTCCGTCGACTTAAATCCGTACGCGTGGGGGCGCAGTCGAATTCTGCTATGAAGCGAAGCCACGGCCTCAGCGATAAAAGACTCGGTGACCGCCTGTTTTAACGCTTGTTCGTCGCTCTCGGCTGGCCGTTGGCTGTACTCAAGCATGACCCGCGAAGCCACCAGTTCGGCGAGGCTGAAGGCCAAGTCGTAGAGTTCGATCTGGACGTCGTCAATAGCACGACCTTTGAGGTGTCGACAGGCACGATCAAAGAGCTTCCACGCATCGTCCAGGTGTCTTTCGAGGGAGTCCATATCGGCGCCGATTCTACTGCATAATGGCAATTAGTTAGTTTTATCTCGCGGGCAACCAACTCGCTCACTGGTTGAAACGCGATAGGGGAGTGCCTCGATATGTTGCTGTTAAACGACGTTCGTGTATTGGATTTCGGGCGCTACATCGCCGGCCCATTTTGCGCCGCTTTGTTAGGCGATCTTGGTGCCGACGTCATTCGAATCGAAAAAGTCGACGGTAGCGAAGATCGGTTCACCACGCCCGTTTCACGAGATGGAGACGGTGCGGGTTTCATGCAACTCAACCGAAACAAGCGCGGCATAACACTTAACCCACGTACCCCCGAAGGCCGTCAGATCTTGGAGCGCTTGATTCCCACAGCGGACGTCGTCATCGCTAATCTACCACCCGATACGCTTGCATCAATGGGGCTCGATTATGAGAGCTTGTGTCAGCATCGATCGGACATCATTCTAACCACCAGCACCGCTTTCGGTGCGTCAGGTCCCTACGCAACACGGGTCGGGTTCGACGGCGTGGCCCAAGCTATGTCCGGTAATTTGCACATGACCGGAAACGCCGACGAACCGACAAAAAACTATTTCCCCTACGTGGATTTCACAACCGCAAGCCTTAATGCCATGGCTACGCTCGCAGCAATCATTCATCGCACCAAGAACGGTGAGGGACAACATGTGCAAGGGTGTCTTCTCGCTTCAGCGCTATCTATCGCCAATGGCACGATGATCGAACAAGCGTTGCTCGGCGTTAATCGTTCGGGCACCGGCAATCGAGGGCAAACTTCGGCCCCGTCAGACACTTTTCAGACCAAAGACGGCTGGATACTCGTTCAAGTCGTAGGCAACCCTCTTTACGAGCGTTGGGCACGCCTGATGGGAGAAGACTCGTGGCTTGTCGACTCGAAATACTCGACGGATGAATCCCGCGGGCTACATGCCGTAGATATCAGCACCCGCATGCAGGAATGGACCAGCTCCCGAACGACGGCCGAGGCCGTGAAGGCACTCGAAGACGCGAGGATTCCCTGCGGCGAGGTTCTTTCGCCACAAGGAGCCCTAGATAATGAGCAAGTCCAATCGATGGGGTTCCTCGAGTCTATCGACTATCCCGGAATTGACACCCCAGCACCCATCGCACACATGCCCATGGATTTCTCGACGCTCGATGTCAGTATACGCCGGCGAGCGCCAACGCTAGGCGAACACACCAACGAAATTCTCGAGTCCTTAGGGTTCGAGAAAAGCGAAATCATTTCTTTTAGGGAGGCGCGCGCGATATGACGGTATCCATCGTCACTGTCCGCGAAAAATTCCTACGCCTACAAGACGAGATCGTCGGCACACTTTCGATACTCGACGACGAAACTCATTTTCACGGAAAAGATCTCGAGGCTTCAGGCGGGGGATTGTCTCGACCTCGGGTGCTTAGTGACGGCAAACACATCGAAAAAGCTGCCGTGCAATTCACGCACAGTCTGGGCCAATCGTTACCCCCTGCTGCGACGGAACGGAACCCTAGCCTCGAAGGTCTTCCATTCCAAGCCACCGCGATCTCCGTCATTGTCCATCCGCGAAATCCACACGTACCCACGACCCACATGAATCTTCGATTTTTCTTGATCGAGGCGGAAGTCCCGGTTTGGTATTTCGGGGGCGGCTTCGACCTCACGCCTTATTACCCCTACCGAGAAGATGTTGTGCAATGGCACCAAAACGCACGGTCGGCCTGTGGTTCCGACGAGCGTTATCGAAACCTCAAAACACAGTGCGACGATTACTTTTTCCTCCCCCATCGTGGCGAGTCGCGCGGCGTGGGTGGGCTCTTTTTTGACGATTGGACCGAAGAAGGATTTGAATCGAGTTGCACGTTCGTATCCGGCATTGGCGACGCTTTCTTACTCGGTTACAAACCGATATTTCTTCGTCGAATGAACACGAACTGGAACGACGACGAAGAGCACTGGATGCTACTGCGGAGGGGCCGCTACGCCGAATTCAATCTCGCCATCGACCGAGGCACGCGTTACGGCATGCAATCCGGGCGAAGAATCGAATCCGTGCTTGCGTCGCTACCACCACGTGCCGTTTGGATGTACGACCATCAACCCGAACCTGGTTCAAGGGAGGCCGAGTTGATTCTTGACTATCTACAACCACGCGATTGGCTCGAAACCTCCGCCAAATCAAAAGATATAGATCAAGTATTTTAAATATATATTTCAATTAGTTAAAAAAACTACTTAAAGTTCAATCTAGAATATTTTTTGAATGGATTGGAAGGCCTCAAAGATCCGTCTCCTAAACGGATGGGGAATCAAGGTCTGACCAACAGTCTGTCTTCGACCGTCGTGACACCTTTGACGGTCACAACTAGCTCCTTTGCACGACGACGTTCCGATTCCGACCGTACCCTTCCATAGAGAGTCACCACGCCCTTATGCACATCGACGTTGATACGCCGTGCCAAAATACTCGCTTCTTTGATCAGACGGACTTTGACGATCGTGTGAATTCCCCGATCATCCGTATATTCGCCGATCGTCCGTCCTTCGGAACCCACCATGTAATTTTGGCATCCGGATACTGCGAATACTCCGACTAAACAAACAACGACCAATCTAATCAATCTGGTTACTCCGTACCCGACGTCATGACAAACTGCTCTAATACTACAAGCTAGTAGTTGCCGCCGTATCCGTAATCTACAAAATAGGATTGTTTATGAACGAAAATCCGACGCTGGTCACCAGTGGTTTACGTTTTCCCGAAGGTCCGATCGCGATGCCAGACGGTACGATCATCCTGGTCGAAATCGAACGCGCAACCCTTACTCGGGTTTTGCCTGATGGCAGCACCGAGGTAATCGCTCAGATCGGTGGCGGTCCCAATGGCGCCGCAATCGGACCCGGAGGCTACTGCTACATTTGCAACAATGGTGGCTTCGATTGGATCGAAAGGAGTGGCCGCATTTTTCCAGGGGATCAGGCAGAGGATTATCAGGGCGGACGCATTGAACGCGTGAACCTCGAAACCGGCGAAGTCGAGACGCTGTATACACATGCCAACAACGTTCCCTTACGCGGGCCTAACGACCTTGTTTTCGACCGATCCGGAGGTTTCTGGTTCACAGATCATGGGAAAAATCGCCCGAGGGATCGAGACCGCACCGGCGTGTTTTACGCGCAGGCCGACGGGTCAAGCGTAGAAGAAATCATTTTTCCTCTAGAGGCTCCGAACGGTATTGGTCTTTCCCCCGACGAGAACGAACTTTACGTTGCCGAAACAACAACAGGTCGTTTGTGGGCGTTTCCACTATCGGGTCCCGGCGTCTTGAACCAAGTACGAGCGGATCGGCCAGACGGCGGACGTTTGTTACAAGGTCGGAACGGCTATTTCATGTTCGATTCACTCGCAGTCGACGCAGAGGGCGGCATTTGCGTTGCGACCCTTATCGACGGTGGTATCACAACGCTGTCTCCTCACAACAAAGCACCATCCTTTGTTCCAATGCCTGACCGACTCACCACAAATATTTGTTTTGGCGGAGACGGCCTCCAGACAGCGTTCGTCACGCTGTCTTCCACGGGACAACTTGTTCGCCTGCCGTGGGAAAAACCCGGGCTACCGCTTAACTTCCTAAATCTCTAAATGCAACGCCCACGAAGAATACGTCTCGCTCTGATTCTGCTGGCGTCGTCCTGCAGTTATGCGGATCGATTACACTTCGTCATCCCTGCCGGTCCTGGCGGCGGCCTTGACGGTACCGCTCGGGAAATTGGCAGAATCTTCAAAACGTTCGGCCAATACGAAAGCATCAGTTACGAAAATATGCCCGGAGGGGGCGGAGGTCGAGCTTTGAGTCAGTACCTCGAAAATCGTTCGCGTTATCAAGATGCGGTGCTCGTTAATTCAACACCTCTGATCGTCAGGAGCCTACAAGGCCTATTTCCGCAAAGTTTCCGCGACCTCACGCCCATCGTTGGTCTTATTGCGGATTACGGAATTTTCGTGGTGCGCGCTGATGATCCTATTTTAACGTGGAGCCAACTTTCAACCACGTTCAAATCACGACCATCCACGGTAGTAGTGGGAGGCGGTTCGGTCCGCGGGAGTCTCGACCACATCGTGCTTGCACTCGCGCTATCGTCCATCAACGTCAACCCTCGTGAGGTACGTTATTTACCCTACGACGGCGGTGCGAAAGCAATCTTGGCGCTGTTAAGTGGCGAAGTTCGTTTGCTTTCAACGGGGTTGGGCGAAACTATGCCCTTTCTAGATTCGGGCCAAGTACGAGCGCTTGCGGTAACCGCGGCCGAACGCATCGAAACGATCGCCGATGTACCAACGTTGCAAGAGTTAGGCCACGACGTTGTCTTTGCTAACTGGCGCGGCATCTTTGCTCAACCCCAACTTCCTACCAAGAGAAAGACCGAACTAATCGAGCAATTTCACGAATTAAGACAAACGAATGAATGGAACGCTGCGCTGCAGAAGCGGGGCTGGACGCCCTTAGACCTTGCCGGCAATGCCTTTGCCAACTACCTGCTCGAACAGGAGAAATTGCTTCGAACGACACTGAGTAAACTCGGGTTCATCAATTGAAAGGCCGAACTCTACCTTTAATCTTGCTGGCGTTTGGGGTGGTCTATGTATGGTTTGCCTACGGGATCACTCTCGACCCATGGTCTGCGGCAGAACCCGTGAATTCCCGAACGCTGCCCATTGCCTACGGTTCAATATTGATCCTACTGTCAACATTTTTGCTCGTAAGGGGTATGCGCGTCCATGTTCCACGACACAATCTCCTCCGGCTCACATCAATATCGGCATCCATCATTGGGTTTGGATTGCTCCTGCCGCGAGTTGGTGTTTGGCCAGCTCTAATACTGTTACTTGTTAGTTGTCTAATGATCATGGGCGAAAAACGTTGGCACATCTTCATTTTGGCGCCTCTGCTTGCCAGTCTCGGCGGCTGGTTATTGATCGAAATATTACTCGGCGTCTATGTTGAACCCGGCACGTTCTGGAGCTAATAACTGTGTGGGAGGGCATAAGCACTGGTATCGCAACAGCGGTCGACCCAATAAACCTATGTTGGGTTGTTATCGGCTGCGTCTCCGGAACGTTTATCGGCATGTTGCCCGGTCTAGGACCCATCACTGCGATCGCGCTGATGATCCCAATCAGTTACGGGCTCGATCCAGCCGCCGGACTAATCATGATGGCGGGCGTCTATTACGGTGCCGTATTCGGTGGCTCGACTTCATCCATTTTGATCAATGCGCCCGGCGTGGCCTCGACGGTCGCTACGTCTTTTGACGGTTATCCGATGGCTCGCGCAGGCCAAGCAGGACGGGCGCTTGCTATAGCCGCCTACTCCTCATTTGTTGGCGGGTCTTTGGGCGCTATCGCACTATTACTGTTCGCGTCTTCGTTAGCGGCGATAGCCATCCAATTTCAGTCTCCCGACTATGCCCTCATTCTCGTGATTGCTCTAAGCAGCGTTGCCGCTTTCGCCGATCGTGGCCAAATTCTCACGTCGCTAATTGCCGCCGTAATTGGACTTATGTTAGGGACTATCGGGACCGATCCTTCCGCCGGGGTGCAGCGATTTACTTTTGGCCAACTCGACCTATTGGACGGCATACCCTTCATTCTGCTCGCCATGGCGACATTCGCACTCGCCGAAGCATTCCGGATGACGACAGATCGATCGGAAGGGCCAATCCCCTCGCCTGGCAAAAATAACGTACGCCTTTTTCCCGGCGACGCTCGAGATATGGTACCAACCGTTTCGCGAAGTTCTGTGCTGGGTTTCTTGATCGGCGTTTTGCCCGGCGCTGGTGCGACGCTGGCAAGTTTCATCGCCTACGATACCGAACGCCGTCTCCACAAAAAGGCAAACCGCGTACGGGGAATTGCCGCACCCGAATCCGCAAATAACGCGGCATGTACCGGTTCATTCGTTCCTCTGTTAACCCTCGGCATACCGGGTTCAGGCACGACCGCGATATTGCTCGGCGTAATGCTCAGTTATGGCATTCAGCCCGGACCAAGGCTACTCGAAACGGAACCTGGTGTTTTCTGGGGCGTCATCGTGTCGATGTATATCGGCAATCTCATTTTGCTGGCACTAAATTTGCCGTTGATCCCGTATATCTCACGGGTCATCTACTTATCTCGAAAAATCCTCATTCCCTTTGTCATCGCCTTTTCCATGCTCGGTGTGTATCTGACGACCATGAATCCATTCGACATCTTCCTCATGCTCGGTATCGGTTTGGCCGCTTTTCTACTTCGGTCTGCCGGTTTTCCTTTAGCACCGTTGTTGCTCGGATTTATTCTGAGCGGAATGCTGGAGGAGAATTTGCGACGCACGCTCTATCTCTCTGAGGGTTCGTTAACCATTTTTTTCCAATCGCCGCTGAGCGCGACGCTTGTCACGGTTTGTTTAATCGTTTGGACGATTCCTCTCGTGAGAATCGCAAATGACCTTCGTCGCGGTGGAAATCCGCGTGATTAGCGTTAACATAGCGGCCGCTCGCGAAAGTTGAGGATATCCCGTGCGTAAAGGCTTCGGATCTAGTAGCGAAAACGAAGACGACGAGAAGATCAATTTGACACCGATGTTGGACGTGGTGTTCATCATGCTCATCTTCTTCATCGTGACGGCGACTTTCGTTAAAGAAATCGGTCTCGATGTAAACCAACCCGAAGACGATAAGCCAAAAACAGTCGATCCGGACAAGAAGAGTATCGTCGTTCGTATTAGTAACCGCGATCGCATCATGATCGCGCAACGCGACGTGGACGCGCGCTCTGTTCGTGCAAACATAGAGCGATTGCATGCTGAAAATCCCGAAGCACCCGTTATCATCCAGCCGCACAAAGACTCGAAAACGGAGACTATGATTCTCGTCATGGACTCCGCACGGCAGGCTGGTGTCTACAACGTCTCGTTAGCAGCGGCTAACTAACAGCCTCACCAGGACTCCGAGCCTACGTTCTAACATGTCGATAGATCTCCGGTCCGACACGGTTACGCAGCCGACCGAAGCGATGCGTGAAGCCATGGCACGAGCGCCAGTTGGCGACGATGTTTACGGAGAGGATCCTACGGTCAACAACCTAGAGCGGTTCGTTGCCGATCTCCTCGGTGCCGAGGACGGTTTATTTGTGGCAACCGGAACTCAATCTAACTTGTGCGCCTTGTTAAGCCACTGCGGCCGAGGTGACGAGTACATTGCTGGAGAAACCGCTCATACCTATCGATTTGAAGCAGGTGGAGCCGCCGTATTGGGTGGAATTCAACCCCAGCCCCTGCCATTTGAGGCCGACGGCACATTAGCCCTCGATGCCGTAATCGCGGCAATTAAACCCGACGATTATCATTTCGCGCGGACGCGACTTTTGTGTCTCGAAAACACGCAAGCCGGCAAGCCTTTGAGCGTCGAATACGTCGCGCAAGCAGCCGATGTTTGTCGCCGTCGTGGACTCAATCTGCATCTCGACGGTGCTCGCTTATTCAATGCAGCTGTCGACCAAGGCGTATCCGTCGCAGCATACGGTTCCCTTGTCGATTCCGTCTCCGTCTGCCTTTCTAAGGGTCTTGGTGCGCCGGCCGGTTCCGTTCTTGTCGGGTCGCACGAGTTTATTCACGCTGCCCGGCGTTGGCGCAAGATGCTTGGCGGCGGCATGCGTCAAGCAGGTATCCTTGCTGCAGCAGGCTTATATGCACTTGAACACCACGTCGACCGCCTCGCCGAAGACCACGAGCATGCGACTAGCCTGGCCCATGGACTTCGAGAAAAAGTAGGGGCTTCAATCAAACAAGCAACCAACATGGTATTTGTTGATGTGCCACAGCTTGACGACGTCCGTGCGAGGCTCGCGCGAAACGATGTATTGACCTCAGGGTCAAGATGGGTGGTACACCTCGATATCACCCGAAACGACATCGAATTCGTGCTCAACGCACTTTAGAACCTATCCAACGATTCCAACAATGGTTCCCGTCAAACATGCCACCAACGTACCCGAAAGCAGCGTTTTGGGACCAAGCGTTAACAAGTCTTTGCGTCGTTCCGGAACCAATGCACTCACGCCGCCTATCAGAATGCCCAAGCTACCAAAGTTGGTGAAACCACACAGTGCATACGTAAGGATGAGTCGTGTATTCGGTAGTAAAGAATCTCCCAGCGCGCCAAATTCAAGATAGGCTACCAATTCGTTCAAGATTAACTTGGTTCCCAAAAGGGCCCCAGCAGTTTGCGCATCTACCCAATCAACGCCCATGATCCACGCAATAGGAGCGAAGACCCATCCCACCATCCATTGCAACGTCAAAGGCTCACCGGAGACCATAAAGTTCCCGAGCATGTAGTTAACGAGGCCAACCAAGCTCATCAAGACGATCACCATAGCGCCAACATTGACCACCAGCCTCACACCATCCATGGTGCCGCGGGCCACCGCGTCCATGGAACTCTCATAGCTGAGCGCATCAGCCAGATCACCGCCTTCGGTGATCTGCTCTTCCGGAATAAGAACGCGCGAAACCAACACGGCTCCTACCACGTTGATGACGGACGCCGTCAACACGTGCCCTATGGCCCCATCGATCACCGGCGTCAACACGTTCGCATACAACACCATGATGGATCCCGCGACCGTTGACATACCGCAGGTCATCACGACAAACAATTCAGAACGCGACAGGTTACGCAGATAAGCTCGGATAATTAACGGGGCTTCCACCATCCC
>ERZ651768.566-NODE-566-length-27837-cov-16.342147_pt1 | contig 27837 bp, 30 predicted proteins | sample MGYA00514754_ERZ651768 | MGnify/ENA metagenome assembly ERZ651768
CAGGCTTTTTGAGAAGAGGGGTCCGGGGCGTAATGGAAGCCTTCTGAATTGACATGTTCAGAGATACGTAAATTTATTACTCCGGGTCCAACGGTGATGGTCCTGTTCTCCCAATCAACTTCATGAACTTCCTTGAAACGAGCCATCTCTATAATAACGCTTTTGTCCTGCGGCACAGCACCTCCGGAAAGCCCTGTACCCGCCCCCCTGGCAATAAAACTTATTTTATTTCGATTAAGCAATTTGACAATTGATGTCAGCTCCTCAACTGTCCCGGGAAACACTACTGCCATCGGCGGTGCAGAATAAAGAGTAAGCCCGTCACAGCGATATGCGTAAAGAGTAACAGGATCATCCTTGACCCACTCTTTTCCAAGAATTTGTTCGCATTCCTTGCGTAAATTGCTTTCAAATGGCATTTTCCCTTTTGTCACACTGCTGCAGGTTCACAACTAATTGTGCAGAAGACATCCTTTTAACAAATTATCCTGAAAAAATTCAGTACATTAATTTATGGCATTTTACATGATATCAGAGTACTCAGCTGAAATTAGTCAGTCAAGTATTAATATAGTGTTAGCAACTATTGAATTTTTCGAAAATAAACAAAACACTTGATCATTATTTCAGGAAAACAGAGGATTCCTTTCAAGGTTTAACTTGGCTTGTATAATATTCACGCATCATAATTCACAATAATACAATTAAATGATTCATCTGGATTTTGCACTTTAAGAAAAATGAGTGTTTTTGGATACGCACGTTTAAACAATCAGCGCCCTACCCCAAAAAATCTGGGCATAAGGAATCAAGTCAAAATAATCAGAAGATGGACTGAAGAGAAGGGATTGGCAATCCGGAAAATCTTCCGTGACACAGCCTCCAGCAGCGCCAGCCTGGAATTGCCGAATTTGAAAAAACTTATCTCCTTGATTGAACAAGAAGAAGTTTCGGTTCTTGTTGTTGCCCGTCTGGACAGGTTAACAAGGGTAATCCGTCTGCATAAGCAATTATTGGATCTATTTGAAGAAAAAAATGTAAGGTTTGTTTCAATCATGGAAGGTCTGGATTCAAAATCAAAGTCTGGTAAAAAAGTTTTGGACGCAGTTGGAATTTTGGCTCTCTGGGATGCTAAATCTATTCCGGACCGCACACGACAGATGATTGAACTTAAAAGGGAGATTGGTGAGCGTGTAGGGCATGCTCCATTTGGTTATACTTACCACAAAAAACGGCTTATTCCTTTAGAAAAGGAACTGGCAATTGCCACAATCATCAGAGAAAAACGGGAGGATGAAAACCTAAGCTACCATAAAATAGCCAAATTTCTCAACAGTCAAAGACTGCGTGCAAAAAGGGGTGGCCGCTGGTATGCGGAAACGATAAAAGTAATTTGCGAAAATCCGCTTTACGATCGTGATTCAAAAGCTGATAAAGAAACACTGTCCCGATAGGGTGAGTGTGGACTGAATTCTTTAATGCCTTGTCGAATTGATGCTTTCTCCTGTTCCAGAAAATTAGATATCGAACTTCGGAACCCCGGATGTTCCACCCAGTGTGCACTATATGTAAGCTCCGGAAGAAAACCACGTTGAATTTTATGCTCACCCTGGGCTCCTGCTTCGAACAAGCTTATCCCTTTGCGTATCGCGTATTCTATCGGCTGATAGTAGCATAATTCAAAATGCAAACTCCTGTAATTGCCTTTACATCCCCAGTAACGTCCATATAAACAATCACCCTTTTGAAAATTTATTGCTCCTGCCACACAATCTTCATCGACATATGCCAAAATTAACACCAGTCTCTTCAGCATAGTTTGTTGTATTCTGTAAAAAAACTCTAATGAAAGATATGGATGACCCCATTTTCTACTGATGGTAGAAATATAAAATTTATACATCTGAGCTATGTGTTCCCTTGTTATATCATCACCTTCCAGAACTGAAACAGTTATCATTTGTTCTTTAATTTGCTTACGTTCTCTAATTATTTCCTTACGGCGCTTACGCTTCAGCGTAGAAAGGAACTGATCGAAATCCTGATAATTGCTGTTCTTCCAGTGGAACTGGAAACTATGGCGGATGAGGAATCCCATTGAATTGAAGACCGGCAGTTCTTCAGCCGTAATGTACAGGAAATGGAGGGAGGAGCAGTTTCTGCTCCGCATGCAATCCAGGGCTTCTTCCAAAAGCTTCTTTCGGACCATAGAGGCATCTGCGTCAGGATGAAAGAGCAGCTTCCTGCCTGTTGCAGGCGTAAAAGGAACTGCAGATACAAGTTTAGGATAGTAATTTAGTCCATGCCTCTCATAGGCTTGCGCCCATCCCCAGTCGAAGATATATTCTCCGTACCCATTGTTTTTTTCGTACAGGTATAGTGCCCCCTGCAGCATGTCGTTTTTCCACATTGTCAAGTGACACGGGATCCAGCCTGATTCTTCACCAACACAATCAGTCTCTTCCAGAGCTGACAAAAAATCATGCTCTGAAAAAGGAAAATCAGAATCAGTAAGTTCACTCCATTGTGCTGAAGAAACAGCACTCATTCCTGATTTAGATCTGGACTGCACAATTTTTATGTTAAGGGGTCGATGTCGCCAAGCTGAGCACTAGAGGGGGATCCTGGCATTATGGGTTTCAGAACAGAGAATCACTGGAGGCCAGGTGAACGTACAAATACGATCTTGTTATTGCGTACATAACTTACTATTTGTACCGATGTTCGTTTTATGCTCTGAACAGACTTAAAAAAAACGAGTTGAAAAGGGATTTCCTGTTGTTGAAGACCGGGATTTAAACTGTTTTTTTGAGTTGATGCAAATCCTGAAGAGCTAAGTATTTCCATATCTTCCGAATGACGCATTGCTGTAATATCCAAAGGACTTAATTCCTCCAATTGCTCATCGGTCAACACAGCACCAGCATAGGTAAAATGGCTTGCAATCATCTTGTTTTCTGAGTCAAATGCAAAAGCTTTTAGTTGTATTTTTTTCACATTGTCAGAATCTTCGAAACTGTTCCTGATAGACCCTTCTACTATTAATAATGGAAGTCGATTATAACCGTTCTCCACCTGCCTTGCCTTGAACTCTCCTTCAAACTCAAGATGGTGCAAGTTATTTGCGGTTAAGTGATGAAAAATTGATGAATCAAAAATCTTGAGATATCCTCCGACAAAAGAAATTCCTGCAACTGCAAGCACACAAAATATGACGAACAAGATGAATTTTTCATGAAAACCGAATTTTACCTTAGACTGATCAGCGGTTTTTTTGACTTCCATGTTTTCAGACGCAGTTTTTTTAGCCACACCTTTTAATCTTGAATGATAGTTTTTACTTTCAGGATTTAATCTGTCAAAGTCCTTAATTAAGCGGTTTTTCTGATCTTGATGTTTTTTTGTCTGATATATTTTTTGTTCAGCTTTTCTGCCAATATTTCCAACTGTTGATTTTGTTGTTTCATTTTCAGATGATTTATTTATACCCAGCTCTTCGAGGATTGAAGTTGCCGCCTCCGCGGCAGTTTTATTTCGATGCTGATTAAAAAAAGATGAGGAATCTTCTTTTGGAGGGTTCAGTGCAGTGGTTTCACTTGAATTCAAGGAAAATTTCTGTGGCTTTCTTGCTATCATCTTTATCAGATTATTATTCCCCTTCTTGGGGTTCAATTTAAAGGCTGGTCAGCTCAACTTCCTGTTTGTTTATTAACCATGCAAGATCCATAATTTCCTGTATAATCTGATGCTCACATTTTTAGCTGGAAAAAGCAAGTTTACAGAGAGAAATATTGGTGCAAATTTCTTCAACTGCCTGTAAGAACACCGAGGAATATGAACTGTGGTTTTTGATATTCCCGATCATTTATCGGGTATGCTACTTCTATTTTAAGTGGAACCTGAAACAGTGAGGCAGTGTCCACAGTCCACTCAATACCAAAACCGGCATTTTGACGATGTTTTGCTTGTTCATAGGAATTGTATTTTGACCATATTTTCCCCTGGTCATAAAATACCGTTCCCTGGATTTTGAAGGCGCTTACTATTCCCCATAAGGGAGCGGTTACAAGCGGAAACTTATAATCAAATCTTGATGCAAGGAGACGTTCGTCACTTAAAACTGTATGTTGAGGATATCCACGCAATACTGATGGGCTTCCAAGCTGAAATTTCTTCTGCAGAGGAGTTGTTCCTGTAGTAGTGCCATGAATGATATCCAGCTGAAACAATTTACGGTGCCCTACATGAAATATCTGACCAAGTGTTCCCTGCCAGCGCACATATGAGAAATCACTCTCCAATTCAAACGAAGGCTGCTCATTCCAGATGTTCCAGCTTATTTGATAATTTTCCCTGGGCCTGAAGCCTCCGCTATGTTCCAGTAAAAAAGTGTTTGATTTCCCAGTTTCGAATATTTCGCCGTTTCCGGAACGGTCGTTTGCAGAAAACAGGGTTTCCCTGGACAAGCTGGAGTGGAATTTATACTCCAGTTTGCCTGGGTTATGAGGTGGCTTGAATGTTGCCCTTATTGCCTCAGAACGTACACCACCATATTCTCGTGCGCTGAATCCTGCCTCAAGTCCATTAATTCCCAGATTTTCACGATCGAAATTTAAAATGTAGAGTCCGCGCCTGTTTTTTGTCCCATATCCCGGAATAGCATAAAGGCGATAGTCATCAAACTTGTATTTAACGCCGAGGCCAAATGAATTTCCATCTAATGCATTATTCCCAAATCCAGGAACCAAAAGTACCAGATGTTCCCGCTGTTTTTTCCAGTCAGACCCTAAACGCACACGATAAAAAATAAAGGAATGGTTATTAATACGGGATGATTCCAGCAATTCTTCATCCGGATCAATTGAAACTTTATCCGGGAAACTCTGAGATTTTATCAGTACAGTCTCCTGCTGTTTAATCCCGGGCAGAATCCTGCGGACTTCTTTTCCGTCTTTTGTTTTCAGTGCAACAACAACCGGCATTTTGGCAGCATCATTTTTGTTTATAACTATTTCAGTTTCATAAGTTCCGTCTGGTAAAGCTCTGGTTGATGAACTCTCAAAACCGTAATCCAAAGTTTTTACTGTTTGGAACCACTGAGCGAAAAACCAGTCCAAAGAACCAGACCCCACTGCATTATAAGGACTTACTGGCGGAAGTGGAGGAGTCCTCAATCTTGGGTCATGAAGTTTTTCCATTGAGTACTGAAATTCTTTTTGACCTGCCAACTTTCCCTGATATTTTTTTGCAAAATGCTGCAGTCCTTTCCGAAAACCATTTTTACCCATAAGATATTCCAGCATGGAAAGAACCATTGCAGTTTTGTAAGTCAATGTCTGCAAAAATTTTTGGGAATCCGGGTTTTCCCGAAAAGATGATAAGATGGGATAGTTCAATTCGGCTGCAACAGAGTTTGCCATGTTCTCAAAAAAATGATCACGATAACGGGGATTCAGCCAGTCAATAGTGTCAAATATTCCTGCGTCCGGACCAAATTTTTCCTGAAAGAAGCGCAATCCAAAAAAAGCCGGAAGTCCCATGTTGAGCCAAAGCTGTTTATCCTTGTCGTTCCAGACAGATTCGCCAAACCAAAGTTGAGCCAGTCTTCGTGTCAAAAATCCAAGTGCCTGTCTGTCCAGAAATTCAGACCGTTTATAGTTCGGCAGCGGAACCAAAACAAGGTTATTAAGGATGTCAACCTGTTCATAATCAGCCTCTACAGCAACTATCCGTATTGATTCCCAGGGGGATTCAAGTCCATAACTGGTGCGCATAAATTCCAAGAACTGCCTGCTCCAATTATGCAATAGTGCAGCCCTGCGATCATGACCAGTGAGGTAAAATGAGGTAAGTTGAAATGAGGTTTTAGCAGTTTCAGTATGGGAATTTTTCTCTTCGATTCCTTTTTCGGTTTCTTCCGTAAGCTTTTGGTGGACTCTGGTAAAGATCAAGGGGAAGTATTTCAGAGCCCTTTTTGTCTCATTAAATGTAGCGGATTTGCCTGGGGGTAATTTCTGATGGCCGCTCGTGGTAATTAATGTACCAGGCTGAGCTGCTGTCCATTTAACCTGATATGTTGCAGGAGCAGGAATGCTGCCTGCAGTTTCCCAGCCCTGTACTTTTAATGCGCTGCCATTGTTCCAGGCTAAAAGCTTTGGATGCCAGTTGGCTGTCAATAGCATTCCATTGACTGTGCCTTCCTGCGTGTGTTCAGGAAATTGTGTGTAAAAGTTTATGAATACAATAGACTGGCCAGGGGAACCTTTTATGTCCGGAAGGTCCCCGGGCAGGAAAACCCTTAACAGTCCCTGATCGGTTGAATATCCAACTTCCAAATCAGGATTTGGTTCAAGTGAAAATTGCAGCTCACGCTTTTCTGTTGAGGAATTTGGACTGAATGCCTTTACAGAAGCTATGCCCAAGCTTCCACGGCTGAAACCTTTTGGTGTTTTTGGATCCTCAAAATTGTCCTGAAAACGACGAAGCGAAAACACCGGAACAATTTTATGTTTTCGTATTCCCCTCTCATCCTGATTAAGGAAACGGTTTCCAGGCAAAGCAAAAAGTAATTCATGCTCAGGAAAAGCGCTTCTAGTGAAACGGACTTGCATTTTCCCAACAAGGAGTGTCTTATCGTGGTCGTAAGACACATCAAATTTGTAATGTGGGACTTCAGTTTTTTCTGGGGTTTTTGCATATAAAATCTTTGTATGAAAACACAACAGTGTTACATAAACAAAGATAAGAAGGAGTGAGAACCTGGAGACGAAGTCACTCAGGTAAAAAACCTCTCCATTTAATTTTGAACCAATTAATCTTAGATATGGATACTCAAAATGGCCTCGATTTTCACAAAAATAATTCAAGGTGAAATTCCTTGTGAAAAAATTATTGAAACAGATTCTGAAATCGCATTTCTTGATATTATGCCCTGTGCAGAAGGACATACACTTGTCATTCCAAAACTTGCAGTAAAGCGTTTAGAAGATTTACCTGAATCTGAGGCTTTGTCATTGATGCGTACAATGCAGCATGTTGCAAAAGCAGTCAGTGCGGCTTTCGATGGAATTGACTACAATCTTATCCTGAACAATGGAGCAAATGCAGGACAGGAAGTTGAGCATGTCCACTTCCACGTGTTGCCACGTCCCCAGGGTAGTCCCAGACCTTTTCATCAACGTGCTAATTATGCTGAAGGGGGAATGCAAGAAGTGGGAGCAAAAATACGAAATTGTCTATGACGGACAAAATTTAAACACTTTTTTCGGAGAAATGAATCCCTCAAATATTGCCTGCGCAGAAATAGGCAGTAATGTCCATGTTGGCAGGGTCAGTATTTCTTTATTTGGTTTGAAAGAGTAATTATAGTTAAGCATGTTTTCTGAGGAAGTAAGCAGACCCGTACAGGATCTGAAGATGATTTTGTCCTATAGACTTTCAAAACAACTTAAAATCAGCGCGTGAAAGAAAATAACGTCTGCCTGAGCCAAAGTGAAGAAAAAAAAGATGCAGAACAATTCTGCGGGTTCATAGGACTGATTGGCCGACCCAATGTAGGCAAATCTACTTTGTTAAACAAGCTGGTTGGTCAAAAAGTTTCCATAACCACTCACAAGGCACAAACCACCAGAAACCGCATTCTTGGTATCCGGACAGAAAAGAATACTCAAATTATCTTTATTGATACTCCCGGTATACATAGAACTGAAAATCTGCTGAATAGGAAAATAGTAGCATATGCTGAAAAGACTCTGGGAGATACGGATTTAAATTTGTGGATTGTTCAACCTTATCCGCAATCTTCTACAGAGAGGAATTGTTTCTCCGTTTTACATCCGGAAGATCAGCATATTCTGCAAATGCTGTCCGATAAAGAAAAACGGACAGTGGTGGTATTAAATAAAATTGATACATTATCAAAGGGAGATTTGCTTAAGAGCATTGCGAATCTTGACAAGCTGGGACTCTTTGCCGAAATTGTTCCGGTTTCTGCCTTGAAGTCAACCAATCTTAATCAGCTGATTGCAAGCCTGAAAAAATATCTCTCGCCTCATCCCTTTTACTTTGAACACCAGCAGGTCACAGATGTTCCAGAGCGTTTTCTGGCAAGCGAATTTGTAAGGGAAGAACTCTTTCTGCGCTTGAGACAGGAAATACCATATTCTGTCGCCGTCATTGTGGAGCAATTTGAAGAGGATTCCAAATGCATTAAAATTGCTTGTGTTATTTGTGTTGAGCGAAACTCTCAAAAAGGAATCATCATCGGTAAAAAAGGCGAGATGCTGAAAAAGATAGGAACCGGGGCTCGAAAAAAAATCCAGAGTCTTCTTGGAAATAAAGTTTTTTTGAAGCTTCACGTCAAAGTCCTGAAACAATGGACCCACAATGAACTTCATCTTAAATCCCTGGGATTTGATTAAATTACCTGTTACATGAGTCTGGATAAATGTCTGGAACAGACATATTTCCTTTACTTTTTTTTGGAATGAAATGAGGATCTTGATAAAAATACTTTTCATAATAGTTATTCTTATATTTGAATTTTTTATGTTTCAGATTTCATTGGAAATTGGAGCAGTTTCCTTGGTTTTGATTATTGCTACGTTTTGCATAGGTTTTGTCTTAAATAAAATCACAACTGTAGTTGAGCAGCCCAGTCTTGTTCTTTCATCTGAGCCTTTTCGAGATTCATCAAAGCATGTAAACAATAAAACCAAATCCGATACAGAAAAAACATCTGATTCAGAGAATTTAATTCCGGGAGTAGATTCTTCGATTTTTGAACAATTCAGAAAAAAGTTTAATTTGACACAACCTGAACCAGCTGAAGAAGACGATACAGCAGCCACCGTAAACACACCAAATTCAACTTCTGCAGCGCAGGCATACGAAAAAGCCGGCGTTTCTGACGAACCTGAAAATTTTGATGAAGAACTTGAAGATGCAGATCAGGTCAAAGTTACATTAAGTGAAAACGTAAAAATTCTGAAAGAGCTGCAAAGTGAAAAAGTTGATGAAGATTCGAATGAAAATTTTACAGAAAAACCAGAAATACCAGAGAGTGGTGAAGTTGAGAATAAAAAGAAACTAGGGTCTGGTGAAGAGGCTCTTGAATTGCTTACTAAAAAACATCAGGCATTAAAAAAGCAAAATGAGGAGGAATCATTGGAGACGCAGGTTGAAGAAGAAGATGATCTCTTTGCTGATGAACTGGTTGAGCTTCCTGGAGGAGAAACTCTTATTGAAGATGAGAAAGAAGAATTTTTTGAAGAAGATATTTTTTCTCCTCCAATGGATAATGAAAGCCATGAAGATGAAGAAGGTTTGGAATTATCCTTAAGGAAATCAACTCCTCATGAAGAAAAATCTGATGAGGCTGAAGGATTGCTTAAATTAGCAACAACAGCCTGTGAGGCTGGCAGAATGGAAGAAGCCAAAGCAGGACTGAAGAGTTATTTTAAGCTGCTCCATGAGCTTGGACAGAGTCCAAGTCAGCATGTACTGCAGCTGGCTGAAAAGCTTGAAATTCCTTTTGACTCTGCCAGTGGCCAAGCATCAAGCACTGTAACTGAAGAATTAAGTGATGGTGCTGATATAAAGTCAGAAAAAGACATTCAGAAAGAGCCGGAAAAAACAGATTATTCAGCTGTGATGGACGGCATTGTAAAGACTTTGGAAAAAAAAGAAGCTTATGATGAGGCATTGCCCCTTCTAAAAGACCTGCTTAAATTCAATAGGGAGCGTGTTAATGTTTCTGCAATGGACCCGCTTTTCGAAAGAATTGAACAGGCTCATGCTTCAATGAATAATAATAAAGAGCTGGTTGAAACCTATAAAGAGCATCTGGCAATCAAGCAGCAGCTTGATGACATGGAAGGCGAGTTACGTCTTCTTGACCTGATAAGTACCCATTATGCAGATTCCGGAGATCAGAAAGCCGCAGACCGTTATCTTGCTGAAAGCCAGCGTGTTAGAGCTGAATTGAACAAAAAATTGAACTGAATTGAAAGGATATTCTGGGTTCAGTGCTTAGTTGGGGATCGTTACAGATATGCTGTTTGTGCTAAAAATAAGTGCACCCTTCAGGTGTCAGAGAGCTTAATTTATAGCCATAGTTTCCTGCTTCAAATTGTAATTCTGCAAGTAATCTACAGCCGCGTGTACGGCGTTCTCGAACAACATAATATTCGCTGATACGCGGGGAGGTATCATATTCCAGGTGAGCAAACAAATTGATCGCAGTAATCGTGTGTTGTTCAGCCAGCTTAAGATACCTTGGCTGAAGACCTTTCTGCCAGCTGTCAAAATAATTTAATCCCCATCCTATGTGATTGTCTGCCTCAATCAATCGGCTCCGAAAAGATTTTTCCGGGAATTCTGACACACGATTAGAGCATGAGATCAGCAGAAGCATAACAGAAAAAAATAATATCAATTTCCTTACTGACATGAGTTGTAAACCACAGACTTGTATTTATTCATAATTAGTTTAAGGAATTCTGGCTGTTTATTATTTTCTAAGCTCAAATAAACTAACCTGTTCTGTATATCGGCCTCTCTGTTAAAAATCTTTAATTTTGAAAGAATTTAAGTACCGGGTTACTGAAATTGTTTCCCAGTTATAATTAGTATAGAATTGTTCATTCGGATATTTTGATGTGGTGTTGTTATTTCTCTGCAAAATAGAATTGGCCAGCAACTTGCAGTTTTCAGTATAAGACATACTTTTTTCTATCGTAAAAAAACTGGATATGGAGCAGAAAAAAATTTGGGCTTTTGGAGGAGGCAAAGGCGGCGTAGGCAAGAGTTTTGTCGCTGGAAACCTTGGCATTCTGCTGGCTCAAAATGGTTATAATGTAATTCTCGCGGACTTGGATTTGGGTGGAGCAAACATGCACACCTGGCTTGGTGTAAACAGTCCAACGAAAAGTATTTCTGAGTTTATAGAAAGAGAAGTACTGGACATCAAAAAATTATTGATTCCTACCGATATACCTGGTTTGAACCTTCTGAGTGGAGCAAAGGACGGAGTAGAGATTGCAAATATGAAGCATACTCAAAAACGTCGCTTTATTACAGCTCTGAGACAATTGGATGCAGATTATATAGTGATAGATTTAGGTGCAGGGACTGCGTATAATACAATCGATTTTTTCCTGCTGGCGGATTCTCAGGGTTTGATTGTAATACCGGAGCCTACTTCAATAGAAAATGCTTATCGTTTTATAAAAAATTCATTTTTCAGACAGGTCTTTCATAACAGCCAAGGCTTTGGATTAAAAAATGTTGTAAATGAAATATTACGCAAGGATAACCCGCATAATGTTAATACACCAAGAGAACTTATTGATTATTTTAACAAGTTGGGAGGCAAAGCCACTGTATTTATTGAAGAACAGATCCAATATTTCATGCCAAAATTGATACTTAACCAGGTGCGTACTGAACGTGATCAAATGGTTGGTCCGGCCATGAAAAAAGCATGTTTAAAATATTTTAATCTGAACGTAAAATTTTTGGGCCAGGTAAGTTTTGATGACACCGTCAGAAAATCTGTCCTGGAACGTCAGCCACTTGCAGTTGCATATTCTGATTGTGTCCCCATGGAGCAGTTGAAGGTGATCCTAACTGATTTACTGAAGGATGAGGAAGAAAATGCCGGTAATAACAGCATTTTATCTCAATTGGTACTATGACTGATCGCAGCAAAAATTCTGCAAACATTGAAGAAGATTTATATCAGATTCTTGATGTTCCAAACACGGCTAGTTTAGCGGAAATACGCCAAGCGTATGAAGGAAAACTAGAAGAAGCTCACTTAGAAGCATTTGCTGCTTATTCCTTGTTTCCCGAAGAAGAAACTGAAGAAAAATTACTTCAGTTCAGCCATGCTTATATAACTCTGGCTAACCCGATTGCTCGTGCAAAATACGATGATGAATTAAATCAACTTACCATTCCTGCAAAGAAAAAATCTGATTTAGGAAAAGGAAGGGCAAAAACGGCGAATGAATCTCCCAAAAAAATTCCTGAGAAAATTCAATCTGAAGAAAAGGCTAAGCTTTCAAAAAAAGTTGCTAATGATGTTGCGGGACAAACACTGAAGGAGAGACAGGATTTTTATCTAAACCTGGCGGCAAAAAATGAACATACTGAAGACAACATTCAGGAATTTTATGATACTCTAAAAACTAGCGGGAGTGCAATAACCTATAATGGTGCGGTATTGCAGCAAATCAGAAAAATGAAATCTATAACAATAAATGAACTTGCTCAAATAACATGTATTCGCGGCGCATACCTCAAGGCTATTGAGGATGAGAATTTCAGTAAATTCACTTCTGAAATTTATTTAAAAGGTTATTTGCTTTGTTACGCTGAGTCTATGAATTTGCCCACTGAAAAGGTCTTAGATGATTACATTCGTGTTTATAAAAATTCTGCGAGGTCTGAAAATGGTTGAAATGTGGTATGGGAGCATTTTACAATTGAGGCCAATTGTATGGGCTGTTGAAATGAAGGCAAACAGGGTTTTGAAAAAAATCAGAGCCGGAAATAAGCCGGGTTCTGTTCTCACTGATGTGAGCCGTGATCATTCATCTGGGACTGCCGTTACCGACAGCCTCTAGCGTCCTACCCAACCGCCAGGCGGGCAGCCTGATTGCGGTTCTATTTGGACTTGCAACAGGTGGGGTTTACACTGCCAGTCCTGTCACCAGGACTGCGGTAGGCTTTTACCCTGCCATTTCACCCTTACCTGTGTTTCCTGAGAAACCATCGGCGGTATGTTTTCTGCTGCACTATCCATTGGCTCGCACCATCTGGCCGTTAACCAGCACCTTGCCCTATGTTGCCCGGACTTTCCTCCAGCATTCCGGAATCAAAACAAAACCGGAAAGCCAGCGATCACGTATCCGACTCTGATGAATACTAAATTATCAACATTGTAGATAAGATCAAGTGTCCTTATTTTTTTCAAACTCTAATGCAAAATGATATGAAGTATAACTCTAGACAAGATTTTTTAAAAAGAACATTAAAAAAAGATGATAGGCGTTTACGTGGTTTCAGTTTTATTGAAGTCATGGTGGTAATAATTATCCTCGGGCTTCTTTCCAGTATAGTCGGAGTATATCTTTTTGATTCTGCAGAAAAGGCAAAGGCTGATGCAACGAAAACCCAGATCAGAGGGCTTGAAACAGCACTGGATCTATATCGACTTCATAATTCCCGTTATCCTTCCTCAGAACAGGGTTTAAAGGCCTTGCTGGAGAGGCCGGAAGTAGGGTTGATTCCAAAAAACTGGAATGGTCCTTATTTGCGGGGGAATAATTTACCAGAAGACGGCTGGGACAGTCCTTTTCGCTATATCAGTGAGAATGGTAATGAATATGAAATAATTTCACTGGGAGCGGATGGAATTGACGGAGGTACGGATTTGGATGCAGATATCAGTTCCAGCGATCTCTGAAAAAGCATCAAAGCAAAAATCTTGTGGATCAGGATATGGTTTTACATTTCTTGAAATCCTGGTTGTTTTGACTTTGGCGCTCCTGCTTTTGGGTACAGTCCTTCCTCAGTTTCTTGCCTTTTTTTCAAACCCTGTTGAAAAAGAATTTAAGCATCTTAACGCTGTTCTGAAAACACTGAGAAATGATGCAGTGCTCAAAAGCACTTCTTACTGTCTGCTGTTTGATTTGAAATTACAGCAAATGATGACCTCAGAGGAGGTTGACTCAGGGGAATGCAGTGAGGAGTTTTTAGAAAAACCAGATTCTCTCAGACCTCACGAATTTCCCGAAGATCTCATATTACGTGAGGCTCAATTAGCAGGGTCAAGTTATTTGGTTTCCGGAGCAATTAACGAATTGCTGGAAGTTCACATCAACAGTTCCGGGTTTGTTTCACCATTTATGCTTGTGTTCTCGCTACCTGATGTATCAAGATCCTGGATAATTGAAACTAAGGGAATCATGGGGAAACTGCTGATACGCGAACAATGAACACAGTCAGGATTAAAGGGGTTCAAAAAAAAGTGGCAATTCAGAAAAAAGGATTTACGATCCTGGAAGTCTTGATTTCCCTTTCAATATTAGTACTCACTTTGATGGCTCTTTATCAGTCATTTTCCACTTCAATTTTTATCCTCTCTTCAACAAACAATTTATGGAAAGCCATTTCTTTTGCCCAGAATGAATTGTTGAAATCAGAACGCGCAACAGCCTCACCACCTGTTTCCATCAACCAGGGTGAGTTTGAATCTGACAGTGAAATGAGCGGTTTCCGCTGGAAGAAGTTTGTGCGGGATACCAATCCTTTCCCCGGTATAGAGATAAGGCAAATTAATTATCAATTACTTTGGAATGAGGGTAAACACGTCTATACTTATGATGCCGACATTTACGTCAAGCCCAAATAATGCAAGGCATTTAATTTTGGGCTTTTCAATATTGGAATTATTAATATCCGTGACTTTACTGGGCCTGGTTATGGCTGTGCTTTACGCGGCATTTTTTCAAATTTCAAATTCTTCACTTAAAGTTCAATCAACTCTTGATACACGCCAGGAATTGCGGCTGCTGATGAAAATTGTCCTCGATGACTTGCAGAAAGTAAGATATTTAAAACACTTTGCTGACTCGGACCAAAGCGAAACTCAACTGAGAGAAACCGGATTGATTGCAGACCGGAATTTAGGTCCTGAAAACCCCGATACAGGTCAAGTTGAGGAAGTAACCAGCATAGATTTTCATACAGCCATCAAGTCACGCTTCTTTCCGGAGGAGAATGCTCGTGACCCGGAACTGCATGAAGTTGGTTATTCAATGCAGGAAAATCCTGATACAAAAACATGGGATTTTATTCGCCGTGAAGATTTTTATATCGACAACAATCTTAGGGAAGGCGGGAAAAATCATGTTTTATCTGAGGAAGTTACTAAGTTTGAACTAGAATTTCTGGAAAGTGAGACTGCCCTTGCTGAAGGGGGTTTCAGGGAGAAATGGACAAAGGTTTGGGATTCTGAGGAAAGATTGTGCCATGACTTAAAAGTTAAAGAAAATTTTTGTCTTCCCCGGGCAGTCAGATTAACCATGGCTCTGAAGGCACAGGGAGAAAAGACCATTTATGATACTCAAGTCATCAATCTTTGCGTACCACCTTGTAATAAGGAATTATTTGATTAAGGACAAAAGATTTCAATTTAGACAGTTATTCATTTATCAGCCAGTCTACAGGTCCTTTGCCATACCTGATAATTTCTGCATCTCCCTGACTGAAATCAATTATTGTCGAATGTTCCGCGAAAATAGTTCCTCCGTCTACAATAAGATCTACCTGTTTTTTATATTTTTCATGTAATTTGTGAGGGTCATCATATAGCTCGTGTTCTGACATTCTCAAACTGCTGCTCAGAATAGGATGTCCAAGGGCAGCTACAATGTCGTTTGCTATTGGATGGTCAGGCCAGCGCATTCCAACTGTGCTTCTTGGTGTCAGCATCATTTTTGGTACAATCTTGGATGCTTTAAAGACAAATGTGTATGGCCCAGGCAATTTGCGTCTGAGCAGTTTAAAAATGTAGGTAGGAATGCCTTGAGTGTATTCCTGAACTTCTGTTTGATTTGCACAGATAAATGTTAAGGGTTTTTTCTGATTGACCTTTTTAATTTTGTGCAGGCGTTTCATTGCTTTTTTGCTGAAAATGCTGCACCCAAGACCGTAGACTGTGTCGGTGGGATAAATAATAATTCCGTCGTTTTTCAAAACATCTACAACCTGCTTAACACGCAGGGGATTTGGATTTACCGGATTAATGCTAAGTAACATCAATAAAACTGAAATTGGCAGATTTGTTGAATTTAATCAGTAACTTACTTTTCACGATCTTTAAAATTATGTTTATTCAATAATCATGCATCATTTTTGAAGCCTGGCTAAATGTATTCGAAAAATCTAAAAAGTATTTCTCCTGACCTGCCTTGCCATGAATCTTTGATTCATTGTACTTTTTCTCTTTAAAAGGAATTCTCTAAACAGTTTAATTGCAGATGTCAAATAAAAGCAGTGCCATTGAAAAAAGCACCGGCTTCAGATCGAAAAAGAATTTAAATCATCTTGAAGAGCCTAAACCAAGAAACTACATTAGGCTTCTGATTGCATTTCTCGCATTGTCCTTCTATACCCTTCTTCTCTGGGGAAATGTCCCATTGATTAGTTCCCTCGGAACACCTTATTTCTCCTTTTTGAAAAAGATTATCAATCTACATCTTCCCCACTATCAGTCATGGGTAGTCATAAGCGGAATCCACTTCCTTCTCGTTCCACTGATAATTGGGAGGTTTTTTCTGAAGTTCTCATTTAGAAAGTTGGGTCTTGGGGGAATATCATTTTCTCAGTTCAAGGTCCTGCTGCTCCTTTACCTAGCTGCTTTACCTGCCCTCATTTGGCTTTCTACCCGGGAAGATATGTACCAATACTACCAGCCTTATATCAAAGAAGGCCTATGGACCTACTTGCTATGGACCAATTTAATTATGGTTTTCGAACACGTTTCCCTCCAGGGCATACTTGTAGCTTTTATGGAGCCGGCTTTCTTTTCAGGTTCATCAGAACAGATCAGCGGTTCTGAAAGTAATAAAGGGAAGAAGAATAAGAGAGGACTAATGTGGGTCAGAGATTTCCAAAATTGGTTTCGTATCGATCCATATTATTATTTTGTCATTTTGTTGGATGGTCTTCTCTTCATGCTCATACATGTTGGGAAGCCAATCTCTGAAGTGCTTACTGCCTTCCCGGGAGGGGTGTTTCTTGCTTTGCTGGCCTTCAAGTTTAAAAGCTTCCTTCCATGCTACCTAATCCACACCATGACAGCAGGTACGATAATTTTTCTGATAATCATTTTTAACTGAAATACGGCTTTTATCTGCCAGATAAGAGGGTATTGTTGATTGAACAGTGGGAAAAATTCTTTTTTTAGTTCAACAGGTTTCGGAATTATTTTCGCTTCAGCAAGATATAACCGAAATAAAGCTGGAATAATTAAATTTGTTCTATAAATTATGCCACCCCTCCAGTCAGCTGACCTCAATCAAGATACCAAGCGAGCCCTTGTGTCCAATTCAGTCCCAACTGTAGGGTCTGTAAGTGAATTTTCAAATGAGGTCCAATTCACTGTACTGTTTGAGATGCAGGAGTTAAATAGGAAGACGGTGTTAACTGACTCTGAGCAATCACTATGATCCTTTGCTTTTCTAACTCCCAAGAGTACCTAAAGATAATGGATAATTGATGAACAATGTTGGCGCAATGCCATCATCGCCTTTGGCAAGATCAAAGCGGTAAATCAAACCTGAAATAATTGCACGAAAACCGAATCCAAATGAAGTTCTCATATTTTTATGCAATTCAGAGAGTTCATCAGAAACACTACCTACTTCATAGAAGAACGCTGCTTGAAGAACAGTTCTTACTCCACCCATAATAATCCAGTTTATTGGAGTCTGTTTTTCCGAAAAATTATGACGATATTCCAAAACATAGTTTGAACTGTTTCCTGCATAGAACCTTCCCTGGCTGTAGGCACGCATACGGTTAATTCCTCCAAGAGCTGAAGCCTTGCCGAAACGGTTTCTCTCAAGCCAATAGTTGGTTCTCCTCTTTTCCGCATCCCTGCAGGCGTCCGCTTGTATTTCCAGGTCACACCCTAGTCCAAATTTATTACTTAATGTATTTTCATCAGTCAATCCATGCTCTGAAATGTAGGACCGCGATTGAAAAGCGTTGATCAACAAGGTGTCTGACCCCAAAAAAGGAATGTAAGTTGTTAAATTCAGAGAGTTAACGTCATAGTCACTCAGTTCGCTGAGGCCGTAATTCGTTGCATTGTGCAATAGTTCAAATCGAATCCCTTCACGAGGCTCCAAATGATTGTCGGTCAAATCAATCTGGGTCCCAATGGTGTGGTCTATCCAGGTTCTGGAAGGAGATTGAACATTTGAAAACTGGTTCTCGTCATTATCAAAAATTTTTGAAATTTTTGCTTCTCCTGAGGAATAACCAATTTGTATTTCAAGATGCTGATTATAAAACTGAGATTGAAGGTTGATTGTGGAATTGTTGAGATTTTCAAAAGTCTGATAATAATCGTTCTTACCTGAATGGATTCCCCTGTCGTAGTTAAGTAAGCTGATATCCCAGTCATAGTACAAAACCTTGAAGAACAACTTTTCATCAATAATGGGGAATTTTTGAAGTTGAACTACGGTTGCTTCAATATCCCCTTTTGCCAGAGTTTTGATTATCACAAGGTCCGTGCTTTTATAGAAATTTGAGATTAACCCTGCAATGGGGACAGCACATCCTACTCCTTCTACACAACCTGGGAGTGGGGCAAACATCCATCCCAGTTCTTTATCTGCTTCTCTTACAGTTCTCTCAGGGGGAAATTCATAGGAAAATCCTATTGAAGGCATCAAAAAACAGGAAAGAAACCATAATTTGGCCATTCTAATGAATAAATATCTGCCTGCAATCAGGAGTAGAGTTTTCTTTGAAAATGTTGAAAAATATTTTTTGGTACTATTGATCATTTTAAACTTTAACAGCCATTCAAATAATAAGGATAATTATTTTTCTTTTGGAATGAAAAATTGCGGTCTTCTACCTGCGATACCGCGTAATAGTCTGCCTAAAAGATCTGCTCCTGTAATGATCCTTTTTTCTTTGTTCCAGCATAAAATCAGATCATTGTCGATAACGTCGTCTTCCGAGTGTTCCGGGTGAACGCGCAATTTATTGATAACTTCACCAAGTGGAGTTGCTGCATCTGAAACCACAATAGGGCGATGACAGTAGGAATAAGGCCTGAATGGTTCAACGCCAAAAAGCGCATCTCGCAGGAACAGATCTGCATTCAGCACCAATCTGGGGTTCCCGTCAAGTGAAGTCAATATTACCCATTTTTTACCTGAATTCTGAACCTGATTTAAAAAAGGGTCTTCCGGATTCCTTTGAAATACGGGAAAGACTGGGAGGTCAAATTCAGTTTCCAACGGAATAATGCTTGCTGGGTCAACCACTTCTCCTTCGTCTCCAACTGGTAAATCATCAATACTCAAAAAATTAAGTGCACCTGTGCCTTCAATTTGACTGATGTCTGATTCCCGTGATTCCATGTGTTTTTGCAGCATTATCCGGAAATCTTCCTCTTTGAAGTAAAGTACACCTTCTTTGCCAAGCCATCTGTCCAGCAGCATAGCTGAAGGTTTGCTTACAGGATAAAGAAAAAATCTGTAAAATCTAATTACCGGAGAAAGTATTATCCCCATACGAAGCGCATTTCGGGAAAAATACGCTTGTGGCAGGATTTCACCAAACAAAGTGATGCATATGGATGAAAAGAAAAAAGCCCAGAGTCCGGCCAGAACTGAATCTGTTAAGAGGGTCAGCAATACGTTAATGCTTACATTCCCCCACAGCAAAGTTGTCAGAAGCAGGTTTGCGTCTTTTCTTAGCTCCAGCACCTTTAATGCTGCTTTATTCCCAGACTCAACTTCAATTTCAAGCTTTAGCCTGCTTAAACCAAACAAACCCAGGGTAAGTCCGGAAAATATTGCGGATTGAGTTAAACAGAAGAAAATGCCAACAAAAAGGGCAAGTTCCATGGAATTGTTTTTAACTATTAACTAAGTTTGTTGAGCATTGGCATTAGCCGAAAATTTTGCTTACTCTAGCACTTCTCTTCAAGTTCTCAAGATTTTTTCAACATTCTGCGCTGTATTGCAAATTTTTACTGTTATTAAATTGAATAAAAAAGAGCCTCAGTTAATGAATTTATTGCATGAAAATATTTTCTACTTTAATCTAAAAAAACAAAAAAAGGATTGTTTTCTTGCTTATTATGTATATAAACTTATTCCGTTGATGAAAGTTTTCCATTGCATGAGGATAATCAATATTTTAAACTGGTTAGGAATTAGGCACTCCATTTGCACAAAAAGTACTGATAGCTTAAATTTAAAAGGGATATTTAATGTCTCACGAGTTTTACTGAAAAATGCTTGCCTATTCAAATTTACAACTTAGATGAGGTGATATGATGAAGAAATTATATTTGCTGATATTTTTTGCCAGTATGGCTTTTCTTTTAGGATGTGGTCCAGACCCTAAACCGCCGGAAGATGATCCGCCCCCACCACCATGTGTTGGAGACGAATGTCCATGTGAAGGAATGGAATGTGATGAACCAGATGAACCAAAAGATCCACCTCCACCTCCACCTCCACCTCCACCTCCACCAGATGACGAACAAGAGGAAGAGCCTGAAAAGCCCAAAGAACCTGAAAAGCCCAAAGAACCGGAACAAAAAGGTGATGGACTAGCATTTGTAAATAGAAATGAGGCTCAAGCTGTGGAAGAACCAGAACCGGTCCAAAAAGGTGATGGACTAGCATTTGTAAAGAGAAATAAAGCTCAAGCTATAGAACAGAAAAAAGAAGAAGAGCTAATTATAGAAGAAAAAGACGCAGATGAAAGTGTTCAACCACCGAAAGCTGAAGAAATCATGATCTTGCCTCCTGAAGAATCAGATGCAGCCTTCAGTGAAATGGGAATGGTTTATTTTGCCTATGACAAGAGTGAAATAACTGCCGATTTTGAGGAAGTTATCCAGAAAAATTATGAATGGATCAATCAAAATCCAGATGTCCAGATTCAACTGGAAGGCCACTGTGATGAAAGAGGTACAAACGAATACAATCTGGCTTTAGGTGAACGGAGAGCAAAAGCAGTCTTTGACTACCTTGTCAGCCTCGGAGCCAGTCCTTCACAGTTTACAATAGTGAGTTTTGGTGAAGAACGGCCAGCAGTTTACGGCAGCAACGAAAGTTCCTGGCGTCAAAATCGCAGAGTAGAGTTCACCCGCTTGTAAATACTTTGGAGCTTCATCAGCAACTTTGATAACGCCTTGAATCATGCTCACCGAATGGCTAGGCGAAACGAGCATAGTCGGACTGGTACTTGGTGGAAGTTTCATCGCGAAACTGGTGTTGTTCATTTTGGCTTTAATGTCGGCCCTTTCCTGGGCCGTCATAATTATAAAGGCCCTTCAGTATTTTAGTATCCGCAAACAGGATCAGAAATTCTACCGGCTTTACCTCAACGAATCCAACCTTAATCAAATCAAAAATATATCAGCAGAATATCCCTATTCTGCTTTCTCATTCATGTTTACTGCAACCTATAAGGAAGCAGCCAGAATGATTCAGCGAATACAGCGATCTTCCCCTGATATTTCTCAAAGCAACTCAATGCTTCCTCATCTCAGCACACAGTTGCAGCGAGTGATAGAGCAGAGTATCAATGAAAGATACTCCTTGATTGAAAACAGATTGAATATTCTAGCAACAATATCCAGTGCTGCTCCATTTATAGGGCTCTTTGGAACTGTCCTTGGAATTATCAACTCCTTTCAGAGCATAGGAACTACTGGCGTGACGAGCTTAGCTGCTGTTGCTCCGGGAATTTCCGAGGCACTGGTTGCCACCGCTGCAGGCTTGCTGGCCGCAATACCTGCACTTATGGGCTACAATTATTTTCGGAATCAGTCTCGTGTCTTAACTAATACCATGCGGAATTATGGCATGGAACTTACTAATCGATTTGAATGGATTGTACATGGGAGGCTCCTGGGAAGAGAATGAACCTCTGAGTGAAATCAATGTGACGCCTTTCGTTGACGTCCTGTTGGTGCTATTAATCATCTTCATGGTAACTGCACCAATTGTCAACCATGTGATTCAAGTGGACCTCCCCGAAGACAGTTACAACAAGGACGTAATGAAACCTCTGCAGGAGCCCCTTAAATTGGTGATAGACAAATCTGGAGTATTATATATTGGAAAAACGCGTATTGGAGATAGTGCCGAAGAAGAAAGTCAAATTGTGCTGAAGGATAGAGTACAACAATGGACCAGAGGAAAGAAACAGCCCTGGCTAGTTGATGTGGAAGCTGATGAAAAAGTTGATTACGGATCTATTGTTCCGGTAATTGCCAGGCTTAAAGAATTGGATGTAAGCATGAACCTGGTTATTCGCCCAAAACCCAAATAAATCTATCTTTTCTTTTCAGCTGTTTTCTTTATTAGCTATAGTGGAATCTTCCTTGATAACAGTATTATCTTCTGCGCTTGCAGCAGAATTATCATCTATTTTAGCCTGCTCTTCTTTATTTTTCTTCGTTGCTTTTTTGAAATTGGTTATCATTCCACCAAGTCCTTCGCCAATCAGGGGCAAGCGTTTTGCTCCAAATAAAACTACTACGATTGCTAAAACGATTAAAAGTTCCCAAACACCCAAACCAAACATTTTGAACGCTCCATCTTTTTTTGTAATTTGTTATAAAAATATAGTAAAGTACAATAATATTACAGTCAAACTTAACCGCGAGATGATTGCATGATTATCATCTCATGTCAACTTCTAAAATTCAGTTATCTTTAATATTAGAAATATGAGTGCCGAATCTTCAATGCAGAACTCTTTACAGCACAAGCTGGATTTTTTGGCAGACGCACCACAAGTGATGCAGGCTGAAATTGCACGCTCTCAGGTTTCACTTTATGATGTTATGCTCTGGAAACAAGGCACCGTTGTGAAATTTGACAAAATAGTAGGCTCAACGATTGATGTGTTAATAGGGGACCGTCTGATTGCCAGGGGAGAAGTTGTTGTTGTTAACGACCGCTATGGTGTGAGGATCAACGAAATAACTCATCCGGATGAAAAACCTCATACAGAATGAAAATAATTCTTTGCTTTTTAAGATCAGTTTTAGGTCAAATTATCAACTCGAAAAAATTTGCTAGTCTTTAAAAGCCTTTCTGAACGCTGAGGCAGTTCTTTCCAGATCTTCATCTGAATGTGCAGTTGAAATAAAAAGGGATTCAAAAGCTGATGGTGGTAAATAAATGCCCTGCTTCAGCATATTCTGGAAAAATCTAGTAAACTTTTCCGTATCAGAATTAAGTGCTTCCTGGAAATTACGCACTGCATTTTCTGCAAAAAAATACCCAAACATACCACCGATTGACTGTGTCTGAATTTGAATTCCGGCAGTCTCAGCTGCTGTTGTCAGCTCTTCACAAAGCCATGCTGTTTTTTGGCCAAGCTCAGGATATGGATTCTGCTCTTTCAGTATTTCCAAAGTTGTTAAACCTGCTGTTACCGCAAGTGGATTTCCAGACAAAGTTCCTGCCTGATATATTGGTCCTGAAGGTGCAACCTGAAGCATAATATCCTGGCGTCCACCGTATGCTCCTACAGGCAGACCTCCACCAATAACCTTTCCAAAAATACTTAAGTCTGGAACAATGCCAAACAGTGATTGTGCTCCTCCAAAATCAATACGAAAACCACTCATCACCTCATCAAATATCAGCAAAATTCCTTCACGATCGCATAAATCACGCAGACCTTGCAGGAATCCATGTTCCGGAGGTATCATGCCCATATTCCCTGCTACAGGTTCAAGAATAATGGCGGCGATATCCTGAGAGTTTTCTTCTGTAATTCTGATAACAGAGTCCAGATCGTTGAATTTAGCCTGAAGTGTATGTTCGACAAAAGAAACTGGAACTCCCGGAGAGTCTGGAATTCCTAATGTCATTGCTCCGGAACCTGCCTTTACAAGAAGAGGGTCAACGCTGCCGTGATAGCAGCCCTCAAATTTAATTATTTTATCACGTTTAGTATAACCGCGAGCCAAACGCAGAACTGCCATTGCTGCTTCTGAACCGGAATTTACCAGGCGAATCATTTCCACACTGGGTACAGCTTCACATATCATTTCAGCTAACAAAATCTCACCTTCAGTTGGCGCACCAAAAGAAGTGCCATTGTCCAGAATTTCTTTAAGTTTCCTGACTACTTCCGGGTTGGCGTGTCCAAGAATCATTGGTCCCCACGAACCCACGTAGTCGATATATTCGTTTCCATCCTTGTCAAAGATTTTTGAACCATGGCCCCTTGTAATGAATAAGGGAGTCATATTCACAGATTTAAAAGCACGGACAGGACTGTTTACTCCTCCAGGAAGTCTTTGCTGGGCTAGAGAAAATAACTTTGTAGATTGTGTGATCTGCATGAAGGTTGCACTTATTGTAAAGAAGAGTTTTTCAAGAGTTGATTAATTTTGTTGTATAAATGAGGCTTTCTTAAACTGGTAGTTTGTAGAACGAGCAGAATGTTGTCAAGACTTCACTAAAGAAAATTAATGCGCAGCATACTTCATTTAACTCTGTTTAGCTTAATTTTGATCATAGGCTGTGCCACTGCTCAGCAGAACTACCAGACATTTTATGATCCTGAATACAAGGTAATAGATCGTGGAGAGCTTGATGTCAAAGTTATAAGCCGTGCATGTTCAGACACATTTGAGGACGCGTTGTCAGCAGCAAAAAATAATGGGAAATTTCACCTGCGCAGTGTTGTTGGGAATCAAAACCATAGGATAAAATATAAGGAAGTTCGCAGCTACAACAAACAGGACAAAATCTGTGTGGAAATGAGTGCATCATCTTTTCCTCCTTAATATCAAAATCTAATACCAGGGAAGCTGATCTTTGATTTCTTGATTTTTTGTAAAGTCATCGATAAAGTAAAATATCATTCTCTGAACTTGGCAGTTTTCTTGTTTATGTAATAATATTACAAAAAGCAGGCATTTTCATTTTGATCACAGTACAAGAATTATCATTTTCTTAAACACATAGTCAAATTCAAGGTAGTTCATGCCCGGAGAAGTCCAAGACAAATCTACTGCTCCAAAACAGTTAGCTCTTCCAATGTTGCCAATGAGAGATATTGTGGTGTTCCCCCACATGACTGCACCATTTTTCATTGGGCGTACACTCTCAATAGCCTCTCTGGAAAAAGCCCTTGCGGGAGACAGGCAAATTTTTGTTGTTGCTCAAGAGGATCCACTGGTTGAAGAGCCTGAAGCAAAGGATTTGTTTCGTGTAGGCACTATTGGCCAGGTCCTGCAGATCATGCGACTCCACAATGGAACCATTAAAGCTTTGTTTGAGGCAAAAACAAGAGGGCGACTGATTGAGGCGCATATGGAAGAACCACATTTTGCCGCAGTTGTGGAACCAATTCCTGAAAATGTTTCAAGGGCACCCGAATTGATTGCTCTCAGCAAAAATGTTCGTACCGAGTTCAAGCGTTATCTTAAGGACGTCAAGCGCCGTACTGAGGGAATTGAAAAATTGTCCATAGACTCAGACGAACCGCTTATCCTTGCCGACAGAATTGCTCCGCTTTTAAACATGGAATTGAGAAAGAAGCAGGATTTGCTGGAAAATGCTGATCCAAAAAAACGTCTGGAAATAGTCTACGGACGAATGCTTGAGGAAAAAGAATTTAAAAAAGTAGAAAGGAAACTGAAGGAAAGAGTTCAGGGACAGATTGGAAGGACTCAAAAAGAATATTACCTCAATGAACAAGTCAAGGCTATTCAAAAAGAGTTGGGGCATGGGGAAGACGGCAAAGCAGAAATGGAAGAGTATGCTAAAAAGATTGAGGAGGTTAAGCTTTCAGCTGAAGCCAAAGAAATGGCGGAAAAAGAACTGAAAAAACTCAAAATGATGCCTTCCATGTCATCTGAAGCAAACGTGGTACGCAACTATCTTGACTGGTTGATTTGTATGCCATGGGACGAAAAGACTGAAGATAATTTTGACTTGGGAAAAGCCGAAAAAGTTTTGGATGCGCGGCATTATGGTTTGGAAAAAGTAAAAGAACGTATTATTGAGTATCTTGCAGTCGCACAGCAGGTGGGGAAAATGAAAGGACCAATTATTTGTCTGGTAGGACCGCCTGGTGTAGGCAAAACATCTCTTGCTCGCTCTGTTGCAGAAGCGTTAGGAAGAAAATTTGCCCATGTAAGCCTGGGAGGGGTACGTGACGAAGCTGAAATCAGAGGACACCGCAGAACTTACATTGGTGCTATGCCCGGGAAAGTGATTCAGTCTCTGCGCAAAGTGAAATATAAAAATCCACTGCTGCTCTTTGATGAAATTGACAAAATGACTTATGGGGTGATGGGAGACCCAGCTGCAGCCCTGCTTGAAGTACTTGACCCTGAACAAAACCACACATTCATGGATCATTATTTAGAAGTAGAGTTTGATGTCTCGGATGTACTGTTTTTTTGCACTGCAAATGTTGCGCAGAACATTCCACCAGCGCTAAAAGATCGAATGGAAGTTATCATGCTTTCAGGCTACACAGAGTTGGAAAAAGAACATATTGCACGTGAACATCTGCTTCCAAAACAAATGGATGAAAATGGTCTCACAGTTAAAAAGATTCAGTTTCAGCAAAAAGCTATCCTTGACATTATTCGCAGTTATACCAGAGAAGCCGGAGTCAGGAACCTGGAAAGGGAGATCGCAAAAACATGTCGTAAGGTTGCAACACAACTGGTTAAGAAGACAAATCTCAGCAAAGTAGTGGTTACATCAAAACGTGTACAGAAATTCTTGGGAGTACCACGTTACAAACATGCAAAAGCTGAAGAACAAAACGAAATTGGCACTACATGTGGATTGGCATGGACACAGGCAGGCGGGGAACTCCTTGTTACCGAAGTGAATATCATGAAAGGTACGGGAAAGTTACAGTTGACCGGAAAGCTTGGAGATGTGATGAAAGAATCAGCACAGGCTGCGCTGAGTTATGTGCGAACGAATGCAAACAGGCTGGGAATTTTTTCTTCAGTATTTGAAAAAACAGATATTCACATTCACGTACCGGCAGGAGCTGTACCCAAAGACGGTCCCTCTGCCGGGGTTACAATAGCGACTTCTTTGGTCAGTGCATTTACCAGTATCCCGGTTAGGAATGAAGTTGCTATGACCGGAGAAACAACTTTGCGGGGCAAGGTACTGGCAATAGGAGGATTAAAAGAAAAACTTCTTGCTGCAAAACGAGGTGTCATTTCCACTGTAATTATTCCGGATAAAAACAAGAAAGATCTTAGTGAAATTCCGGAAGAAATCCAGAATGGGCTGGAAATAATCCCGGTAAATACAGTGGAAGAAGTATTAAATATATCACTTGAGCGTTTCCCCAGCCCGGTAATTGATCCTGTATCTGAAGATGAAGAAGGTTCCAATAAAGAAAGTCCGGGAGCAACCATCTTACCTGAAACTGAATCCTCAGATTCCCCCAGAACTTATGATGCATAAAGTTGATGCAGCAGGTTTGACAGATGAATCTCAGTTATTCCTGCCGACATCACAAGTAAAATTATGTTGGAGTGTAAAACTGCTGACTTATGCATGCAGTTTTAACTGCAAAGTTATTTAAAAAATGCCCGTGTTTGATGATATGGAATTGAGCAGTTCTGATGTGGAACTGATTGCTGAGATTAATGATGCACTTGTGCGATTTGTCAAATCTGAAGAGACTCATCTGCAACTGGAACCTATGAATTCATTTCGCAGACGAATGGTTCATAAAATAGGTACAAAATACAAACTAACTTCTGAATCAACAGGAGAAGGAATAAATCGTTCAGTTAGTCTGAGGAAAACAGAACTTACAGAAATCCCGGAAAATATAATACAAAATAATGTTATTGATCGGGGAATAGAAATATTTTACGCAAAGCCGGGGACAGAAATTGTTTTGAGAAAAGACGGCAGCTTCGGTATAGCGCTTAATGAGCGGGAACCCCGGATTCTGGACAGACGTCCTGTTGAAGATGGAGAATTCCGCATACGTCAAAATAAAATTGTATGCAGGCATGACAGCAACTGGTAAGAACCGGGG
>ERZ651768.568-NODE-568-length-27812-cov-11.944583_pt1 | contig 27812 bp, 29 predicted proteins | sample MGYA00514754_ERZ651768 | MGnify/ENA metagenome assembly ERZ651768
CAGGCCGTAGACGAGAAAGCCGACCGTCCACGGCGTGGTGGAGGATTCGATGCGCATGCCAACGAAGGCAGCCAGCAGGGAGGCTGACGTGAGAGCCCCGAAGCCGAGGACCCCGGCGGCTGTCCCGGCCACGTCGCCCAGCGGTTCGAGGGCCATTGACATGGCAACCGGCGTGACGAGGGCGAGCAGGGTGTTGCCGACGACCATGAGGGAGAACCACGTCCAGAACTCCGGCACCCCGTCGGTGGCCAGGGTGAGGCCGAGCAGCACGATGGCGAGGGCCATGGCCGTGGCGAGGACGAAAACCCCGACCGGGTGGGCGCCCCACCTGCCGATGGCCGGGTTGATGGCGAGGAAGCCCGCCGCGAAGACGATGGCCGACGCCGCGAACAGGACGGCGAATTCATCGGCCCTGTCGTAGACGACCTCGAACACCTGCTGGGTGCTCCCCAGGAAGATGAGGAAGGCGCCGTCGGCGAACAGGAGTGCCGACGCGTACAGGACCGTCCGACGGCAGGTCACGACCCGCCGGAAGGCGTCGATGGTTGGTCCTATCCGGAGGGGACGCTGATTCGCCGGGTCAAGCGTCTCACCGAACCGGATTCCCCAGGCCGTGATGGCGGCAGCCAGGACGATCCCGACGGCATATATCCACCGCCACGACATCGCACGGAGGATCCCTTCGGCTATCAGTGGCACCACCACCGGGCCGACGAGGAAGACGGCCGTGATGGTGGACATCATGCGGGCCATCCGGTCTCCCGTGTAGAGGTCCCGGAGGATGGTCAGGTTCATGAGCGCCGCCGCCGATGCCCCCAGCCCCCAGACGAATCGGCTGGCCAGGAGAAATTCGAAGTCGGTGGCCAGCATCGAGCCCGTGGCGCCGAGGGCGTAGATGGCCATGCCGAACCGCAGCGTGGGGGCCCGCCCGAAGCGGTCGGCCACCGGCCCGTAGACGACCTGTCCGGCGGCCATGCCGAGGAAGTAGACGGTGACGGCCAGGGTGATCCGGTTGGAGCCCGGGGGGAGGCCCAGGTCGGGTCGCATCTCGTCGAAGGCGGGCAGGGTCGCGTCGATGCCGAAGGCCACCGACATGCCGATGAAGGCCAGGAAGGCGACGACCTCCCACTCGGTGCGTTCCCGCCTCGCCGCCATCGGCGCAGTCTTGCCCAGTAACCCGACCCCAACCGCTTACGGTCCGGTCACCAGGTCCCGAGTGTGGCGTCTCCCGGTGCTGAGGCGGCGCCGCCACCTGGGAGGATGGGTTGGTGGAACACATGACCACCGCGCAACTGGAGGTCGGCCTGGCCGAGGTGGGGCGGTCGCCGACCGGCGAGGGCACCCTGGAGCTGATCGTCCGTCGGCCCGTCTCCGAGGAGCGCGAGGTGCTGGAGACCGCCACGCTGACCGTCGAGGACGGTCTGGTGGGCGACAACTGGAACCAGCGGCCCAGCAACCGGACAGAAGACGGTGGACCACACCCCGACATGCAGCTCAACCTCATCAACAGCAGGTTTCTCGCCCTCATCGCCGGTGATCCCGAACGCATGGCGCTGGCCGGGGACCAGTTGGCCGTGGACCTCTCCCTCGGGTCCGACGACCTTCCGCCCTGGTCGCGGATCCGGATCGGTGGGGCGGTTATCCAGGTGACCGACCAGCCCCACACCGGCTGCGCCAAGTTCACGAGGCGGTTCGGCCTGGACGCACTCCACCTCCTCAAGACCGAGGTCGGCCAGGCCATGAACCTCCGAGGGATCTGTACCCGGGTGGTGGTGCCGGGAACCATCCGCAGGGGCGACCCGGTGACCGTGGAGAGACCCGGTGACCGTGGGGCGACCCGGTGACCGTGGGGCGACCCGCCGCCCCATAGGTAAGACCCGCCGCCTGATAGGTGACCGGGGCCGTTGGGGTTGCCCACGTGCGAACCCGGTGCCCTCGTAGCCTCGGCCCATGCGCACGGCCATAGTCAGCGGTTCGTGGAGGGGGATAGGCGAGGCCCTCTCGCTGGACCTGGCCCGATGGGGCTGGAGGGTCTTCGGCTTCGACCTGACTGCGGGCGACTCGCCCATGACCTCGTCGGACCTGGCCGGCTTCGGCGGATCTGTCGAGCCGATGGTCGTGGACGTCACCGACCGCATGGCCGTGGAGGTAGCGGTGGCGCGGGTGCTGGCGACCACCGGGGGAGCGCTCGACGCGGTGATTGCCAACGCCGGGATCCGGGAGGCCGGCGCCTTCGAGGAGACGCCGACCGTCGACCTGAAGCGTCTCTTCGACGTCAACCTCGGTGGCGTAATGAACCTCACCCGTGCCGCCCTGCCGGCACTGCGCGCCACCCCCGACTCCCGGGTCGTCGTCGTTTCATCGGTCGGCGGGCTCTCGGCCCTGCCTGGCCTGGCCGCATACTGCGGATCCAAGTGGGCGGTGGAGGGATGGGCGGAGTCCCTCGCCCACGAGCTCGTCCCCCAGGGCGTGGGCGTGTCGGTGGTCGAACCGGCATCGGTCCAGACGGGGCTGTGGGACGCCGGGACGATCCACGGCGATCCGGACGGACCGTACGCATCGGTCATAAAGGCGTTGGAGGACGGTGATGGCCGAGCCTGGGCCAGGGGGCTGGATCCGCACGGGGTGTCGGCCACCATGGTGTCGATCGTCGAGGGTCGTCGGGGCCTCCGCCACCCGGTAGGCCTCACCGCCCATGCCCGGTTCGTGGCCAGGGGGGTGGTCCCCGCCGGCCTGCAGCGACGGATCATTCGCCGCCTGACCCATCAGGACCCGCCGGTCCCGTCTCCCCGGAATCCGGACGGGGTGATCATGGTTACCGGCTGCTCCTCTGGCTTCGGCCTGCACACCACCGTCGAGTTGGCCCGACGGGGTCGGCGGGTGGCCGCCACGATGCGCGACCTGTCCCGCCGTGGCTCGCTGGACGCTGCGCTGGCCGAGGCTGGGGTGGCCGACCGGGTCGAGGTCCTGAGGTTGGACGTGACCGACCAGGCGTCCATCGACGAGGCGATGGAGACGGCCGACTCGTGGGTCCGCCTGGCCGGCGACGTCGGCCGACTGGTCGGGCTGGTAAACAACGCCGGCGTGCTCGCCGTCGGGCCGTTCGAGGAGACGCCTCCCGAGGCCGTGGACAGGATGCTGGACACCAACCTCCACGGCACCCTCGCCGTGACCCGGGCGGTGCTGCCCCGCCTGCGTGGACACGGTGGTCGCATCGTGTGCGTGACCAGCTCCAGTGGCCTCGGCGGGCTGCCCACCTGGGCGGCCTACGCCGCATCCAAGTGGGGGGTCGAGGGGTGGGCAGAATCGCTGGCCTTCGAGGTCGGCCCCCACGGCATCGACGTGGCCCTGGTGGAGCCGGGCGCCTTCCCGACCGGAATCTGGCGAAACGAGGCGTGGCACGGTTCGCCCGAGGGCCCGTACGGCCCCATGGTCGAGGCCATGGCGGCGGCCGACCGGAGGGCCGCCGGATCCGGTGGTGATCCGGTGGCGGTGGCCAGGGTGGTGGCACGGGCCTTCGACGCGCGGTGGCCTCTCACCCGGCGGCCGGTCGGGCGGGGCGCATGGCTGCGCTGGGCCGCCCGCGGCATCGTGCCGTTCGGGGTGCAGCGCCGGGTCGTGGCCCGCATGGTCGGCTGACCGGCCGGAGCGCCAGACTCGACCCCATGGACTTCGACCTTCCGCCGGACGACGATCCGCGGCGGCTGAAGGTGAGGGCATGGCTGGCCGCCAACCCCGATCCGACCGGTCGCCAGCTGCACGACGCCGGCTACGTGGTCCCCCACTGGCCGGCCCCCTACGGCATCGACGCTGATCCGATGCACCAGGTGGTCATCGACGACGAACTGCGCCGGGCCGGCGTGAGCCGGCCGAACAACCCGATCGGCATCGGTTGGGCGGCACCGACCATCGCCATGGCCGGCACAGAGGAGATGAAGGCCCGCTACCTCGACCCGATCTTCACCGGCGAGGAGTTCTGGTGCCAGATGTTCTCGGAGCCCGACGCCGGCTCGGACCTCGCAAACCTGGGAACCCGGGCGGTCCGCGACGGCGACGAGTACGTGGTGAACGGGTCCAAGATCTGGACCAGCGGCGGCCACCTGGCCGACTTCGGGATCCTCATCGCCCGCACCGACCCCGACGTGGCCAAGCACAAGGGCATCTCCTACTTCATCTGTCCGACCGACCTCCCGGGCATATCGATGACCCCGATCGTGGACATGACCAGCGCCCACTCGTTCAACCAGGTGTTCTTCGACGACGTCCGCATCCCGGCACGCCTGCGGGTCGGCGACGAGGGTGACGGCTGGCGTCTCGCCCGGGTGACGCTGGCCAACGAGCGGGTCTCGTTGTCCTCGGCCGGTTCGTTGTGGGGTGCCGGACCGTCGGCCGACGACCTGCTGGACCTGGTCAGGAGGGCCGGCGGAACCTCGGACCCCGTCCTGCGCCAGCGCCTCGCCACGCTCCACTGCGAAGCCGAGGTGCTGCGCCTGAACCGGCTGCGCACGCTCAGCGCACAACTGGCCGGCCGGGAGCCCGGGTCGGAGGCGAACATCCAGAAGGCCATGGCCGACGACCACGGACAGCACGTCATGGAGCTGGCCAAGGACCTCGTCGGGTCCTCCGGGATGCTCGTGGGCTCCGGCCCGCCCGGTCGCCTGGACGCGTCGAAGGTGGAGGGGACCACGGAGAACCGGCTGGTCACCGGGCAGTTCCCGGACGTTTCGTCGGTGTGGCACTACGGCTACGTCTTCTCACCGGCCCTGACCCTGGGCGGGGGCACGTTCGCCGTGCAGCGCAACATCATCGCCGAGCGGGTGCTGGGCCTGCCGCGGGAGCCCGATGCCCAGCGGGGGCGGTCGTGGTCCGAGGCCCGGTCGTCACAGAGCGTGTAGGCACCTGGTGATGAAGGCGGGCGACCTCACCACCCCGGCACTGCTCGCCGACGTCGCCGTCCTGGAAGGCAACCTGGCCACGATGTCGGCAGCTCGTCCGGGACCTGCCCTGCGGCCCCATGTGAAGGCCTTCAAGACCACCGCGTTGGCCGCCCGCCTCGTCGCGGCAGGCCACACCGGCTTCTGCTGCGCCACGATCCGGGAGGTGGAGGGCATGGCCGCCGCGGGCCTGGGAGACGACCTGCTGCTGGCCAACGAGGTCCTGGACGCCGGTCGGCTGGGGGTCCTGGTCCGGGCCGGCACGGCCAGGGTGACCGTGGCTGTCGACTCCCCGGCCACCATCGCCGCCGCGGTGGCCGGCGGCGTGCGCGAGGTCCTCGTCGACGTGGACGTGGGCATGCCCCGGTGCGGCTGCGATCCGGCCGACGCCGGACGCCTGGCCGACGAGGCCCGTGCCGCCGGCCTGCAGGTACGGGGCGTCATGGGCTATGAGGGCCACGTCCAGCACGAGGTGGATCGCCAGCGCCGGGAGCGTCGGGTGGCCAGGGCCATGGAGGACCTGGCGAGGGCCCACGCCGAGGTGGGTGGCGAGGTGGTGTCCGGCGGCGGTACGGGCTCGTGGGACTGCAACCACGTGGTTACCGAACTTCAGGCCGGATCGTTCGTGCTCATGGACGGCGACTACGCCCGCCTGGACCTGCCGTTCCGGGAGGGCCTGGTGCTGCTGACCACGGTGGTGTCGGTGAGCGCCCGGGGCCACGCGGTCCTGGACGGGGGCCTGAAGGCCCTGGCCATGGACAGCGGCGGCCCGGCACTGGTGGGCGGTGGCGACGTGCAGTTCTGCTCCGACGAGCACACGACTGTGGTCGGGGGTTCCTGGACGGTGGGGGACCGGGCGGGCCTCCGGCCCGCCCACATCGACCCGACCATCGCCAAGCACGAGGTCATGCACCTCGTCGACGACGCCGCGGCCGGTGGCGACGCCGAGGTGTTGGGGTCGTGGTCGGTCGACCTGCGGGGATGGTGACCCGGTGAGCGGCATCCGCAGCGACGGATCCTGGCGGAACTGGGCCGGCAACCAGCGCAGCCGACCGGTGCGGATCGCCCGCCCCACCTCCGAGTCCGAGGTCGTCGACCTGGTCCTGGAGGCGGCCACCGATGGCCTACGGGTCCGGGTGGTGGGTGCCGGCCACTCGTTCACCGCCATAGCCCGTACCGACGACGTGCTCGTCACGCTGGACGACATGACCGGGATCGTGGCCGTCGACGACGCCACCGGCCGGGTCCGGGTGCGGGCCGGAACCCGACTCTGCGACCTGAACCCGCAACTCGACGCGGTCGGCCTGGCCATGTCCAACCTCGGCGACATCGCCTACCAGTCGGTGGCCGGCGCCATCTCGACGTCCACCCACGGCACGGGACTGGGCTTCCGGTCGATCGCCGCCGACGTGGTCGGCCTGCGGCTCGTCACGGGCGACGGGGCGGTGGCGGTGCTGGACGACGACCATGATCCCGACCTGCGCGACGTGGCCCGGGTCGGCCTGGGGGCGCTCGGCGTGGTGACCGAGGTGACCCTGCAGTGCGTGCCTTCCTTCAACCTCCACGCCGTCGAGGAGATCCTGCCCATCAGCGACGTGCTGGCGTCCTTCGACGGCTGGGCCGAAGCCACCGACCACACCGAGTTCTTCTGGATGCCGCACACCGCCAACGTCCAGGTGAAGCGCAACACCCGGACCACCGAGGCACCACCTCCGGCCCGGAACGCCCGCCACGCCATGAGGCGCCGGTGGAAGCGGTTCAAGAACAAGGAACTGCTCGAGAACGTGGCCTTCGGGGCGCTCAACCACCTGGGCCGCCTCCGACCGTCGCTCATCCCGAGGCTGAACGGCCAGGTGCTGGCCGATGCGGGTAGGGCCGAGTACCTGACCACGTCGTACGACGTGTTCGCCTCGCCCCGACGGGTCCGCTTCTACGAGATGGAGTACGCCGTGCCCCGCCGACACGGCCTGGAGGCGTTCCGGCGGGTGCAGGCGTTGATCGACAGCCTGGACCGCCCGATCAGCTTCCCGATCGAGTTCCGGGTCCTGGGCGGCGACGACATACCGCTGTCCACAGCGTCGGGCCGCGACTCCTGCTTCATCGCCGTCCACGTGTTCCGGGGGACGCCGTACGAGGACTACTTCCGGGGTGTGGAGGAGATCATGGACGACTACGACGGTCGTCCCCACTGGGGGAAACTCCACTTCCAGACCGCCGGCACCCTGGCCGGCCGCTATCCCGCCTGGGACCGCTTCCAGGTCGCCCGGGAGCGCCTGGACCCCCGGCGCCTCTTCACCAACGACTACCTGGACCGCGTAATCGGCCCCTGAGCCCTACCGCCTGGCGACCAGGGCGACGTCGGTGGTCGATCCGTCAACCACGGTGAGCGACGGGTCGTAGGCGTAGCCCTCGGGGTGGTCGAACCCGACCAGGCCCTCGGGATCATCCAGGCCGTGCTCCACTACGTGGCGCACCAGTGCCCCCTTCAGCAACTTGTTCCAGTGCGACACCGTCACGAGCGTGCGCTCACCGTTCTTCACCACGTCGTCCAGGAAGCGCACCCGGATGCGCCGTCCGGCGATCGCCGGATCCCATGCCGCGGCGTGCTCGTTGGGGAGCAGGTCCCAGACGGTGCCGGACGCCGCCTCCGCCAGGGCTGCGGTCAGAGCCGGCTTCCAGAACCGGGCCGGCCTACCCAGGCCCGGAAGCGCCGCCCCCATCTTGAGCTTGTAGTCGGGGATCGGATCGGTGGGCCGCACCGCACCCCACAGCCCGGAGAGGATGACGACCTGGCGGTCCACCCCACGCCGCACACTCGCCGGGAGCGACGGGTAGTCGAGGGCGTCGTATAGCACCCCGGTGTAGCGCTGGATGGCCGGAAGGGTCGGAGCCGAGTCGACGACCAGGTTGGTCGCCGTCGCCTCCTCGGCCTTCGCCGTCCCCACCCCCAGCAGTTTCGAACGGTCCTCGGATGGAGCCCCCATGGCTTCGACCAGCGCCCGGACCACCACCCGGCGTTGCTCGGCCAGGTCCGGGAACGACTGGTCTGCAACGGCCCAGCAGGGCCCGTCACCACCGTCGGCCTTGCCCTCCGACGGAGGCAGGAGGATCAACGGGGTGGGCATCGGCCGACGGTACCCTCACCGCCGTGACGGACCCGAACAGCGATCCGACCATCGAGGAGCCACCATCGGCCCCGGTGGACGCCTCCGACATCGACGACGCCGAACTGGATGCTCTCGAGGCCGACCTGGCGGCAATCGAGGTGGCCATGGAGCGGGTCGACGGCGGTGACCTGGATGGCTACGAGGCCGTGGTCGCGAGGCTCGACGAGGAATCGTCGGAGGCGCCGGACTAGAGCAGGTCGGGGATGGTCCCGTCCGGCACCAGGTCCACCCGGGGCCCGGCGGTCAGGTCGGGACCGGACACCTCGAACCAGCGGGCGCCGAGGTTGGGGATACGCCGCCACGGCTCCCCGCAGGCGTCCTCCAGCGCGTACACCACGCCGCCGTGCGATATGACGAGCACATCACCGTCACCCACCCGCCCGGCGATCCGGTCCAGCCCCGAGCGGACCCGGGCCAGCATGGCGTCGTCGGGTTCGTAGCCGGGTGGTCGGCGACCGTCCTCCAGGTAGCCCGGCCACTGCTCCTGGATCTGCACGCGGGTCAGCCCCTGCCATTCCCCTGCGTCGCGTTCCATGAGGTCAGGATCGGTGGGCACGGGTCCGATGCCCAGGCGCTCGGCGATGATGGTCGCCGTCTCGACGGCTCGGAGCAGCGGGGAGGCCACCACGGCGTCGAAGGATCCGAGCGCGCCGGTCGCCGCTGTGGACTGGCGACGGCCCTCGTCGGTAAGCGGTGGATCGGCCCGGCCCTGCCAGCGACCCGTGGCGTTCCACTCCGACTGGCCGTGGCGGACGACGAGCAGGCGGGTCATGGGCGCCGACGGTAGCGGTGCGGCGTGACCGACGACCCCTTCCCCGACCCGGCGCCCGACCTTCGGACTCGGCGGACCTCCTACCTACACTGACCCGATGGTCCTGCTGCGCCTGTTCGCCTCGGTCCGGGTCGCCGCCGGAACCGGAAGCGTCACCGTGCCCGGTGAGACGGTGGGCGACGTGCTCGTGGCGGCCGATGAGAAGTTCGGCGACGGGTTCGCCGCGGTGGCCGCAACCTGCCGGGTCTGGTTGAACGGCGAGTCCACCTCGGCCACCGATGCCGTGACCGACGACGACGAGGTGGCCCTGCTGCCGCCGGTATCGGGGGGCTGAACCGTGCGTCGCCTCGCGGTCCTCTCCCTGCACACCTCCCCGCTGGTCCAGCCCGGCTCCGGCGACGGCGGCGGCATGAACGTGTACGTCCGCGAGCTGGCCTCCGCCCTGTCCCAGGCCGGTGGTCGGTCCACCGTCTTCACCCGCCGGGTGGACCCGGACACGGCGACGGTCGTGGACGTGGAGCCCGGCTTCCGGGTGGTGCACATCGATGCCGGTGCCCACGACCTCTCCAAGGAGGACCTGCCCACCGTGGTGGACGACTTCGCCGACGGCGTGGCCGCCTACCTGGACGCCCATCCCGGCCATGACGGGATCCTCGCCAACTACTGGCTGAGCGGGGTGGCGGGGCACCGCCTGAAGCACGAGCTGGGCCTTCCGCTCGCCACGACCTTCCACACCCTGGCCCGCGTCAAGGCCGAGACCGGCGATCCGGAGCCCCTTCGGCGGATAAGGGCCGAGTCCGAGGTGGTGGGCTGTTCCGACGTCATGTTGGCCAACAGCGCCGAGGAGGTCCGGCAGCTCGTCGAGTTGTACGGCGCCGAACCGTCCCGGATCGAGGTCGTCCCACCGGGGGTCGACCACGCCTTCTTCACCCCGGGTTCCCAGGCCGTCGCCCGTCGTGCCACCGGGCTGGGCGATGGACCGGTCCTGTTGTTCGCAGGTCGGATCCAGCCCCTCAAGGGGGTCGACGTCGCCGTCAGGACGCTGGCCGACCTGGGCCGATCCGACGCTCGCCTCGTGGTGGTCGGTGGCGCCAGCGGGTCCAACGGCAATGCCGAGGAGCGGCGCCTCCGCGAGGTCGCCGAGTCCCACGGCGTGGCCGACCGAGTCCGGTTCGTCCCCCCGCAACCCCACCACTGCCTCGCCTACTGGTACCAGGCATCCGACGTGGTGGTCATGCCCAGCCGGTCCGAGTCGTTCGGGCTGGTGGCACTGGAGGCGGCGGCGTGTGGAATCCCCGTGGTCGCGGCCGCAGTGGGTGGCCTCCGGACGCTGGTCGAGCACGGGCGGACCGGCTACCTGGTGGACGGGCGCGACCCGTCGATATACGCCGCCCACGTGGCCGAGATCCTGGACGACCCGATCGCCGCCTCGCACATGTCGACGGCGGCCACCGAACGGTCGTGGTCGTACACCTGGTCGGCCACCGCGGCGCGGCTCCGGCGGATCTGCGACGACCTCTCGTCCCGGGTGCTCGTGGACTGCGCCTGACGTTGTCCGTCGACCCACCGCCGCTCGGCCCCGACGAGCTGGATGCCCTCGGGGCGGTCGTCGACGCCTGGTTCGCCAGGACGTTGGAGGAGAACCCGATCCTGGAGGCGGTCGAACGGGATCCGGATGCCGGACCGATGGAGCGACGGTGGTTCGCCCGCGTCGTGGGCGAGGAGAAGGACACCTCCACCATCCGGTTCACCCTCCGGCAGCGGATGCTCCACCACGAGACCTATGTCATGCCCGCCCCGGAGGAGAACCACGGGGCCTTCCACCAGCACCTCCTGAAGCGCAACTCGAGCCTGGTCGGGGCGGCGTTCTGCGTCGGCGAGGAGGACGCCGTGCTGCTCGTCGGGGCCGTGCCGGCCTCCACGGTGGACGCCGCCGAGCTGGACCGGCTCCTGGGCACCGTGTGGACGGCCGTCGAACGGTGCTTCCGGTCGGCGCTCCGCATCGGCTTCGCCAGCAGGGTTGGCGGCCTTCCCCGCGCCCAAGGGGATTCCTAGTGGACTTTCAATATCTTTGGCTATATCGTGCTCCGCGGGTCCGGCGGCCGGATCGTCGGGGTTCGATCGGGGAAGTGAGTTCTCCGACGACATGGCCGCCGGACCTGTCGCGTCCGGTCCCGCCCCCCCGTTGACCCCCATCCGGACCGGGCCGCCGTCCCGGCTGCTGGTCTTCTCCGTCACGGCGATGGCGCTGCTCAACAACTCGGTCCTGATGAGCTCCACGCCGGAGATCCTCGAGTCGTTCGGCGAACCGGTCGAACGTGCCGGGATGCTGATCGCCGCCGGCACGGTCACCGGGATCGTGGCGGCCCCGGCCATCGGGTTCCTGGCCGACCGGTACGGACGCAAGCGCGTCCTCGTTCCCTGCCTGCTGGTGTTCGGGGCCTTCGGCATCCTCGGCGGCTTCAGCCCGTCGTTGGAGTGGCTGCTCGCCATCCGGGTGGTCCAGGGGCTCGGGTCGGCAGGCCTCATCAACCTCGTGGTGGTCCTGATCACCGACAACTGGTCCGGCATGGAGCGGGCCCGCCTCCTGGGTCAGAACTCGGCCGTCATCACCGCCTTCCTGGCCGTCTTCCCATTCCTGGGCGGCGCCACCACCGACCTGTTCGGATGGCGCTGGAACTTCGCCTACTACGGGATGGCCGTGGTGGCGGGAGCCGTGGTGGCCCGGTCCCTCCACGACCCGTGGGAGGCCCGACCGGATCCGGTAATGCGCCGTCTGCGCGAGGCCCTCGCAGAAGTTTCGATTCCCGCCAACGCAATGGTCATCGGGCTCGGGTCGCTGACGTTCTTCGTCATGTTCGGCGTGTTCCTCACCCTCATCCCTATCCACCTCCACGAGGTCTTCGGCCTCGGGCCGACCCAGCGGGGGCTGGTGGCCGCGGTTCCAGCCGTGACCTCGACGGCCACCGCGCTGGTGGTCACCTGGTTCCGGGTGCGGATGTCCGCCGGGGTCATGGTGGCGGTCGGCCTCGGCGTGTTCGGCGCCACGTTCGTGGCCATGGGCATCGGCTCCCTCTGGCTCCTGGTGGCCGCCGCGGCGGTCTACGGGTTGGCCGAGGGGATCACCATCCCGACCCTCCAGGACCTCGTCGCCGGACGGGCGCCCGAGCACCTCCGGGGGGTCATCCTGGCGCTGTGGGTCAGCGGCCTCCGGATGGGCCAGACCGCCGGCCCGCTGGCCGTCGGGCTGGCCATCGGCCTCTGGTCCACCGGGGCGGTCCTGGTCGGCGCAGGGGTGCTGGTGGCCGGTGTCGCAGTGGCCGTCGGCACCTCACGGGTGCTGCCGGAGGCCCGGCCGCCGGCCGACACCAGCCTGTAGGTTCAGCCCGTGGCCACGAGACTCCAGGTGATCGGCGGCGGGAAGATGGGCGAGGCGCTGCTCAGCGGCCTGGTGGCCGACGGTTGGGCGGCTGCCGGTGAACTCCACGTGGTCGAACCCGACGCCGGCCGCCGCAGCGTGCTGGCCGGGTCTCTACCCGGTGTCTCGTGCGATGACACCGCCCTCGCCGGCGTCGACACCCTCGTCGCCGTCAAGCCCCACGTGGTCGCCGACGTGTGCGCCGGTCTGGCCGTCCTCGGAGTGCCCCGGGTCGTATCCATCGCCGCCGGCGTCAGGACCGGTGCCATCGAGGCGGTCATCGGCGAGGGCGTCCCAGTGGTCCGGGTCATGCCCAACACCCCGTCACTGGTCGGGGAGGGTGCCGCAGCCGTGGCCGGCGGACGGGCCGCCAGCGACGAGGACATCGAGTGGGCTGCCGGGATCCTCTCGGCGGTCGGCGAGGTGGTCGTGGTCCCCGAAGCCCTCCTCGACGCGGTCACCGGGCTCTCGGGTTCCGGCCCCGCCTACGTGTTCCTCCTGGCCGAGGCCCTGATGGACGCCGGCGAGGCCGAGGGGCTGCCCAGGGAGGTGGCGGTCGCCCTCACCGAACAGACCCTGCTGGGAGCGGCCACCCTGCTGAGTCGTTCCGACGACCCGGCGGCGACCCTGCGGGAGAACGTCACGTCGGCGGGCGGTACCACGGCGGCCGGCCTGGCGGTGTTCGAGGCCGGTGGCTTCCGCCAACTGGTGAGCGACGTGGTCGCTGCGGCAACCGAACGCTCACGCCAGCTGGGCGCCGGCTGATCGTGGGCCGGCGCTACGACACGATCTCGTTCCTGTCGGACTACGGCGCCGACGACGAGTTCGTCGGTGTCGTCCACTCCGTGGTCCGGGGCATCGCTCCCCATGCCCACGTGGTCGACATCACCCACGGGATCGGTGCCCACGACGTCCGCGCGGGTGGCCTGGCCCTGGCCCGCAGCGCCCAGTACCTGTGCCCCGGTGTGGTGCTGGCCGTGGTCGACCCGGGCGTCGGTACCGACCGCCGGGCGGTGGCCGTGGAGGTCGGTGGTGGTGAGTCGGTCCTGGTCGGGCCCGACAACGGCCTGCTGGCTCCGGCGGTGGCCATGGTGGGCGGGGCCGACAGGGCGGTGTCGTTGACCGATCCGGCATGGCACCTCCCAGCGCCGGGGTCCACCTTCGACGGACGCGACGTCTTCGCTCCGGTCGCCGCCCACCTGGCCACCGGGGTGGACCTGGGCGAGATGGGCGATCCGATCCAGCCGGCGGGCCTGCTCCCCGGCGTACTGCCGGTGGCCGCGGTCGAGTCCGACGGCCTGCACGCCGAGGTGCTGTGGGTGGACCGCTTCGGCAACCTGCAGCTGAACGTGGACCCCGGGGAACTCGACGCCCTGGAAGCCGGCGACCGGTACAGGGTACGGGTCGCCGAACGGGTGCTTCCTGCCCAGCGGGTGTCGGCCTACGACGACGTGCCCACCGGTGGCCTTGGCGTGCTTGTCGACTCCTGGGGCATGGTCTCCCTCGTGGTGGCACGGGCGTCCGCGGCCGCCGACCTGGGGATCGGTGCCGGCGGTGCCGTGGTCCTCGGGCCGGCTGGCGACGATCCCGGCGTGACCACGAGGGTCACGCTGGGTGGGCGATCCGCCTCGGACGATCCGGAAGGAACCTGATGCGCCTCGGCACCACCATCGTCACGGCGATCCTGCTGGCGGCCATCCTGGGTGCCGCCGTGGTCCAGTTCGTCCTGCTCGTCGACTGAACGGCTAAGGCCAGCCTCAACCTGTCGACTGGCTGCCGGTGGCCACCATGGCCCCGGCGAAGATCAGCGAGATCCCGACCAGCAGCGAGACGGCGAACCCGGTCATCTCGTCGAGGACGGAGTTGAGCAGCCCGCCCCAGCTCAGCACGAGGGCGCCGGCCACGATCAGGCCGTTGCCCAACGCTCCCCGTCGGGCCGTTCCCGTGCCGATCCGCAGCAGGCGGACCATCGACCAGGTCGATCCGATGATCACGACCAGCGCCCCGGTCGACGAGGCGACCGCTGCGGCGACCCGGGGACCGGGGCCGAAGACGTCGCTGCCGCGGGGGAGGACGTCGGCGACGAACGTGCCCTCGATCGGTGAGGCCACCACCACCCCGGCGGCGAAGGCGCCGACCACGACGGTGGCCCAGGCGATCCGGTCCGCCCTGGGTCGAGCGACCAGCAGGTACACGGTTCCCAGCGCCAGGATCGGCACGTTCAGTACGGCCCCGAAGGCGTAGAAGAACCGGAATGGCCCCGCCGACCAACCGGCCGACGCCCCCCACCAGAGCGAGGCGGCACCCGCGGCGAAGAGTCCGAGCGATGCGGACCAGGCAAGGTCCTGGGGGCGTCGCCGGTCCAACCAGCGTTCGAAGACCGTGGCGGCGAAGGCCACCGACACGAGGGTGGCCGCCGCGGCCATGGCGATCTGGTGGGTCACGGAAGGCACGGTATTGGCCTATCGGCGACCATCGACAGCCCGAGGGTCGGCCCTACTGCAGCCCCGCGCCTGCGGGCGCGGGAACCTGGCATGTGAAACGGTGCACAAGCGTCTAGTTTGGGGGCGTGACGAACGCCGCTGGGTCGAGGCAGAACGAGCCGATTCCGGACGCCACCGTCGCACGCCTCCCCGTCTACCTGCGGGGCCTGGTCGAGTTGTCCGACGACGACGTGGCCACCGTGTCTTCCGTCGGCCTCGCCGCCCGGGCCGGCGTGAACGCCGCCAACGTACGGAAGGACATGTCCTACCTGCACGCCCATGGCACGCGGGGCGTGGGCTACGACGTCGACCACCTCATCGGTGAGATCAGCGTGGCGCTGGGCGGCGGCGTCCCCAGCCCGGTGGTCATCGTCGGCGTCGGCAACCTGGGGCGGGCCCTCAGCCGGTATGACGGCTTCGTGGCCGGGGGCTTCCCCGTGGCCGGCCTGGTCGACGCCGACCCCACGGTCGTGGGTAGGCGGATCGCCGGCAAGGTCGTCCGGTCCGTCCACGAACTGGCCGGCCTGGTGGACGAGACCGGGTGCACGATCGGCATAGTGGCCACCCCGGCGGCTGCCGCCCAGGGGGCCGTCGACCGACTGGTGGCCTCCGGAGTCAGCTCGATCCTGAACTTCGCCCCGACGGTGGTGACCGTGCCCGACCGGGTCGACCTCCGCCAGGTGGACCTGGCAACCGAGCTCCAGATACTCGGGTACCACCAGCACCACCGGGCCACGACCGGCCTCGGCTCCGACAGGGCCACGGGCTAGGTGCCGGACGTGGAATGCCGGGTCCCGTCATGTCGACGCGACGGGTTGGAAAGGACACCCGGCATAGGGAATGCTGGAGCCCGGGAACGGGGCACTGTCGCTCCGCCCAGTCGCCCCACAAACGGCGGTCCGGCTCCCGGGCCGGGTAGTCGGAGAAGAAGGAGTGTCGGCCCTTGTCGGTCGTCGTCGTAGGCCTGAACCATCGCACCGTGCCGCTCGACCTGCTCGAGCGCATGACGGTGCCGTCGTCGCTCCTGCCCAAGGCGCTTGCCGACCTCACGTCGCGCGAGCACGTCACCGAGGCCGTCGTGCTGTCGACCTGCAACCGGATCGAGGTCTACGCCTTCGCCGAGAAGTTCCACGGTGCCTATCAGGACATCCGCAACTTCTTCGCCGAGGTGTCCCATGTGGCGCCCGAGGAGTTCTCCGACCACCTGACCAGCCTCTACGACGGCGACGCGGCCCGTCACCTCTTCTCCGTGGCCTCGGGCCTGGACTCGGCCGTACTGGGTGAGCACGAGATCCTCGGCCAGGTCCGAACCGCCTGGGAGGTGTCGTCCGCGGAGGGCGCGGTCGGCCCCGTCCTGAACCCGCTGTTCCGCCACGCCCTCGAGGTCGGCAAGCGGGTCCGGACCGAGACGGCCATCTCCCGCAACATCACCTCGGTCTCGCAGGCCGCCGTGGCCATGGCCACCGATCGCCTGGGTGGCCTGGAGGGTCGACAGGTCCTGGTCGTCGGTGCCGGCGAGATGGGCGAGGGCCTGGCCCGCGCCCTCCACAGCGGCGGCGTGGCGGGCATCCGGGTGGCCAACCGCACCTGGGACCGGGCCGTCGAGGTGGCAGAGCGCCTGGGCGGCGTCCCGGTGCGCCTGGACGACCTGCCCCACCACCTGGCGGAGGTCGACGTGCTGCTCACCTCCACCGGTGCCTCGGCAGTGATCCTCGAGCACGGCGACCTGGCCTCCGTGGTCGGCGAGCGCCATGGCCGTGAGCTGCTGGTCGTCGACATAGCGGTGCCCAGGGACGTCGACCCGGCGGCCGGTGAGATCGAGGGCGTGACCCTCCTCGACATGGACGACCTGCGGGAATTCGCCGAGGTGGGCATCCGGGAGCGCCAGCGCGAGGTGACGGCGGTCCAGGCCATCGTGGACGCCGAGCTGGATCGCTACGTCGACGAGTCCACGGCCCGGTCGGTGGCCCCGCTGGTGGCCAGCCTCCGTTCACGCGGCGACCTCGTCCGGTCGGGCGAGTTGGAGCGACTCGCAGCCCGACTCGGAGACCTCGACGACCGCCAACGTGAGGCCGTCGAGGCCCTCGCCGCAGGCATCGTGGGCAAGCTCCTGCACGAGCCGACGGTGCGCATGAAGGACGCCGCCGGCACCGCCCGCGGCGAGCGCCTGGCTGAGGCCCTGCGCGACCTCTTCGACCTCTAGGCCCGGGCGACGGCCGTGCGGATCCGGGCCGCCACCCGCGGGAGCGCCCTGGCCCGCTGGCAGACCGACCACCTGGCCCGGCTCCTCGCCTCCGTGCGCCCCGACGTGACCGTCGAGGTGGTGGTGGTCGAGACCACCGGTGACCTGGACCGGACCACGCCGCTCGAGCAGATGGGCGGCCAGGGCGTCTTCGTGAAGGAGGTCCAGGCCGCGGTGCTCGACGGACGTGCCGACATCTCGGTCCACTCCGCCAAGGACCTCCCGGCCCTCACCCCGGAGGGCCTCGTGCTGGCGGCGGTACCAGAGCGGGCCGATCCCCGTGACGCACTGGTGGGATGTCGATGGGCCGACCTGGCCGATGGGGCCACCGTCGCCACCGGTTCGATACGGCGCAGGGCACACCTGGCACACCTCCGGCCGGACCTCGTGTTCAGCGGGCTGCGGGGCAACATAGGGACCCGTCTGGAGAAGGCAGCCGGGTTCGACGCCATCGTCATGGCCGCCGCCGCCCTGGACCGCCTGGGCATCGAACCCGACGTCGTGGACCGCCTGGATCCGGCGATCCTGCTACCCCAGGTGGCCCAGGGCGCCCTGGCCGTCGAGTGCCGGACCCACGACGAAGAGGTCCGCGGCCTGCTGGCGACCGTCGAGGATGCTGCGGCCCGTCGAACCGTCGACGCCGAGCGGGCATTTCTCGCCGAGCTGGGGGCGGGCTGCGACCTCCCGATCGCCGCCCACGCGGTGCTGGACGGCGACGAGGTGCTCCTGGCCGGCGCCATCTCCTCACCCGACGGCGCCGTGCTCCTGCGCGGCGAGCAGCGCTCCGCCGACGGGCCGGACCTGGGCCGGGCGCTGGCCCGCCACCTCCTCGACGAGCGTGGCGGGTCGGCACTCCTGGAGTCGGCGTGAGCCCGCTGGTCGGTCGGACGGTGGTCGTCACCCGGGCCACCGACCAGGTCGGCACCCTCGCCGGTGCCCTGGCCGAGCTGGGAGCCGAGGTGGTCGAGCTCCCGGTGATCGCAATCGTCGAGCCGTCCGATGGAGGCGCCGCTCTGGCCGGCGCCCTGGCCTCGGCCGACCGGTACGACTGGATCGTCGTCACCTCGCCAAACGGCTCCCGGCGTGTCGTCGACCTGCTGGCGGGTCCCACCACAGCCCGCCTCGCCGCGGTGGGACCGAAGACGGCAGCGCCCCTGGCCGCGTCCGGCCGGCTGGTGGACCTGGTGCCGGGCCGTGCCGTGGCCGAGGGCCTGCTCGAGGAGTTCCCGCCTCCCCCGGAATCCGGCGGCCGGGTCCTGCTCGCCCGCGCAGAGGTGGCCCGCGACGTGCTGCCCGAAGGCCTCTCGGCCGCCGGTTGGGAGGTCGAGGTGGTCGCGGCCTACCGCAACGTGGTGCCGGTCGTGGACCCGGCCGTGCTCGTTCGGGCCCGGTCCGCCCACCTGGTGACCTTCACCGCAGAATCGACGGTCAGGCGCTACCACGATCTGGCCGGAGCCAACCTGCCCCTGGCCGCCGCCTGCATAGGGCCGATCAGCGCTGCAGCGGCCCGGGAACTGGGCTTCGCCGTCGTGGAGGCCGCCCCCCACTCGGTCGCAGGCCTCCTGGACGCCGTGGTCGCCTGGGCAGCGGCATCGCCGCCCACGACCTGACCTCCGTAGGCTCGTGCGGTGAGCTTCCCCGCCTCGCGACCCCGTCGCCTGCGCCGCACCGCCGCCCTGCGCCGCCTGGTGGCCGAGACCCGCCTCTCGGTCGACGACCTGGTGGCGCCCCTCTTCGTGCGGGAGGGCATTGACGAGCCACAGCCCGTGGCCTCCCTTCCGGGCGTCGTGCAGCACACCCGGTCCAGCCTGCGTGCCGAGGTGTCCGCCCTGCGGGACCTAGGCGTCCCGGCCGTGATCCTCTTCGGTATCCCCGAGGAGAAGGACGCCGTCGGCTCCGAGGCCTGGAACCCCGACGGCGTGGTCCAGGTGGCCCTGCGGGACCTCCGCGACGAGGTGGGCGACGACGTGGTCCTCATGGCCGACCTGTGTGTCGACGAGTACACGGACCACGGCCACTGTGGCGTGCTGGACGGCCACGGTTCGGTCGACAACGACGCCACCCTCGAGCTCTACGGGAGGGCCGCCGTCGCCCAGGCTGCAGCCGGGGCCGACGTGACAGCCCCCTCCGGGATGATGGACGGCCAGGTGGCCGCCATCCGGGCCGCCCTGGACGATGCCGGACACCCCGACACGGTGATCCTGGCGTACGCCGCCAAGTACGCCTCGGCCCTCTACGGCCCGTTCCGCGATGCGGTGGACGTCCAGATCGTGGGCGGTGGCGATCGCAGGGGCTACCAGCAGGATCCGCCCAACGCCCGGGAGGCGATCGTCGAGATCATGGCCGACCTCGACGAGGGTGCCGACATGGTGATGGTCAAGCCGGCGTTGGCCTACCTGGACGTCATCGCCGAGGCCCGGGCGGCCGTCGACGTACCTCTCGCCGCCTACCACGTGAGCGGCGAGTACGCGATGGTCGAGGCGGCGGCGGCCAACGGCTGGCTGGACGGCGACGCCGTGGGAATGGAGCACCTGCTCTCCATCCGACGGGCCGGTGCCGACTTCATCCTCACCTACCTGGCCCGGCGTGCCGCCGAGCTCCTGCAGGGTTGAACCTCCGGTGACCGAAGCCAACCGGACGCTCTTCGAACGGGCGCAGCGGGTCATCCCCGGCGGGGTCAACTCGCCGGTCCGGGCCTTCGGGTCGGTGGGCGGCACGCCCTACTTCGTCTCACGGTCGGACGGTCCCTACGTGTGGGACGCCGACGGCCGCCGCTACATCGACTACGTGCAGTCCTACGGGCCCGGGATACTCGGCCACGCCCATCCGGCGGTCCTGGAGGCCATCTCGGTGGCCGCCTCCAGGGGCACCAGCTACGGTGCCCCGACCGAGGCCGAGGTGGTGATGGCCGAGATGGTCGTGGACCGCGTCGCCGGCCTCGAATCCGTCCGGTTCGTGTCGTCGGGTACGGAGGCCACCATGTCGGCCGTGCGCCTGGCGCGGGGCGCCACCGGTCGCCCGGGGATCGTGAAGTTCGCCGGCTGCTACCACGGGCACGGCGACGCCCTGCTGGCCGCGGGCGGCAGCGGGGTGGCCAACCAGGGCCTGACCGGGTGCGACGGCGTCACAGTCGGCGCCGTCGCCGACACCATCGTCGCCCCGTACAACGTGGTACCCGAACTGGACGACACCATCGCCGCTGTGATCGTGGAACCGGTGGCGGCAAACATGGGCCTCGTCGCGCCGGCGTCCGGCTTCCTCGAGGGCCTCCGGGCGGCCTGCGACGCCTCCGGGGCGCTGCTCGTCTTCGACGAGGTCATCACCGGGTTCCGCCTGGCCCGCGGAGGGGCGACAGGGTGGTTCGGGGTGACCCCCGACCTGTGGTGCTTCGGCAAGGTCATCGGCGGCGGCCTGCCGGTCGGCGCCTTCGGCGGTCGCTGGGACGTCATGGAGTACCTGGCCCCGCTGGGCGGCGTGTACCAGGGCGGCACCCTGTCGGGCAACCCTCTGGCCATGGCCGCCGGTCGTGCCACGCTCGAGTTGCTCGACGACGGTGCCTTCGACCGGCTGACCGCCAAGTCGGCGCGCCTGGCCGACGGGCTGGCGTCCGCCTTCAGCGGAGCCGGCCTCGACGCCGTGCTGCCCCGGGTGGGTTCGCTGCTGGGCTGCTTCTTCGGCGACGTTGCTCCAACCGACTTCGACGAGGCGAAGGCGCTGGCTGACAACGGCGTCTACCCGAAGGTCTTCCACGCCCTCCTGGAGCGGGGGGTGGCGCTGGCCCCCGGCGCCTACGAGGCCCTGTTCCCGAGCCTCGCCCACACCGAAGCGGTCATCGACGAGACGATTTCCATCGCCGCGGAGGCTGCCGTCATGGTGGCTGCCGAGCTGGCCTGAGGCCCGACTGGTCAGGACCCGCGTAGGGCGCGGTAGCGACGGAGCAGTTCGGCCGTCGAGCTGTCATGGGCCCCGTCACCCGCCAGGTCACCGGCGATGCGGGCGGCCAGCTCCTTGCCCAGCTCCACCCCCCACTGGTCGAACGGGTCTATGCCCCAGACGGCGCCCGCGGCGATCGTCCGGTGCTCGTAGGTGGCCAGCAACTGGCCCACCGCCGACGGGGTGAGCTCGGGTACCAGGATGGTCGTCGATGGCCGGTCACCGGGAAAGGTGCGATGCGGGACCAGGGCCGGTGGAACGCCGGCGGACGCCGCCTCGTGGCTCGTCCTTCCGAATGCCAGGGCCTCGGCCTGGGCGGCCAGGTTGGCCAGCAACAGGTCCTGGTGGGCGCCACGCGGGTCCTCGACGGGTCGGGCCACGCCGATTAGGTCGCACGGCACCACGTCGGTGCCCTGGTGCAGCCACTGGAAGAAGGCGTGCTGCCCGTCGGTGCCGGGTGCCCCCCAGACCACCGGTCCGCTGGGAGCGTCCAGAGCGTGGCCGTCGTCGGTGACCCGCTTGCCGAGGCTCTCCATCGAGAGCTGCTGCAGGTAGGAGGGCAGCAGTCGGAGCCGGTGGGCGTAGGGCACCACGGCCATCGACGTGCGTCCCAGGAACGACCGGTTCCAGACGTCGATGAGCCCGAGCAGCACCGGTCCGTTCCTCAGCGTCGTGGAGTTGGCCACGTGTTCGTCGACGAGCCGCATGCCTGCCAGGAGCTCGGCGAACGCCGACGACCCGATGGCCACCATGACCGCCAGCCCGACCGCCGACGGAAGCGAGAACCGGCCGCCCACCCACTCGGGCAGGGCGAAGGTCATCTCCGCGGCCACGCCGAGGGCCGCAGCCCGGGCCGGGTACGCGGTGACGGCCACCAGGTGGCCTGCCGCCAGGTCGTTGCCGAGCCCGTCGGCCAGCCAGGCGTGGGCGCTCTTGGCCGCCGTGAGGGTCTCGACCGTGGTGAACGACTTGGAGCACACCACCACCAGCGTGTGGGCCGGCTTCAACCCGGCGAGTGCGGCGGCCAGGTCGGCACCGTCCAGGTTCGAGGAGAAGCGCACCGTGAGGTCGGGATGCGCCAGGTGGGCCAGGGCGTCGGCTGCCAGCGCCGGTCCCAGGTGGCTGCCGCCTATGCCCAGGCTGACCACCGCGGTTATCGGGTGTCCCGTGGCTCCCCGCATGCTGCCGTCCCGGATCGAGGTCGCCAGGTCGGACATCCGGTCCAGGGTGGCGTGCACCCCGGGTACCACGTCGACGCCATCCACCCGGATCACCTCGTGGCGGGGTGCACGCAGGGCGGTGTGGAGCGCCGGGAGCCCCTCGGTTGCGTTGACCGGTTGGCCGTCCAGCATGCGCGCCAGCGTGGTGGCCACCGACCGGTCCTCGGCCAGCGCCGCCAGCAGGGCGAGGGTCTCGTCGGTCACCTGCTGGCGGGACGGGTCGATCCAGAGGTCTCCCACCTCGACTCCCAGGCGGGTGGCCCGGTCGGGATCGTCGGCGAACAGGTCCCTGAGCGACGGGATGCCACCGTCGCGGTGGCTGGCCAGGGCCGCCCAGGCGGCGGTTTCGGTCGTCGAGCCGGTCACGTCGGCCATTCTCCCCCGGTAGGTCGCCGTCCGTGGGTCATCCGACCCGACGCCCGGCCCGGACGAGCAGTGGCTCAGGAGGCGACAAGGCGGTCGGGGACCAGGCGGACCATGCCGGAGATCGCCGAGTAGGCCGCCTCGGCGGCGCCCCGGTCCTCGTCCCTCATGAGGTTGGCCATCACCCGGAGCGCCCACTCCATGAGGGGTTGGGACCGCATGCCGACCCGGGTCAACTCCCGGATCAGGGTCGGGTTGCCGATCACCTTCGCGAACAGGCGGGCCACCTTGAAGTAGAGGCCGTACTCCTCGTCCAGCAGGTCGGGGTAGCGGGCCAGCACGGCGTCGTCGCAGCGTGCGGCGGCCTCTGCGATGAGGCCGGCGGCCAGGCGACCGGTCTCGTAGGCGTAGTCGATGCCCTCGCCGTTGAACGGGTTCACGGCGCCGGCGGCATCGCCCACCACCAGCCAGTTGGGTCCGGCCTTGGGCCCGACGGAACCTGCCATGGGCAGGCGGCCACCGGTCGGCGGGGCGGTTGGTCGGGTCGGATCTATCTGCCAGTGCTCGGGCAGCGTGTGGGCGAACTCCTCGAACAGGTGGCTGGTGTTGACCGACCTGTAGTCACGAAAGGTCGAAAGCAGCCCGATGCCCACGTTGACGGTCCCGTTGCCGACCGGGAAGATCCAGCCGTACCCGGGCATGGCGTTGCCGTTCCGGTCGCGGACGTCCAGCGACGACTCGATCCAGGGGTCGTCGTGGAGGGGGCTCTCGAAGTAGCCGCGGATGGCCATGCCCATCGGGTAGGTGCGGTCCCGCACCGTGCCCATCGCACGACCGAAGCGGGAGTTGGCTCCGTCGGCCACCACGACGTGGCGGGCCCGCAGGTCGTGTTCGGTCCCGCTGGCCTTGTCGAGCACGACGGCCCCGCCGATGGCGCCGGCCGCCGAACCAACCGGGGGGTCCACAGGCCGGACCGCCTCGGTGCCCTGCAGCAGGGTGGCGCCTGCGCCCACGGCGTGGTCGGCCACGAAGCCGTCGAGGTCGCAGCGCCGCACCACGTACCCGTACGAGGGATAGACGGGGTGGTCGGGCCAGGCCATCTCCATGGTGCGGCCGTGGGCGATGGCCCGCAGCCCCTCGAAGCGGTGGTACCCCTCCAGGGCGGGACCGAGCCCCATCTCCTCCAGCTCGTGGACAGCCCGCGGCGGCAGGCCGTCACCACAGGTCTTGTCGCGCGGGAAGGTCTTGCGTTCGACGACGACGGTGTCGAGGCCGTGGGTGGCGGCCCAGTAGGCGGTGGCCGCCCCGGCCGGGCCTCCGCCGATGACCAGGAGGTCGTGGACCCTCTCTCCCGGTGACGTGTCGGTCATCGTTCCGGGCGGGAGAAGGGGAGTTCCGGTCGGCCCCGCCGGGGCCGATGGATCAGTGCCCGCCGTCGGTGGCGACGGAGTCCAGCAGGGCCTGGATCTCGTCGACGGTGACCGTCGCCGGATCGAGGTGGCCCTGCAGGTCGAGCTCGCCACCGTGGACGGCGTCGTCGATGGTTTCGGCCAACTCGGCGTCCTCGGCCGAGCCACTCAGTCGGGCACGCTCGTGGAGGACCACGCCGATCAACTCCTCGGCGGTGAGGACGTCGCCCCAGGCAGGCATGCCGCCCTCGACGATGCGGCCCCGGCCAGGAGCGCCGTAGGAGTTGCCGAGGCCGACGCCGTCGGATCCGGTGGCCACCCACATGATGTGGGCCGCCGCGGTCGGGAAGGTGGCCAGCACCTCGCCGTCGGCTAGGGCATAACCACTGCCGCCCCCACCGGTGGTGCCGTGGCAACTGGCGCAACGGACCTCGTAGGCGTGGCTTCCAGCGGCGAGGACACCGGTGGCCTCCCGTGGTGGCCGCTCGAGGGTGCCCACGTACGAGATGGCCCAGATCGGGAGCAGCAGGAGGGTGCCGGCCGCCCACCACGGGATCTTCCCACGGGACTGCGCCGCTGCCACGTAGGCGGCGACGGGGGCAGGTGGCGCCTCGACCACCGGCGCCGGGCTGGCGGGAACGGTCGCCTCCGGGATGGCCGGGGTGGCCGGAGCGGTGGCGGTCGTATCGTCGGTACCGGTGTCCGCCGCTTCGCCGGCCGCCTTGGCCTTGGCAGCCTTGGCCCGCTTCAGGAGGTGTTCGGGGATCTCGGTCAACGTGGGCTCCGGAGGAGTCAGGCGGGTCCGTAGGCTGTGGCGACGGGACCCTCGGACCTACGGCGGTCCGGTCTGGGACACCGGCAGGCTAGCGGGCACTGAAGGTCGGCGGGCGCCCGTCGGACCAGATGGCCAGCCGGGACAACGCCTTCCCGGGAGCGGCTCCCAAGGGGGGCGATCGGGCTCGTACGCAGGCGTTTGGTTCTGCCAGCGCCGTGGTAGACACCTGCACCGGGATCGCCACCAGGACCGTCCATTCGGGTCTCCAGATCGGGCCAGCGTGACGATGATCAAGCCGTTAACATGGTGTACGTACACTTTGTGCACCGTTTCACGAAGTCCACTGGAGCCACCGAGGAGGGCAGGGATCGATGGTTGCGTTCGTGACCTCACTCCTCGTCATGGTGCTCCTCGTCGGTGGTGCCGACTGGTACCGCAAGCGCACCCCGGTGGACAAGGCGTTCACGTGGGGCGAGGCGATGCTCTTCGCCGGCTACGTGTTCTTCATCTTCTGGTGGGGCTACGGCGTGGTGCCCCACCAGTGGCTGACCTGGGCGGACAGCGAGCTGAACTGGCGACGCGACCGCTTCCTGATGGGCCCGCAGCTCCCCTGGACCGGTGACCGGGGCATCGTCGAGTGGGGCCTTCCGTTCACCATGACCTACCAGGTCATCCGCGACCTGGTGGCCGTCGGCATCTACGGCGTCGTCCTGGGCGGCAACGTCGTCATGTGGCGGCAGTGGCAGAACCGCGGCCAGGAGCAGGACGCCCCCAGGCCCACGTCGGAGTACGGGCGTCCGCTGGTCACCGAAGGGGTCGGCTCGTGAGCGTCACCGACGCCAACCCGGAACATCCGACGTTCGTCGACGACTACGTGCTCCGCGAGGTCGACGCCGACTGGATGGCGGCCAACAACCGGGTCAAGCAGTTCATCCACATCGACCAGGCCGAGTGCATCATGTGCGAGGGCTGCGTCGACATATGCCCGTGGAAGTGCATCCACATGGTCTCCCCGGCTGCCGTGGCCGAGTCGATCGGTACCGAGCAGCCCGGCACCGACCCCAGCGACCACGTCATCTTCACCATCGACGACGACGTCTGCACCCGGTGCGCCCTGTGCGTCGACCGGTGTCCCACGGGCGTGATAATCCTCGGGAAGTGCAGCGATCCGCCGGCTGACGGCGACGCACACCAGCGGACCAACACCCACGGCTACGGCTACGGGATGCGGTTGGGCTAGGCGGGACGATGAACGCAGGAACGATGGCCTCACAGGAGAACGAACGCCGTGGCTGACGACAAGAAGTCGGGTGGTCTGAGCCAGATGTCGGAACAGGTCCAGGCCTCCCAGGCCTGGAGCTCGATATTCCGGCCGGGCTCGATCTTCCGGAAGGGCTACAGCGACAGCCCCCGGAACCGGTCGTACGTGATCATGAACAGCGTGCTGTACCACCTCCATCCGGTGAAGGTGAAGCGCCATGCGGTGAAGGTCAGCTACACCCTCTGCCTGGGTGGTCTGAGCTTCTTCCTGTTCATACACCTCACGGTCACCGGCATCTTCCTGATGTTCTTCTACCGGCCGACCGCCGCGCAGGCCTGGAATGACATCCAGACCCTGCAGACCGCCGTCGGATTCGGCCTGCTGGTCAGGAACATGCACAGGTGGGCGGCCCACCTCATGGTGCTGTCCGTCTTCCTGCACATGGCACGGGTCTTCTACCACGGGGCCTACAAGCCGCCCCGTGAGTTCAACTGGGTAATCGGCGTGATGCTGCTGCAGTTCACCCTGCTGCTGTCGTTCACCGGCTACCTCCTCCCCTGGGACCAGCTGGCCCTCTGGGCGGTGACGGTGGGAACGAACATGATGGGCTTCACACCGGTGTTTGGTGAACAGGTCCGGTTCGTCCTGCTCGGCGGCGTCGAGATCGGCACCGACACCCTGCTCCGCTGGTACACCCTCCACGTCCTGATGCTCCCGTTCGTGCTCGTCATCTTCCTGGCTATCCACTTCTGGCGGGTCCGCAAGGACGGCGGCATCTCCGGGCCGTTGTAGGCCGAGGACGGACGCATGACCGAGATCCCGGAACACCTCAGGAAGCGGGCCGAGGCCGCCAAGGCCAAGGCGCAGGCCGCCGCGGGCGGCACTACGCCGGACGACGACTCACCGGCACCCGACGCCCCTGCCGGCACCGTTCCGTCGGGCGACGACAAGATCCCCAGCCACCTCCTGGATCGCGGCACCGCGGCCGCAGACCAGCCGGCGCCCACGGCCGGCACACCGGTACCGGCGGCTGGCGGCCTGGCGGCCCCGGCCGGCAGCAGCGGCCCGGACGGCCACAACCAGCGCCTGCTGACCGTGGTCAAGTCGGGCTCCATCCAGGACACCAGGGCCACCCCGGTCGACAAGGTCCACGTGTGGCCCCACCTCCTGCTGGCCGAGTTCCTTGCGGCCCTGGCCATCACGCTGTTCACGTTGCTGTTCGCGATATTCGTGAACGCCCCGCTGCTGGAGCTGGCCGACTTCAACAAGACGCCGAACCCCTCCAAGGCGCCGTGGTACTTCCTGGGCCTCCAGGAGCTGCTCACCATGTTCCACCCGATGGTGGCCGGGGTGACCATCCCCGGCATCGGGCTGTTCCTGCTGATCCTGGCGCCCTACATCGACAAGAACCCGTCGAGGCGTCCTGAGGACCGCAAGTTCGCCATCTCGTTGATGACCATCCACCTCATGTTCTGGTCGGTGCTGGTCATGATCGGGTCCTTCTTCCGGGGTCCCGGCTTCAACTTCGTCTTCCCGTGGAATGCCGGCCTCTTCTTCGAACTGTGATCGCCATGGACCCCCGTACCCGACGCGCCTTCCCGATGGACCACAGGAGCTGACCCGTGGGCATCGTGATCGCGGTCATCCTCCTGATCGTCCTCTCCGTGGTCGTGCTGGTCGGCGCCTCGAAGCGGCGTGATCGCAGCGCGGCCGGCCTGTCGCGCGAGGCCCGTCGACGCGACGCCGCCAACCCGGCACTCTCCGACGGAGCCGCCACGGTCCAGACCGGCCGTGAGGTCGAGGCGGCCGCGGTGACCGCCCGGGCCGGCACCGCC
>ERZ651768.570-NODE-570-length-27766-cov-17.058074_pt1 | contig 27766 bp, 28 predicted proteins | sample MGYA00514754_ERZ651768 | MGnify/ENA metagenome assembly ERZ651768
CTATTCCAAAACCATTCTCCCAGTTTTCTTTTCTAAACTCAGGGTATCTGGATTTCACTTCAGCTTCTTCTGCGGGATCCATGGGGCCATTATTGGACGGTATGGAATAATTGGCTGTCCTTTGAAAGACATAAAGATGTTTAGCTTGTTCGGCTATAACCGGTATGGACTGAATAGAGGAAGAACCCGTCCCTATAATGGCTACGGATTCATCAGTGAAGTCCACCTGAGTTTGGGGCCATTTACCCGTGTGCAGAAATTGACCTTCGTAATCATCCAAACCTTTAAAATCAGGAGTATTTGGAGCTGAAAGACATCCAGTTGCCATGACACAGAACTTGGTTTCTAGCTCACCCTGCGAAGTTTTAATCTCCCACAGAGACTTCTCTTCATTAAATCTGGCAGAAATAACTTCCGTGTTGAACTCAATATCCTTTCTTAAATCAAATCTGTCAGTTACATGATTTAAGTATTCTAAAATTTCTGGCTGCGCTGAATATTTCTCACTCCATTTCCAATCCTGTTGAAGGTCTTCGTCAAATTGATAAGAGTATTGTAGAGAAGGTATATCGCATCTGGCTCCCGGATATCTATTCCAATGCCATGTTCCGCCTAATTGATCTGCCTTTTCTATTACCGCAACGGAAAATCCTGAAGACCTTAATTTATGGAGCAAATACAGACCTGAAAATCCTGCTCCTACTACAACGACATCTAATTTTCTTAATGACATACGACTAATTTCCCTTTATAAAAATATTTCAACAAAAAGTTTAGGTTTTGGCAATTGATTCCGCCCTTAAATGCAAATATTTGACAAAGATCAAAGACTCAATGCCTCCCGATAACTTCTCTGCTTCTTGCCAAAGCTCCTCGTCTTTTTTTCCGTCTTTGAGCTCTTTTATCACGGCTCCAATATGTAGTCTTGTAGCTTGAACCAATTTCTTATTTGTTAATCTTGTTAGAATCTGTAATTAAACACTTTATCTAGTGACTAGATTGATAGAGAATTATATTCTCTATAAGGAAATCATTTAACAATAATAGTATTAATACATATGAGTAATCCACTTTTAGCCCCGCAAATAAAAAGTAAATTAGATACTTCTTCAGAAACTTTCGCTGAAAATAAATCAGTTATGATGGAGAAGTTAGAAAAAATAGAAGAGTTACTGGATTATGTAGAATTGGGTGGAGGAATGCACCACCACGAAAGATTAGCTGCACGAGGAAAAATGGCAGTAAGGGACCGAATCTCAAATTTTCTTGACCCGGACACACCTTTTTTAGAAATCAGTGCCCTAGCAGCTTATGATTCAGCTTATCCAGTAGGAGGCGGTGCTGTTGCGGGCGTAGGTATTGTTGCTGGTACTGAGGTAGTAGTTTTTGCAAATGACCCTACTGTATTAGCCGGTGCCATGCATGCCTATTCTAGTAAAAAATGGACTAGGGCCATGGAGATAGCAAGAGACAATAGGCTTCCTTATGTTCAGTTTGTTGAATCGGCAGGAGGTGATCTCAGGATGGGCGGTAAAGGCAGAAGAGGAAATTCAGCTCCCCCAACCGGTGGAGGTCATTTTGCTGAATCAGGAAGAACTTTCTACGAAATAACAGAATTATCAAAATTAAGAATTCCCACTATTTCTTTAGTGTTCGGGTCTTCAACTGCGGGAGGAGCCTATCAACCGGGAATGTCCGATTACAATATTTTCATCAAAAAACAATCCAAGGTCTTCCTTGGTGGCCCTCCTCTAGTAAAAATGGCTACGGGAGAAGAATCTGATGATGAGACTCTCGGGGGAGCTCAAATGCACGCTGAAACATCAGGGTTAGCAGACTATCTGGCAGAAGATGAGATGGACGCGATTAGAATAGGAAGAGAGGTTGTTTCACATTTAAATTGGCGGAAAAGGGGGAATAAACCTTCCCTTAAACCTGAAGAGCCTATCAATGACCCGGAAGATCTGCTGGGACTAGTGGATCCCGAACTAAAAAAACCCTTCGATATAAGAGAAGTTATAACGCGAATAACAGATGGATCAAGATTTGAAGAATTTAAACCTTTATTTGGTCCTAATATTGTTTGCGGTTTTGCTTCCATTCATGGGTACCAAATAGGCATATTAGGAAATAACGGGGGTATTATTTACCCTGACTCAGCTCAAAAAGGAGCCCACTTTGTCCAGCTTTGTAACCAAATAGATATTCCCATCCTTTTCTTACAAAATGTAACGGGCTTCATAGTAGGAAAAGATTATGAAAGAGCCGGACAGATTAAGAAAGGGGCGCAATTTTTAAATTCTGTATCAAATTCCAACGTTCCTCATATAACGGTTATCGTAGGAGCTTCAATCGGAGCAGGTACCTATGCAATGTCCGGAAGAGCTTACAACAATCGTTTCACATTCCTTTGGCCCACCGCAAAAATTGCGGTCATGGGACCTAAACAAATCGCTGGAGTCATGTCTATAGTAAGAAGAGGTCAAGCAGCAAGAAAAGGAGAAAAGTTTAATGAAAAAGAAGATGCTGAGATAGTTGCCATGGCGGAAGCGATGCAAGAAGAAGGATCTTTGGCTTTAAGGGCAACAGGAGCAATAAGTGATGACGGCATCATAGACCCAAGAGACACCAGGAGTGTTCTCGGCATGTGTCTCTCCGTAGTTAATGGTAAGGAAGTTGAAGGAGCTCCGGGATACGGAGTTTACAGACTATGAGTTATCAGAATTACCATAAATTACTGATTGCTAATAGAGGAGAAATAGCTTGTAGAGTGATTCGAAGTGCTCATGATATGGGCATAAGTTGCGTTGCTGTTTATGTAGAGGCAGATGCGGACTCGCCTTTTGTCAAAATGGCTGATGAAGCTATTAAACTTTCTGATTCATATCTCAATTCCAAAGAAATTATACAAGCCGCTCTAGATACAGGTGCAGAGGCTATTCATCCCGGATATGGATTTTTATCTGAAAACGCTAAATTTTGTCGGGCTGTTTTGAAAGCAGGATTACTCTGGGTTGGTCCTTCTGCTCGAGTTATAAACTCAATGGGAGATAAATTAAAAGCTAAAGATTTAGCGGAAAAGGCAGGCGTCCCTACTCTTCCAATGACGACAAGCCCCAACAAAGCAAAAGACATAGGTTACCCCTTATTGATTAAAGCAGCTGCAGGTGGTGGTGGAAAAGGAATGAGAATTGTAAATTCTGCTAAAGACCTAAAAGAATCTATTAAAGCTGCACAAAGGGAAGCAAAAAGCGGTTTTGATGACGACAGGATATTCATCGAAAAGTACATTCCGGTTTCTAGACATATAGAAATTCAGATCCTAGGGGACTCACATGGAAACGTGGTACATCTAGGAGAAAGAGAGTGTTCAATACAAAGGCGTCATCAAAAAATAATTGAGGAATCCCCTTCCCCTCGAGTAGACCCAGAAATGAGGCATGCGATGGGTGAAGCGGCATTAAAACTAGCTAAGAAACTGAAATATGAATCAGCAGGAACTGTCGAATTTCTAGTCGATGACAAAACGGGTGAATTTTGGTTCTTGGAAGTGAATACTAGATTGCAAGTAGAGCACCCAGTTACAGAAGCTACAACAGGCATTGATATAGTTCACGAACAACTCCGGATAGCACGAGGTGAAAGTCTTGGTTACTATCAAGAAGATATTGACTGGTACGGCTCTGCCATTGAAGCAAGACTCTACGCTGAAGACCCAGCCAATGATTTTCTTCCTGCCACCGGCTCTCTTATAGCTTATGAACCAAATCCAGAAGTTGAAGCCAGATGGGACTCGGGAGTGGAACAAGGATCCATTATAGGTACTGACTTCGATCCAATGATCGCTAAAGTTATTTGTTATGGAGAGAATAGAGTCGAAGCTGCTAATAAGCTCTCTATGGCTTTAGAATCTCTTCATCTAGGTGGAGTTGTTACCAACAGGGATTTTTTAGTCTCCACATTACGTTCAGAAGCTTTTCTTAATGGGCTAACTACAACAGACTTTATAGAAAAGGTTAAGCCTTCCAGGGTTTTTGAACCCACTGAAAATGAATTAATAAAAGCAGCTTCTATCGCTGCAATGTGGATTCAAGGGAAAAACCACAATGAAGCAGAACTTTTAGGTCAACTGCCATCGGGATGGAGAAACAGCAGATTGCCTAAACAAAAAATAAATTTTTTACGAGGGGAAATTGAAATTCCTATCACCTACAGATCCAGAAGAGATGGAAAGTTTGATTTAAATGAAGCTTCTTTAGTAAGTATTTTTAAGTGGGATGATAATTCCATAAGCATTGAGATAGATGGTCACAGAATTACTTCTAAAGTCTCAAAATTAGACAATCAAATAGTAGTAAAAATGCCTTGGGGAAATGTCTCTTTGGAGATTGTTCCTAGATTTGTTCAACCCGGTTCAGAAGAAGTCATTGGTGGATTAATTGCTCCCATGCCAGGAAAAGTCGTAGACCTTAAAGTCAAGGTTGGAGACAAGGTTTCTAAAGGAGACCCTGTGGTCATTCTTGAAGCCATGAAGATGGAACACCAAGTAAATGCTCCTGAAACAGGAAAAGTATCTAAGATATTTATCAAAAAAGATCAACAGTTAGATAATGGGGCTCTTTTGATGATAGTGGATTCAAAGTAGTTCGGAGAAACCCAGATGAGTAGTTCTGAAAATAAAATTTTAATTGGAAATTGCAGCGGCTTTTATGGAGATCGTTTATCCGCTGCAAAGGATATGGTTGAAGGAGGACCTGTTGATGTCTTAACAGGTGACTATCTGGCTGAACTTACCATGGCCATACTTTATAACCAGAGAACACAACGGGGTGAAGATCATGGGTATGTGGGAACTTTTTTGAAGCAATTCAAAGATGTTGCTTCCATCTGCCAAGAAAAGGGCATCAAAATTGTTACTAACGCAGGAGGTCTAAATCCAGTATCGATGGCGGAAAAAGTTGAAGAAATAACTCATGAGCTAGGTTTGAGTTTAAAGGTTGCTCATATAGATGGAGACGATTTGATTCCGAGACTGGACGAATTAAATAACGAGGGAGAACTGCTCAAAAATATCGAAAAGGATATTCCTTTGGCTGAGTACGCAAAAAAACCTGTTACCGCAAATGCTTATTTTGGAGCGTGGGGAATTAAAGAAGCCTTAGACAAAGGCGCTGATGTAGTGGTATGCCCAAGAGTAACTGATGCTGCCGTAGTCATTGGACCTGCAGCTTGGAAGTACAATTGGTCCAGAGATAACTATGATGCACTTGCGGGAGCTTTAGCTGCTGGTCATATCATCGAATGCGGAGCTCAAGCAACCGGAGGAAATTATTCGTTTTTTCAAGAAGTCCCCTCCTTCTCTAATATTGGTTACCCCATAGCTGAAATCTTTGAAGACGGTAGTTTCACCATAACGAAACACCCAAATACAGGCGGGTTGGTATCAGTGGGAACTGTGACTGCGCAGTTACTTTATGAGATAGGAAACCCAGCTTATATGAACCCGGATGTAGTTTCTCACTTTGATACCTTAAAGATTACACAAGAGGCTGAAGACAGAGTTCATGTCAGTGGTTGTCGAGGAAGTAGTGCTCCAAAGACGCATAAGGTATGTATAAATTTGGCTGGAGGTTTTAGAAATGGAACTGAAATTCTTTTAACTGGATTAGACATTGAAGAGAAAGCTAAATTAGTAACCGATTCTATTTTTGAGAACGTAGGAGGAAAAGAACAGTTTGATAAGGTGGATATTCAACTTCACAGAACTGACAAGGAAAATCCTGAATCCAATGAACAAGCCCAAGCTTCTCTAAAAATTAGCGTTAAGTCCCAGAACCCGGATCTAGTTGGGAGGCTTTTTAACGCCAAGATAGTTGAGCTCGGACTGGCAAACCTTCCAGGCTGGACTGGAAGAGGAGGGTCCGTTCCAAGTGGGCACTACATTGAGTATTGGCCCGCTCTTATAGACAGTAAATATATCTCTGAAAAAGTCCATTTTGAAGGCGAAACCACAGATGTTATTCCTACCAGTCAATTGGACTTCGAAGAAACTTATTACCAAAAAGAGCCGTATGAAAATAAATTGCCTGAAATTAAGAAAACAGGAAAAGTCCACTTTGGTCGACTATTTGGTACCCGGTCTGGAGATAAAGGAGGTTGCGCTAATTTAGGGGTTTGGGCGAAGACACTGGAATCTTATGCCTTTTTATATGACTTCCTGACTGTAGATAAATTAAGAGAACTTTTACCTGATGTAGCTCAATACGACATTGAAAGATATGAACTTCCAAACATACTTTCTTTAAATTTTTATATTCATGACATATTGCAGGACGGAGTCTCTTCCTCTACTAGGCTTGATGGCCAAGCCAAATCATTAGGCGAATATATCCGCTCCAAGGAAATTGATGCTCCAGATTATCTTGTAAATAGCAATTAGAGGTTTGATTATGAATACCGAAAAATTATCACTGGATGGACTAATTTTTGAAGCCACAAAAATAAATATTGAAGGCAATGTACTTACGATAACTTTGAACCGCCCAGAGCGAAAAAATGCCTTAAATTCAGTAATGACCAATGAGATCAACTATGCTTTGGCTTTCGCCAAACAAGAAAGATCTATTCGGGTTGTGGTGCTGGCTGCTGAAGGAGATATTTTTTGTGCCGGTGCAGATCTAAAGAATATGTCTGGAAAGGAAAAACCCCCTGAATCAGCAGTTCCTAGACTGGAAGGCAGAACAGATATTAGCCTGTCTCTAAGACACTTATATAAACCTGTAATAGCGAAAATTCAAGGTTCAGTGTTAGCAGGAGCTTTATTAATGGTAACCAATTCTACTCATGCAGTAGCAGTGGAAGAAGCTAAGTTTTCTGCCCCTGAAATAAAAAGAGGCATATGGCCTTTTATGGTAATGGCAGGTTTATTTAGAGTAATGCCAAAAAGAGCAGGTTTAGATTTTTGTATGCGAGGCGAAGCAATTGATTCAAAAAAAGCGGAAGAATGGGGACTAATCAACCAGTCAGTTAAATCTGCGGACTTGGATTCAACTGTTGATAAGCTGGCTGCAGATCTTGCCAATTTAGCTCCCACAACCATGCAAATGGGCTTATCCGCTTATAACCAACAAGACTCTATGGACTTTGATGAAGCCCTGCCCTTTCTACAAGAACAAATAGCCGCTTGCATCCAAAGTGATGATGCCAAAGAAGGAATTAATGCTTTTTTGGAGAAACGAGAACCAAAGTGGGATTAGTTTTGTTCTCTGGTCGCTAGATAGATTCCTAACAGAACTATTAAGCCACCTAAAGCTTGCCAAAGATTAAGTGCTTCCGAAAGTAATAGCCATCCATATATGGCTGCAGCAACTGGTTGTATCAGAAGTGTTAATGAAGAAAGATGAGCTGAGAGCCTGGATATACCAAAAGTGATAAACCCTTGAGCTAAAGCCTGGCTTACAAATGCGTAAGCCAAGAGTATTAACCATCCTTTTTGAGTACTAGGAAAAAAGGTATCAGATTCAATTAGTCCTACCGGAAACAAAAAAATAGCTGTAAACAAAGTAGCGAAAAAAAGAGTGTGTGCAGGTGGAAGGGTATTGGTTAGTCGCTTTATAACTAAAATATAAGCCGCGTAAAAAATGGCGGCAGTTAATCCCAATGTGTCTCCTAGCAGCCTAAAAGAATCAGTACCACTTCCAGAAAGTATGACAATACTCACTCCCATGAAAGATAAAATAAGAGCTCTGAAGAAAGATGACTTAATTTTTTCTTTAAGAAAGAAAAAACTTATAAGGGTTACAAAAATAGGAGCGGTATTAGCCATGAGTGTTGCGTGAGCAACAGAAGTGAAACTGATAGCCCAATTCCAAATTGCCATGTCAGTTCCAAAAAAAACTCCGGCTAAACTAAAAGTTAGAAGATTTTTTTTACTTAAATAAGTTCCCAAGGGTAAGTCTGATTTGGTTCTTAACACCCATACATATAAGAAAGGTAAGGCCAACAAAGCACGGTAGAAGGCCGTTAATGAGGGACTAGTTTCACTGAATCGCACAAAAATAGCTGATGACCCCAACAATGCAGCTCCAATAAAAAGAGCTAGGAGTGCTGTGAAAACAGATTTTGAATTTTCCATTAATATCAATAAAGGTTAGTCAGTTATACTTCCATTATGGTTGAAAACCTATTGGATAACACCCAGGAAATTATCTCTGTTTCAGAGATAAATAGGCGCGCTAAATCTATTCTTGAAGAAAATTTTCCCTTTGTGTGGATCCAAGGAGAGGTTTCGAACTTTTTTTCAGCGGCCTCTGGTCACTGGTATTTCTCCCTTAAAGATGAGTCTTCAGAGATTAGATGTGCCATGTTTGCAAATAAAAGTCATCGGATAACTTTTGAACCAAAAGATGGGGATCATCTGGTTTTAAATGGAACCTTAAGTATCTTTGAGGGTCGGGGTCAATATCAGATTATTGTTGAGCATATCGAATTAGCAGGTGAAGGAGCTTTATTAAAAGCTTTTGAAGAATTAAAAAAGAAATTATTAACGGAAGGCCTTTTTGATGATTCCCTTAAGAAAAAATTACCTTCTTATCCAAGAAGTATTGCCGTTGTAACTTCTCCTGATGGTGCAGTTATTCAAGACATTATCAATGTATTATCCAGAAGGTCTCCCTTTTTTAACCTGACTGTTGTACCGACTTTAGTCCAAGGCGAAAAGGCAGCGCCTTTAATCTGCGAAGCCTTAAATAAGGCTTCTAATTTAGAGAATATTGATTTGATCATTTTGGCCCGAGGAGGAGGATCAATAGAAGACCTTTGGGCATTTAATAATGAAGAAGTGGCAAGAGCTATTGTTAACTGCCCTATTCCACTGGTCAGTGCTGTAGGTCATGAAACAGATTTTACAATTTCTGACTTTGTTGCTGATATTAGAGCCCCTACTCCTTCAATAGCAGCCGAAATAATCAGTCAACCTTACAGTGAGCTAAAGGAAACCTTAGAAGGTTATCAAAGCTACCTATTAAAAAGTGTTGAATCTCAATTTGATTCACAAAGAACACGTATTACTAATCTGATTAAAAGAATAAGACACCCAGGGGATAAATTAAGAGAAATAGGTCAAAAGGTAGATTATTTGGAAACTGCGCTTATCCAAGAGATGCATCAAAAAGTATCCTTTAAGAAGAATCAACTAAATCTAACTCAGCTATCTTTACAACAAAACTCGCCACAAAATAAAGTTAAAGAGGCTAAAGTTTATCTACAAAATGCCTCCAAGGATTTGCTAAAGGCTTTCAATTTAAAAATTGAAAGAAAAAGGAAGCTTCTAGGTGAACTTGTTGCAACCATTGAAGCAGTAAGCCCCCTGTCTGTTCTAGCAAGAGGTTATTCAATTATTAGTACTGAACCAGAAGGAAAAATATTATCTTCTTCAAATCAAGTAAAGATAGGCCAAACAATTTCTGCAGTCTTGAACAAGGGCAGTATTAAGGCAGAAGTTAAATCTAAAGACAAAGATGAAAATTAAATTAGTCCTTCTCGGGATTTTTTTTCTCTCTTCATGCACGACCTTCAAAATTAATTACCCTGCTTGTGTTTTCCCTGACCATTCTCCCTTTCCGGGAGGTGTCATTAATAAAATCATAAAAATTTCTTCTACTGAAATAAGCAATGTAAAGGCAGAACAAAAAAGCGTTTATCTCTGTCAGGTTGATGAAGACCACTGGAAAGTTTTGGTACCTATAAGTCTTTCTTCAGAAATAAAACCAATTATTATTTCAAATCAAGGCAAGACCCTCTTGAAAGTTCCTATCTTGGATAAGGAATACAGAGAATCTAAAATCACTATCAATAACACGGACTTAGTTTCTCCTCCAGCTGAATATTTACCAAGAATAAAAAAAGAATCAGAACTTGGAAAAGCAGCACTGAGTGTTGTTTCAGACAGTTACCATTCAGCTTTAAAAATGTCTTTGCCATTGGAAGGCTTGAAAAGCAGTGAATTTGGTGTCAGGAGGTTTATTAATAATGAACCCAGAAATAGACACACTGCATTAGATATAGCAGCAGTTGTTGGCACTAAAATAATGTCACCTTTATCTGGCAAAGTGCTACTAGTAGGAAATTTCTATTACAGAGGTAAAACTGTTTTTTTGGATCATGGTGGAGGAATGATTAGCACTTATTCTCATCTGAGTGAAATTTCTGTAAAAGAAGGACAGTTAATCAAAAAGAATGAAGTTATCGGGGAAGTAGGACAATCTGGACGAGTAACAGGTCCTCACCTTCATTGGCAACTAGTTTTATTTGGTGTACCGATTGACCCCGAGCTGTTTCTCGAGCGAGCTTTCTAACTTTCTTTGTACTTCTGGATTACTTTTTCGAGTGTTTCCTTGGTTTGTGGGCCTATAAGCATTTCTTTAGTGACTCCTTTAGGATCAATAATAAAAGTTGCAGGCAAGCTGTCAGGAGTTTCCCAACCAAATAATTCTCCCGGATCAGTTAACATGCTTGGAACCTTGACTTTAAATCTTACAATCTGCTCTTTAAGCTCTTCCCCTTCTAATTGATCAAAATTATAAGCAAAAACATAAACTTCCTGTTGATTCGCATCATAAAAAGAAGACAATTCAGGCATTTCTTTAATGCAAGGAGGGCACCAATCTGCCCAGTAATTTATGACTACCCACTTACCGTGAAGATCTTGAATATAACCAGAAGAGTCATTGTATATTTCATAATCTGGATCTGAACAAGCAGATAAACAAATTAAAGTTAGCGGGATTAAAACTATAAATCTTGAAACAAGATATTTTTTTATTTTTGACATTCTGTAAATATTTTGTAATCGATAGTAATATTGATTTAAGAGTTTAATGATTGAGAAGGATCTTTGTTTGAGTAATTTTACCATTTATCACAACCCAAGATGTAGCAAATCCAGGCTTACTTTGGAGTTACTGAAGGATAAAGGAATTGATCCCGAAGTAATTTTATATTTGGAGACCCCTCCTTCAGAAAAAGAATTAGTGTTAATTCTAAAAAAATTAAATATGGAGGCCAGGGAACTGCTGAGAAAAGGAGAAGCTGAATTTAAAGAACAGAACCTGTCAGATACTTCAAAATCCAAAGAAGACATAATTCAAGCCATGGTACACTTCCCGAAATTAATGGAACGACCAATAGTTATTTATGGAGACAGAGCAGTAATAGGAAGACCACCTGAGAATGTTCTTAAAATCATCAAATGAATGAAACCACAAAAATTGACCGATTCTGGCAATGGGTAACCACAGCGAGAAAATTTACAATCAACCTACTATTCCTTCTCATAGTTTTAGTAATTCTAGCAACTATTTTAGGCTCTATATTTAGCGGTAGTAAGTTACCAGACCCTGAAGGAAAAGCATTAGTTGTTAACCCTCAAGGTCCAATAGTTGAACAGGTTTCTAGTTCATTAGACCCATTGAGTTTTGCTCTGTATGGGCCTCCAACTCCGGGAGTGAATGTACGAAATGTGTTGTTTGCTTTAAATAAAGCAAAAGAAGACCAAAGGATAGAGCATGTCATCCTTCAACTCGATAACATTGGAGGAACGGGTCAAACCGTACTCTACGATGTTGGCCAGGCCTTAGAAGAACTAAAAGATTCGGGTAAGAACATAGTCGCAGTCTCTGACTACTACAGTGAAGACTCTTACTATCTTGCCTCTTTTGCAAATGAAATCATTATGCATCCAGATGGAGGTGTAGATATTTTCGGGTACTCAAGAATTAGGACTTATTACAAATCTCTCATAGATAAATTAGAAGTCACGGTCAATCTATTCAGAGTAGGGAAGTATAAGTCAGCTATGGAGCCTTATATTAGAGACAATATGTCAGATGCTGCAAAAGAAGCAAGTATAGGTTATCTAAACATCCTTTGGGACTCCTGGAAAAAGGTAGTCTCTTCGAATAGAGCTCTAGAGACTGAAGATATTCAGAATTATGCTGATACCCTTGATGAACTGGTTATAAAGGAAATTGGAGATACTGGTAAAACTGCTTTGAATTTCAAATTGGTTGATAAACTTCTAAATAGGAATCAACAAAGAGATTATCTAATTGATCTTGTAGGAAGTGATGAAGAAGAAAAGAGTTTTGCCCAAGTTTCCTTAAGAGATTATTTTGAGATTACTAAGCAAGAAGAAGCAAGAAACAAATCAAAAAATAAAATAGCCGTAGTAGTAGCTTCCGGCAGTATTGTAGATGGAACTCAACCTCCTGGCATGATAGGAGGCGATTCAACCGCACAACTTTTGAGAGAGGCTCATGAAGATGAAGATGTAAAAGCAATTGTGTTAAGAGTAGATTCAGGAGGTGGAAGTGCTTTTGCATCTGAAGTTATAAGAGAAGAAATAGTTGTAGCTAAATCCAAAGATATAAAAGTAATAGCTTCCATGTCGAATGTTGCTGCTTCAGGAGGATATTGGATATCTGCTAGTGCAGATGAAATTTGGGCTTCTCATGACACTATTACTGGATCCATTGGGATTTTTGGATTCCTACCAACTTTTGAAAAACCTCTAGATAAAATTGGAGTGCACACTGATGGCGTCTCAACAACCAAAATTGGAGCAGGCATAGATCCAATGCAATCTTTAAATCCTATAATTGCGAGAGTAATACAATCAAATATTGAACACGGTTATCAAAGGTTTATTAAATTAGTAGCAGAATCTAGAAATATGACTTTAGAAGAAGTGGATGAAATAGCACAAGGCAGAGTTTGGGCCGGAGAGATGGCTTTAGAGATTGGACTTATAGATAACTTAGGAAATATGGAAGATGCGGTTAAAAGGGCTGCAGAATTAGCGGACTTGGAAGATTACAAAACATTTTATCCTTCTCTGCCTTTAGAGTGGACAGACCAAATATTGAAACAGTTTTTCTCTAAAATAAAAGGCATTTTTAAATCGAGAATAGGTAATAAAGATTTAATTAAAAGGTCTTTTGAGTTAGTGAACGATCTTGAAACTTACAATGACCCTAAAGGCATTTATCTTAAATGTCTGGATTGTCTTATTTATTAGAAATCAAATCCTTGACCAAAGAAATTGATACTTTTCTCTGTTTTTCTAGAGAATAGTTATCTAATTCGTTTAATAAGCTTAATAAATCAGATAATTTTCTTGAGGTGTGAGTGAGAATATAAGATAGAACATTATCTTCAAACATTAATCCCTTTCTATCTGCGGCCTCTTTCATAGCCATAAATTTTTCCTCTTCAGTTATTTCAGGTAATTCAAAAGCCGGAAAAGCCAATAAACGAGATTTAAGATCGGGAAGTTTTATTTCTAATTCCTTAGCAGTCACTTTAGAAGAGATAAGAATTCTGCTTTCGCTGAGTAAACAAGCATTTATTAAATTAAAAAGAGCTAATTCCCATTCTGTTACGGAAGGAAATTGCTCCATAGATTCTATGAAAATAACATCTAATTTCTCTAGCCCATCAAATACAGAAGGACTATCTAATGGACCATGAGAAAAAGAAATAAAAGCAGAATGTAATTTCTTCCCAAGAAATTCTCTGTTTATAGAATGCAAAAGATAATTTTTTCCAGTTCCTTCCCTGCCCCACATAAAAAAAGTCCTTGTGGTATTAGACCCAGAAATAAATTCTTTCGAGGCCCGGAGGATAATTTCAGTTGAAGGGCAAATAATAAAATTTTCTAATTTTATTGCTCCGTCTAACTTAACATCGAGATTGAGTTGTTTAGGGTGATTCATTTACCCTCTAAATAGATACTCATAGATTTCTTTACCTTGTTCTTTGAAATAATAAAATGCACTTAAAGCTGTGAATATTAATACTCCCACTATGGCTATCTGATAAAGCAAACTAAATAGCATAAAGTATGAATTTAATGACTCTTGAAGAAGAGTAATGATAAAAAGAGCAATAGTCCATCCAGTAAAATGTTTGCCCCATCTATTTGATTCGGGGTTCCTTCCTTCGAACAACATCAAGTAAAGCATTGAGCCTATTACAGCAAGAGCATCTCTAACCAAGAGTATACTGACAAGCCAGATAGGTAACAGCTGAACGTAAGCAAGAGCAAGTAAAGTACTTAGAATTAAGCATTTATCTGCTAAAGGATCTAATAATTTACCAAACTCAGTTTCCCAACTAAACCTTCTAGCTAAATACCCATCGAATCCATCCGAGATACCTGCAAAAATAAATAAAAGAAGAGCAAATAACTCATTTCCCTGATAAATAAAAATACAAATAGGAATAGCTAACAATAATCTTAATGAAGTTAAGGCATTAGGTATCATTTGAACCATTATTTCTCTACTTTAAAGGAATATTCTAGATCCGCCTCTCCTTTTTTAATAGGCTGGCCAAGCAGAAGAGGATTTACATTCATCAATTTTTCTAGATCAGAGATCTGACCTCTTATGGATAACAAATAAGTAACAGTATGATTGGAAATAGAGTTAATACTATATGAATCAACTAGTGCATTGGATTCAATGATTTTCTCTACGGATAGCAAATGTTTGTACTCCTCCACACCCGATACTGACATTTTGAGTTCGCTTCTGATATTTGGATCTATATTCAGTTGAAAATCTTTAGACAATTCATCTGCAAGAAGGTCAACCATACTACTTGAAGAAATCTTCTTGAAATCAGAGACAGGAGAAAGACATAAGAATTCAGAAATAAAAATCCCGTGCTCATTTTGAATGTAACAAATCATCCAGTCTTTTAGGCCGTATCTTAAGGAAATTTTATTTAAAAACTCTTGATCTGATCTAGGTTCGTAGAGATTTATATATTTTAAGTCGATTAAATCTAAAACGGGTTCAATAAAGACAATATTTCTTATTGAGCCTCGTTTAGAAAGTGTCGATTTAATTTCTGAACACATTTCTTGTCTCTTTACTAAAATTTCTTGGTGATCAATCATCAAAAATGCATCTGACTTGCACGGAAGGAATAAAAGAACCTTAGGTTTTATCCCAATCCACAAAGGAAGACTATTATCTGATAATAGCTTTCTCACCTCTTCACCATTGAAGAAAAATACAGCTAATATATTTTCTTCTTCTGAGGACAATCTATATTCACTAATATATTTCTCTGAATCTCTAACGGCTCTAACTATTGCTGGATAAGTATTAATCTCTGAGTTACTGGACAAGCCAAGCATTAGGTCTTTAAAAGCCAGCTTCATACCTTCATTTATTGAGTCTCTATCAGTGCCATTTAATTCCACTTCTATTTCGTAAAGCTCTTTAAATGCATAACCTTCTTCACCATATAAAGATGGCGAAATACTAATTAGAAATAAAAATATCAAATAAATTTTCTTCATTTTAAAAATAACAAGCAGAACTTAATTAAGATGATTGTTAAAATACCTGTTCCAATTCTAATTGTATGGGCACCAAACTTCCAAAAGAAAACAAATCTCTGAGCTATAAAGATGCGGGAGTGGACGTTGAAGCAGGTTATAAGCTTATAAATAAGATAAAACCTTTTATAAAAGAAACTCGTAGACCAGAAATTATTTCGAGTCTTGGTTCTTTTTCTGCTTTAAGCAAATTACCCAAACATATCAAAAATCCTATTCTAGTGACGTGCACAGATGGAGTGGGTACAAAGATTGAACTCGCTAAGGAAATGGGCAGGTACGAGACCATAGGCATAGATCTAGTTGCTATGTGCGTTAATGACCTAGTTACATGTGGTGCAGAACCTTTGCTTTTTCTTGATTATTACGTAACTGATAGCTTGAATGTAGATGTAGCATCTCGCGTCATAGAGGGGATTGCAGAAGGATGTAAGCTAGCCAATTGTTCTTTGGTAGGAGGAGAAACAGCAGAACACCCAGATAGCTTCCCAAAAAAAAGTTTTGATCTAGCTGGGTTTGCTTTAGGGGTGGTTGACCAAGAAAAGATGATCGGTCAAGACCTGGCCAGAAATGGTGATATTCTTTTGGGGTTAGCTTCAAGCGGCGCACACTCTAATGGATTTTCATTAATACGAAAACTTGTCGGTCAAGATCCAGAATCACTTCATACAGAAATCAATGGACAAACTCTTGGTTCCCTACTTTTAACTCCAACCAAAATCTACGTTAATGAAATCCTGGAACTAATTAAAGCCTTTGAAATATCTGCTATTTCACATATCACCGGGGGTGGATTTTATGAGAATATCCCTAGAATTTTAAATAATGATTCAAAAGCAAACATCAATTTTATTGAAAAAGAATGGCCAGCTTATGAACTTTTTGATTGGATAAAGTCTAAAGGAAACATTCAGCAAAAGGAGATGTTATCTACTTTTAATTGTGGCATTGGTATGGTTTTAGCCGTTGCAGAGAGTGATGCCGAGGGTGCCTTACATCTACTAAATGGACTAGACCTAATTTCCAAAGTAATTGGTAAAGTAGAACCTAAGAAAGTGAAAGATAACTCTATACACATAAAACTCAATTAGATGGCAGCTTTTTCTTTCGCGGTACTTATTTCAGGTAATGGGTCAAATCTCCAAGCTATGATTGACGCTATAGAAAAAGAAAATATTTCAGGAAAGATCTGTTGTGTCTTAAGCAATAAAGCAAATGTTTATGGCTTAGAAAGAGCAGACAGAGCAAAAATACCCACTGAAGTCATAAATAACAAAGATTTTGAAACAAGAGAAGACTTTGATACAGAGATGGTAAAAGTTTTATCTGCCTATAAACCTGATTTGATTGTTCTCGCCGGTTTTATGAGAATCTTAAGCCCAAAATTTATAAATGCTTTTACCGGAAAAATACTCAACATACACCCTTCTCTACTGCCTAAGTATCCGGGCTTAAATACTCACGAAAGAGTCTTGGAATCTTCCGATAAGATTCATGGAATTACCGTGCATTTTGTAGACGAAAGTTTAGATGGAGGTCCTATATGCGCCCAATCTTCAATTCAAATTAATACTTCCTCAGTTAAAGAGCTCGAAGAAGAGATACACAAACTTGAGCACGAATTATATCCAAAGGTAGTAGGTTGGTTTGGAGAAGGCTTGTTAAAATTATCTAATGGAAGAGTTTACTTCGAGAACAGCGAACTGAAAATTGGAGGAATAGATGAAAAATAAAGTTCTGGTTATTTTATTTATATCTTTTTCTTTCAATTTGATAGGAGAAAATTTTGTAGAATTGAGACCTTCTAAAGCTACCTTGACTATGAAATCTGGAGATATGGAGGTTTGGCTGGAGAAAAAGGGAAACAATACTTGGGAAATGGGATCTTTCGTAGATGGTGGCAGAATCTTTGAAAGAGAAGAAATTTCTGTCTTCGAGTTAAACCAGAATTCTGTAATCCCTCTGGATCATAAAGTCAGGATGAAAATACTTTTTAAAAAAATTAAAGCCTCTGCTCACTTTGATTGGGAAAACCTTAAAGTTGATTTTGAAGAAGGAAAAAATAAAGGTTCTCTCAAACTAGTGGATGGAACCTTAGGCCCTGCTACGGCTCAACTTAAAATGAGATTGGATTTAAAGTTACTAAACATTAACGCCCTTCCTGAAAAGATGAAATATTTTGTTTATTATAGAGGAGAGATAAAGGAAAGAATCTATCTGTTACAAGGGTTTGAAGATGTGGAAACCCCCTTCGGAAAATTCAATGCCTTAAAGGTGGTAAGAGAGTTTTCTCCAAAAGAGGACAGACAGCAAATATATTGGTTTGCGCCTGATTTAGACTTTTCGATCGTAAGAATTCTAAATGTTGACGGAAGAGAATCAGACCTTTCATTAAAGAGTCTAGAATTTTTTGATTAAGTTTTAGGGAGAGTTACGCCTTTTTGCCCCTGATACTTTCCATCCCGATCTTTGTAGCTAGTTTCACATTCTTCATCTGACTCCAAAAATATCATTTGTGCCACTCCCTCGTTTGCATAAATTTTTGCCGGTAAACTGGTAGTGTTAGAGAACTCTAAAGTTACATGACCTTCCCATTCTGGTTCTAAGGGAGTGACATTAACTATTATTCCACACCGAGCATAAGTTGATTTACCCAAACAAATAGTTAATACATTTCTGGGAATTCTGAAATATTCTATGGTGCTTGCTAAGGCAAAAGAGTTGGGCGGTATGACACACTCATCTCCCACCAAATTAACAAAACTAGTTTCATCAAAATGTTTTGGGTCAACAGTGGCAGAATTTATATTTGTAAAAATTTTAAATTCATTTGAACATCTAACATCGTATCCGTACGACGATGTACCGTAAGAAATTAGTCTTTTGTCTCCGCTTGTTCTGACTTGATTAGGCTCAAAAGGATCTATCATCCTTTCAGTGCTGACCATTCTTCTAATCCATTTATCTGATTTTATCGTCATTAACAATAATTTCCTGTTGGGCAGTTATGTGCTATTTTGCTATTTTGCAATGATGCTAAATTCCTAAAAATTATGAAAATTATACTCTCTATTTTATTTATTTTTATTGTTTCGACTTCTACTTTAAGTGCTGATAGTGATGTCGATCTAATACAACTCTACAAAGAACTCCATTTAAATCCTGAGCTTTCTTTTAAAGAAGAGAAAACTTCAAAAAAATTAGCAACCATACTCACTGGTCTGGGTTTTGAAGTCACTGAAAACTTCGGTGGTTATGGGGTGGTAGCATTATTGAAGAATGGGGAAGGAAAAACAATCATGCTCAGAGCTGATATGGATGGTCTTCCTATTGAAGAATCAACAGGGGCACCTTATGCAAGTAAAACCAAGTCTTTTAATCAAGTTGGAGATGAAGTTTTCACTATGCATGCATGTGGACATGATATTCATATGACTTCTCTGATTGGAACAGTAGTAGATTTAATATCCAAAAGAGATCAATGGCAAGGCAATCTGTTGGTCATCATGCAACCTGCAGAAGAAGTTAGTGGGGGTGCAAGAAATATGATTAAAGAAGGGATTTTTGAGAAATTCCCGAGGCCTGATTTTAATTTAGCTTTACATGTAAGTGCTGATCTTCCGGCAGGAAAAGTTGGATATGTGCCTGGGTGGGCAATGGCAAATGTTGATTCCATGGATATAACTATTAAAGGTGTTGGTGGCCATGGAGCTTATCCTCATACCACAAAAGACCCCATTGTTATGGCTTCTCAACTTATCAACAGCCTTCAAACCATAGTAAGCAGAGAAATAGCTCCCATTGAAGCTGCTGTAGTAACCGTGGGTTCAATACATGGAGGGACAAAGCACAATGTAATCCCTAGTGAGGTCCGGCTTCAGTTAACATTACGTTCTTATACAGATGAAGTCAGGAATCAAACCATCTCAACAATTAGAAGAATGGCGAGAGGCCTTGCACAAGCCAATGGGCTGCCTAAGGATTCTTACCCAGAAATCACTCTTAAAGACGAATATACACCAGCTCTCTTCAATAATCCTGCGTTAACTGAGAAACTTAGAATTAGCTTTGAAAAGGCTCTAGGTCAAGAAAATGTATTAAAACTCTCACCGGTTATGGGAGGCGAAGATTTTGGGATGTACGGAAGAGTTGAACCAATAATCCCCACATCACTATTTTGGTTAGGAGCGGTAAACAAAAAAGTTTACGATACTTCATTAAGAGAAAATATAAGCTTGCCTTCTCTTCATTCAGCTTTCTTTCTACCTGATCCAGAACCGACAATTTCTACTGGCGTAAAAGCAATGAGCGGAGCTGTTGTAGATTTATATCAGGATTGATTATCTAGTTTTAAATTAGTCCTACCGCTAAGCGCATGCATGATGGTGCCTCCATCAACATATTCCAATTCTCCTCCTAAAGGTACGCCTCGGGCTAACCGACTAAGTTTTAAGGATTCTATACCTTTCAATCCCTCAAAGATAAAGTTGGCTGTGGCCTCGCCTTCTAACGTTGAATTAGTGGCCAAAATAATCTCTGAAAATGAATTCTCCTTAGCCTTTGCTATCAACTGATCTAATCCAAGCTCATGTGGTCCCATATTATCTATGGGTGAAAGATGGCCATGCAAAATGAAATATTTTCCTCTGTATTGATGACTCTCTTCGATTGCAAAGACATCGGAAACCGCCTCAACCACACACAAAGTAGTTGGATCTCTCTTTTTATCGCTGCAAATAATACAAATCTCTTGTTCAGAAAATATTCTGCACTCATGGCATTGACCAACATTACTTAAAGTCAGTTCCAAGGATTCAGCTAAAACCTTCCCTGCCTCTCTATCTTTTTCCAGTAAATGTAAAACCATCCTTCTAGCAGATTTAGGACCCACTCCAGGTAAACATTGAAAAGCTTCAATTAAGCCATCGACAAAAGGGCTAATATTGTTCACTGTGATTCTTTAGGAGCTATTGAAGATTCAACAATTGTTCCACCTAAAGTGTCTAATATATTCTTAACTGACGGGTCATTTTTTATTGCCTCTGAAGCCTTAAGTAATTCCTTAGTTTTCTGCTTTTCTTTAGTTTTGTTAGGTGATGAACCATTAACTTCACCCTCTTCAAAAAAGATATGGCACTCAAGATCTAAAGCTTGATTCAGACTGTCTTCGAATTTCTCTCGGTGAGATCCACTGAGTATCTCTAATTTATCCTTAGGCATAGAGAAATAAATAACCGAATCCTCAGCTTTTAAAAAGGAGCAATGGGAAATTAATTGCTTAGTGCCAGAATCTAAAGTCAAAGATTTAAATATCTTATTCCAAGTCTTATGGTCTAAGAATGACAAAGAGTGATCATCTTCTTCTGTTACTTTTTTAGATGGTTCTGATAGTTTTGGAACTGGTTTAGAGCTGACTTCCTGCTCTGATCTTACTTCTTCCTTAACTACTTTTTTTTTACTCTTAGAGATATCCTTTTCTTCAGGAAGAAAAGACATCATCCTGAGTAAGGCCATTTCAAAGCCATCTCCTACATTGGGAGCTAAATCCATATCCCTCTTTGCTATCAACCCTATTTGATAAAGTAATTGAATTTCTTCGGGTTTTAAAGATTCAGATAACGGAATAACCTCTTCTGAGGGTAGATTCAAGTCAGAAATGCTTTCAGGAGAAATCTTTATGATTGCCATATGTTGAAGGGTTTCTAATATGAGATCCATCAACCTCTGATAGTCAACACTCAAACTGGAAATAGCTTTTAGGCTCTCAACCAGCTTAGTGGCTTTCTCATTGATAACACAATCGATTAACTCATAAACATGATCATATGGAAGAGTGCCCAACATTTCTGAAATATCTGATCCAATTAACTTTCCGTTACAAAATGCAATTGCTTGATCTGCGATCGTAAGACAATCTCTTAAACTTCCTCTTCCAGCTCTCGAAATCTGATTGATGCTTTCAGCATCATATTTAACATTCTCTTCGCTTAGAACTTCTTCTAATCTTTCGCTTAATTGGGATGGGGTGAGGTTCTTTAGATGAAACTGCAAACATCTGGATAACACAGTTGCTGGAACCTTTTCAGGTTCAGTTGTTGCTAGAATAAACACTACATGAGGGGGCGGCTCTTCTAAAGTTTTAAGCAAAGCATTAAAGCTATGTTTTGATAGCATATGGACCTCGTCAATCAAGTAAACCTTATATCTGGAAGAGCCTGGCATGTGCATTACTGTCTCAAGAAGCTGTTGGGTTTCTTCCACACCTCTTCTAGAAGCTGCGTCAACTTCTTGAAAATCTATAAAACGGCCTTCGTTTATGGACTCACATGCTTGGCATTTATTACAGGGAGAAGATTTAAGTCCTTTTTCACAATTCAGACATTTAGTTAAGATTCTTCCTAAAGTGGTTTTTCCTACTCCTCGAGTGCCGCTAAATAAATAGGCTTGATGTATTTTGTTGCTATCTAAAGCATTAGATAAGGCTTTAACTACATGTTCTTGACCGACAACTTCTGCGAAGCTATTAGGACGCCATTTTCTTGCTAATACTTGATAACTCATTTCTTAAGGATAGTGTAATCATATGGTTTGATATTTACTAAGTCCACAACCGATTTTTATGTTTTTTTGTAAGAGGAAAAGGCCTGTTCTATTTGGCTAAAGTCAAACCCCCGATAGTTTAAAAATTTCTTTAATTTAAGTACTGGTTTGGTCTCTTTAGGGAACTCATGATTAACCTTTTTCTTCAAAACTGCTATAGCAAAACTGTTCCAATCAATATTATTCAAAAGCGGTTGAGCGATATTTTCATTTACTCCTCTTTGTTTCAATTCTTGTTTTATGCGTAGAGGTCCGTAGCCTTTTGCAGACCTAGAATGAATGTATTGCTCAGCAAATCTCTGGTGGTCTATTAAACCTTCTTCCTCTAACTTTTTAATCTCAGTGCTTAAAATATCTATGGACTCTACTCGGTTTTCTAGCTTGAAAAAAATTTCTTTAGTTGTGTGCTCTCTTCTAGAAAGAAAATCCATTATTTTAATTCTTATCGATTTTGAATTATCTAAGTCCACTATTTAACCCCTTTTGCCAGAATGCTTTTAAAGATGTTTAAGTGTAAACTAATTTGAAGCAAAAATTTTGGACAAACTAGGGGGAATTCATGACTCAGCTAAATTATATTAACAAGCCAGTTTTTGATCATGGAGCTATAGAACAAATTTCAGAAATCCTAGGGGGAATGGGTATAAAAAAACCCCTGATATGCACAGACCCTGGCCTAGTTCAATTGGGAATGTTAGACCAATTAAGGAATCTTATATCAAATGAGTTTACTCCCATTGTATTTGACCAGACACCTGCTAATCCCACTCAAGAAGCGGTAGAAAAAGCTTTGGAAACCTATAAGGCTGAAGGATGTGATGGCATCATAGGATTTGGAGGAGGATCTAGTATAGATCTTGGCAAAGCCGTATCCATCTTAGCTACCCATGAGGGAACCATAGTCGACTATTCAGTCAATGAAGGAGGGATGGAGAAGATAGGTGAAACTGCCCCTCTTCTAGCTATCCCAACTACTTCTGGAACCGGCAGTGAAGTCTCTTCTGGCTCAGTTATTATCATGAACGATGGCAGAAAATTAATTCTGGCAAGCGCCCATCTAATACCGGATGCTGCAATCTGCGATCCTGACCTGACTCTTGGACTGCCCCCTATTATGACCGCGGGAGCTGGAATGGATGCCTTTACCCATTGTGTTGAAGCTGTTTTATCCCCAATGATTGATCCTCCAGCAGAAGCAGTTGGACTTGATGGGATAGAAAGAATATTTAGAGGAGAAAATCTGCTTAAGGCGGTTAAAGATGGATCCAACAAAGAAGCAAGATGGAATATGATGATGGCAGCTACCGAAGGTGCGATGGCATTCACAAAGGGATTAGGAGCTGTTCATTCAATGAGTCATGCTTGCGGTGCTAATCAAGAATTGAGGTTACACCACGGCACATTAAATGGCGTGATCTTGCCCACCATAATAAGATTTAATAAATCTCATGTTGGTGACAAATACGAAAGAATTTCCCGAAGCATGGGCTTACCTGAATCTTCAGATTTAGCTGAGATAATAGAAAACTTAAATAGTGAGATTGGTCTGCCTCAAAATCTAGGAGAGATGGGCATAGTTGAGGACATGATTCCCCACCTAGCTCAACATTCAGTAGTTGATGTATGTTCCTTTACCAATCCGGTAATTCCAACTCTTGAAGACTACGAAAAACTATTTGTTGAGGCCATTGGATAAATTAACCTAAAACATAACAGTTAATCTTTAAAATCAGCATCCTCTTCTCCTGTAGGCTGCTCACTAACCTTTGGACTATTTTCTTTCTGCAAGGAAGCTTTTGTCTCTTTATATCGCTCTCGTTGAAAAAATATTTTATTCCAAGGAATACGATTATCTCTGTCCGTTTGCCTTGATGAAGCCTTAAATCTTAGGAAATAAAAAAGGACTGCAACGGAAACTATGCCTAATAATGCTAATAGTAAGGTAATTGTGTTCATCAACTTCTAAGTTTTGCGAGCAATCTTAGTATTTCTAAATATAACCAAATCAAAGTCATGACTAAAGCCATAGCACCAAACCATTCCATGTATTTAGGAGCTCTTGTTTCAGCGGCCTGTTCAATAATGTCAAAGTCTAAAACCAGATTAAGAGCGGCTATAACTACCACGAAGAGACTGAAACCTATTCCCATAAGTCCTGTGTCAGTGATAATTGAAAAGGAGCTACCAGTAGCCATGGCATAGAAAATATTAGCTATATAGGTAAAAAATATTCCTAACGTCGCGCAAGCCATTATTAATAGAAAGTTTTGATCAGGTCTAATGACTCCTGTCTTATAAAGTAACAACAAAGAGGCTGCTACAAAAAAAGTTAAAGAAACAGCTTGGATAACAATTCCTGGAAATAGGCTCTCAAACTGTTGCGAAATTAAACCAATTGCAAAACCCATACCTGCAGCATAGATAGGAGCGGTATAAGGTGCCCGATGAGGAGTAGGTTTTATAATCCAAGAAAATATCCATAAACCAAAAGTTGCTATAGCTGAAATCATGGCAGCAGCTACTCCAATCCCTGAAATTAAGCCCATCATAGGGCCTTGAAAATTCCAGCTAATGCTTGCAGTTAATATCGTCAAACCCAAGAGGATAGCTGTTTTATTAACCGCCCCATCCAGAGTGGTTACTTCTTCATTATCAAGGGCAACCTTCTGAAAAAGATCAGATCTTATTAGAGGGTTACCTGATCTACCAAACCTATCTAATGCTGCATGTTTTGACATATCCTCTCCTGTAATAAACTAGTGCTATTATCTCTTTGGATAATATAAAAAGGAAGATTAATGCCCAAAAAATGGAAAACTCTTGGTACCAAACAAATATTTGGGAATAGAATTTTTGGTTTCAGAGAAGATACAGTCAAGTCTCCGAAGACAGATAACACTCATCCAGTCTGGGTCATGGATGCACCAACTTGGGTAAATATCATACCGATAACCAAAGAAAAAAAAGTAATCATGATTAAGCAGTACAGATTTGGTAGTCAGGAGATATCATTGGAAATACCAGGCGGAATGGTGGATGCAGGAGAAGATGCTCAGTCAGCTGCTACACGTGAAATGAAGGAAGAAACCGGTTACGATTCAGAGGAAGTACACGCAATTGGCAAAATTTCTCCCAATCCTGCCTTAATGTCAAACCACACTTATTCTTACGTTGCTTATAATGTAGAAAAGACTGGAGACCAACAACTAGATAACATGGAAGACATTGAGGTGTTAGAAGTGGATTTAAATCAAATTCCAACATTAATAACGAATGGAGAAATTGATCATTCCTTGGTTGTTTCAGCTTTTTATCTACTAGATCAATTTGAGAAGTAAGAAATATTATGCCAAGCGAGAATTCAGAAACGTGCAAAGATAAATTACTTTACTTCTCGCCAAGTGAAAAACATTTCTCTTACTTTACCGACAGTTTGATATATATCTGTGATCACAATGCCGAAGGGTCGATGGGAATTATCATCAACAGATCAACCAACATAAAAAGCGTTGATTTATTTAACAGCTTGAAATTACAGGTAGCATCTGATTTAAGTCAACAAAACCTACTTCTGGGAGGGCCTGTAAATCCGGATGCGGTATTCGTTCTGCATGGAAAACCTCTGAAGTGGGACAGCACAGTTACTGTTACCAACGAAATTGGTTTGAGTACCTCTGGAGACATACTTAAAGCCATAGCTTCAGGGGAAGGTCCCTCAAATTATTTAATCGCTTTAGGTTACTCGGGTTGGAACCCTGGACAGTTGGATGAAGAATTAACAGAAAACGTATGGATACAAGCCCCCACTGATTTTGATATTATTTTTAATACACCCGCTAAAGATCAGGTGGATGCTCTATCAAAAAAAATTGGATTCGATCTTAGAATGATAAGCCCAGATTTTGGAAATGCTTAACTAAACAATGCAAAAAATTTTATTCCTGTTATTGCTTAGTTCTTTACTATTTTCTTGTACAGAGCAAGTTTATGAATACGAAGAGATGGTCCGGCAAGAACTTAAATCAACAAATCAAACAATGACAGAAATGGAAATCAAAAAATGGGCGATTTATCTATCAAAATGGAGCGAGCCCGATTTCTATCAAGAATCAATAGAAGAGTTTAAGGAGTCAGATTCAAATAACTTTCCTAACAAGAATACTATCTTATTTGTAGGAAGTTCTAGCATTGTCTATTGGAAAACCTTAAAAGAAGATATGTCTCCACATGAAGTTATAAATAGAGGTTTTGGAGGTGCCCATATAACCCATATAAACAATCACTTTCATGAAGTAGTTGCACCTTACGAACCGAAGGGGATAGTTTTTTTCTGTGGAACTAATGATTTAGCAGCTTTAAAGTCCCCTGAAGAAGTTTTCAATGATTTTCTCATTTTCTTTGGCAAGGTAAGAGCCTCCTTACCTGACACAAAAATATTTGTTATAGGTATTAAACCAAGTATCGCAAGGTACCACCTAAGGGAAAAACAATTAAAAATAAATAAATTAACTTCAAATCTTGCTAATGAGGAAGAAAGCCTAGTTTTCATAGACGTATGGAATGATATGATCCTTAATGACGGCAAAGCTAACCCAAATTTATTTGTAGAGGATGGCCTCCATATGAATGAAAATGGTTACCTGATCTGGAAGGAGCTTGTTAAACCTGTTTTATCTGAAAATTTTTAACCCTGATCGGAGTTAGTCCTGGGGCAGTAAACCTAAAGATTTAGGAAATACAAATTTATCAGAGATGGGCTCTTTAGGTCTATTGGGTGGTTTTTCAATAGGAAATACTAAAGGTGTAACATCACTTTTTATAACTTCTCCCACACCAATTAATGCCCTATCAACACTAAAATGAAACTGATCACTGCCTCTAGTAGAACCATCAGCAAAATAAATGATGGTAAAAACCGGCCTGTCCTCTGAACTCAGATTTGGCTTAGCATTATGAAAAGTCAGACCGTGATGAAAAGAAACGTCACCAGGTTTTAGATCTACATACTCTGGCCTTAAACCCTTTAACTGGGGTAACTTTTCTAATTCTTCTTGACCCACTTTTCCGTTAAATATATTTATAAATCTTTTTTCTTTAACTTTATGAGAACCTGAGAAAAACCCCATATGACCATTGTGTTCTGAAATTGGAACCATCGGAATCCAAGCTGTAATGGTATTAGTCTCTTTTATAGGCCAGTAAGGTTGATCATGATGAGTATCAGTTTCTCTGCCTCCACTTTCTTTGATTAGGGCTTGATCATGCCAAATTCTTAACCTATCGACACCTAAAAGCTTGGCTGCAATACCAGCAATCCTTTGATCGAAGGTTAATTCCCTGAGTTCTTGAAAATCTTCCCATAAATTTTGACATTGAATAAAAGACTGTTCGTACTCTGTTTTTTCTGAGAGTTGCCTCTTATCAAGCTGTTTACGGCTCTTAACAGCAAGCTTTAGGACCTGCTTGTAATGTTCTATTTCCGTTAAATTAAGAAGATTCTCTGCAATTACAAAACCCTTTTCGTTAAAATGACTGGTTATATCTTCTGCCATAACTCTAATAATGAAAAAATTATATACGAATAGGTTTAATCTTAGGCTAGCACTAGTGCTATTCCTAATATGTTTTTTTCCTCATAGCACTTTTAGTAATTCCTACTTCAATACTGGACAATCCAGCGTAACTCTTTTAACAGAAAGTAATCAAGTAGGGGGTGAAGAAACACTGTTGGTTGGATTAGAGTTCAATCTATCTCCA
>ERZ651768.571-NODE-571-length-27717-cov-3.352279_pt1 | contig 27717 bp, 39 predicted proteins | sample MGYA00514754_ERZ651768 | MGnify/ENA metagenome assembly ERZ651768
GTCAAAAAAGCGGACATGGGAGATATTGTCCGCGACCTATCCGATGGTTGGCGCACCACTGAAGTCGCGGTGGCCCTCGACCGCATTAAAGACCTCACCTACAAATATGCCACCAGATCCGGGCTCACTATCTCCATCGATGATGTTCGCACTCCGCCTGACAAAGCAGAGATTCTAGAACGGTACGAAAGTGACGCAGAACGCGTTGAAAACCAATTCCGTCGCGGGATCATCACCGACGGGGAACGCCGGCAAAAAGAGGTAGAAATCTGGACCTCAGCCACAGAAGAAGTGCGTGCGTCCCTCGAACGCGAACTGAAATCAGTCGTCTTCAACCCCATCGAGATGATGGTCGGTTCAGGAGCACGCGGCAACATGATGCAAGTTCGGCAAATTGCAGCGATCCGCGGATTGGTAGCGAACCCACGTGGCGACATCATCCCCCGGCCGATCAAATCGTCTTACCGCGAAGGTTTGTCGATGCTGGAGTACTTCATCTCCACACCAGGCGCTCGTAAAGGACTCGTCGACACGGCGCTCCGGACAGCAGACTCCGGTTACTTGACTCGTCGACTTGTTGACGTTGCCCAAGAACTTATTATCAATGAAGAAAATCCGTTTGAGCGATCCGGACCCGTGCTAGGGCTATGGCTCGAAGAGATAGAGCCCGACACCCCAGAAAAGCGAACATATTTGGAAACTCGGCTTTTCAGCCGGTGTCTTGCTCAGGACGTTGAACTCACTGACGGCATAATGCCAGCTGGCACTCTAATCGGTGAAGAAGAGACTGAAACCCTCCGTGATGATCCGAAAGTCACTCGAGTTCAAGTTCTCTCGCCGTTAACCGATAACTCAGAATTTGGAGTATCAGCCAAGGCCTACGGAGGATCCTTAGCGACAGGCAAAATGATCGAGGTCGGAGAGGCGGTCGGGGTAATTGCAGCCCAGTCAATCGGTGAGCCCGGAACGCAGCTCACCATGAGAACTTTCCACACAGGTGGCGTAGCTGGGAGCGACATTGCCGGTGGCCTGCCGCGCGTTGTGGAACTCTTCGAAGCTCGCCAACCCAAGGGTAAAGCCACCTTGGCGACGCGATCTGGGGTTGTGCGCATTGGTGATGACGATGGCCGAGGTCGAGAGATCATCGTCGTAAGCGATGACGGAGAAGAAGAAGTACACACCGTCCCGACCATGGCCCGTCTTGCAGTAGTCGATGATCAAGAAATCCGAGCCGGAGAACCCCTAGTTGACGGGCCTCGTGACCCCAAGGAACTTCTAGACATACGAGGCGTGCGCGAAACCCAGCAATACCTCGTCGAAGAGGTTCAAAAGGTTTACCGGGAACAGGGCGTTTCGATTCACGACAAACACATCGAACTCATCATTCGGCAAATGACTCGTCGAGTGCTCGTCGGAGAGCCCGGAGAGTCTGCCTTCTTACCCGGTGAGCAGGTCGATCAGCGCGTATACGCAGAAGTCAACCGCAATCTCGTGCAGGAAGGGCAGCGTCCAGCAGAAGCTCGGCCCGTCATCATGGGTATTACCAAGGCCTCACTAGCGACTGATTCTTGGCTATCGGCAGCGTCGTTCCAAGAGACCACCCGTGTTCTCACAGAAGCCGCTATCGAATCTCGACGCGACGACCTGAAGGGTTTAAAAGAAAATATCATCATCGGCAAGCTCATTCCTGCCGGCACTGGGCAGGGGCGGTACCGAAATATCGACACAACCGCACCTGACTATGAACCGATGGAGTTCTTCACTTCCGACGAAGATATAGACCCCGCGGAATGGCTAGCCACCATCGGTACCGACGAGGGTGGTGACGTCGTCAAACTCGGCGACGCCGGATAACTTCGCGACATGCGACAAGGAGCAATGAGTGCCATCTTGGTGCTCTGCATAGGCGCGAACGGCTGTACTGGCACAACGGTTGGTCCTCCACCAACGGTCACTACCGCTGTCTCGGCTGATGAAGGGCACTCGCTCAGCGCATCACAGCTTCTCGAAACGATGCAATGGCCGTCCGATCTGCGACCAATAGCTCTTTCACCGAGCGCAAAACACCAACTACAGAGGTTCATTTTCGACGACATCGAAATAGCTGCAGCTGTGAGCGATGTCACCGCCGTAGGTCTTGTCCGCGGAGAGCGACCAATTGGAGCCATCCTGTTGGTCGGGGTTACCGATCCAGTGATCGGCAACATGACCTTTGTTGAAGGCTTGCGCGCAGCAGCTCTAAAGGAATCAGATAACGCGAGTTGGGGCCCTATGGCAGGCTCAGTCATGTCATCGAAGGACCAGATTTGGGGCGTGCTTCCGCTCGGCTCTGTCGTAGTAGTAGGTGTAGGCGCTAATCGATCTGACCTCGACGATATGATGAACGCGTTAGTCCACCGGGTTACTCGCTGATGATCATTCGTGTTGAGCGGTACATGCCAGGAGGGTGAGAACAAGTCAATCTGTTTTCGGTGATACGCGAGAGGTTGCCTCTGGGTTTCGCGACTCGTAGCATTACCCATCGGTCTTTGTCCGGCCCGACCACGTGATCCGTGCCAATAGGACCAAGTCCACTTCCGTCCTACAGGTCGCTCAGTTCCGAGGTATTTGGTGCCCACAATCCAGCAGCTAGTCCGCAATGGCAGAAAATCCAAACCAGCGAAGGGCAAGACCCCTGCCCTTAAGGGGTCCCCCCAGCGACGAGGTGTCTGCACCCGCGTTTACACCCATACACCAAAGAAGCCGAACTCGGCACTTCGAAAAGTTGCCCGCGTTCGACTCACCAGCGGCATCGAAGTCACTGCATATATACCTGGTGAAGGCCACAATCTTCAAGAACACAGCATCGTTCTGGTCAGAGGCGGTCGCGTGAAGGACCTGCCCGGTGTTCGTTACAAGGTCATTCGCGGTTCCCTCGACGCATCTGGCGTTTCGGCCCGCAAGCAAGCGCGTTCTCGTTACGGCGCTAAGAAAGAGAGCTGAAATGCCTCGTCGCGGTGCTGCCCCCAGACGCGAAGTCGCGGCCGACCCAGTTTATGACTCGGCCCTCGTCACCCAAATAATCAACAAAGTTCTGCAGCGAGGTAAGCGAGCCACCGCAGAACGTATTGTCTACGACGCCCTTGACCTTGTTTCCGATAAAACAGGCGGCGAGGCGCTTGACGTCCTGAAACGCGCGGTCGATAACACAAAACCGCAGCTCGAAGTAAAAAGTCGGCGAGTCGGTGGCGCGACCTACCAAGTTCCTGTCGAAGTTCGCCCGCGCCGGGCCAACACCCTCGCTATTCGTTGGATTGTGAGCTACGCACGCGAGCGCCGCGAACGCACAATGGCTGAACGTCTCGCAAACGAAGTCCTAGATGCCTCTAACGGCACTGGGTCCTCCGCCAAACGTCGAGAAGACACTCACCGGATGGCAGAAGCCAATAAGGCTTTTGCCCACTACAGGTGGTAGCCAAAGACGCGCTGCCACCCCCAACGCGTTGGAACCCGGCACACTTGATGTCGGACGTGCCCACGAGAGCATCCAACTAGTCCTTGCACGACCCCTAACCCCTGAACCCCCGAGAGACCGAGACAGAAACCTCATGCCACGCAACCAACCGATCGACCGCGTGCGAAACATCGGCATCATGGCTCACATTGATGCCGGCAAGACCACCACCACAGAACGCATTCTTTATTACACCGGCGTCAACTACAAAATCGGTGAGGTTCATGACGGTGCTGCGACGATGGACTGGATGGAACAAGAGCAAGAGCGAGGTATCACCATCACCTCTGCGGCCACCACCTGCATATGGAATGACCACGTCATCAACATTATTGACACCCCAGGACACGTCGACTTCACGGTCGAAGTCGAACGCTCACTTAGAGTTCTTGACGCTGCCGTCGCGATCTTCGATGGAGTCGCAGGGGTAGAACCTCAAACGGAAACCGTCTGGCGGCAAGCCGACAAATACGGTGTCCCTCGAATGTGCTTCATCAACAAACTGGATCGAACCGGAGCATCCTTCTACGGCTCTTTGGCCAGCATCGTTGATCGACTTGAAGCAAACGTTGCTGTGTTGCAACTCCCAATAGGAATCGAAGCTGACTTCGCAGGTGTTGTTGACCTCGTCGCTATGAAAGCCGTTGTTTGGCAGGGAGAGGACCTGGGAGCGAGCTACGACACCATCGACATTCCAGCCGACATGCAAAGCGAAGCTGAGGAATGGCGCGGAAAGCTTCTCGAAGTGCTCGCCGACGTCGACGAAGACATCATGATGGCTTACCTCGAAGGAGAAGACGTCGACGAAGAGACACTGCATAACGCTATTCGCCGAGGCACCATCGCCAATGACATCGTCCCCGTGCTGACAGGTACAGCCTTCAAGAACAAAGGCGTTCAACCACTCCTTGACGCCGTCACTCGATACCTGCCATCACCTCTAGATATCCCCGCGATCGGCGGAACCGCGTTAAGCGGAGAAGAAAACCTAGAACGTCACCCCGATGAGAGCGAGCCCTTCGCAGCGTTGGCGTTCAAAATCCAGACCGATCCACACGTCGGAAAGCTCGTCTATTTCAGGGTTTACAGCGGCAGCCTTGACAAGGGTGGGACGGTGCTTAACACCACCACCGGTAACAAAGAACGAATCGGCCGCATCTTGCAGATGCACGCCAATAATCGCGAAGACCGCGACGACATTCAGGCAGGCGACATCGTCGCCGGAATCGGCCTGAAAAATACTCGGACGGGCGACACTCTCTGCGACCCGGCCAGCCCGATCGTCTTAGAAAAACTGGTATTCCCCGAACCGGTGGTGCATGTCGCGGTAGAACCCCGTTCCAAAGGCGACCAAGACAAATTAAGCAAAGCCTTAGCCGCACTATCAGAAGAAGATCCGACGTTCAGAGTTAAGACCGATGAAGAAACAGGCCAAACAGTCATCTCGGGAATGGGTGAACTACACCTTGAAGTACTGGTTGACCGCATGCTTCGAGAGTTCCGCGTCGATGCGACCATTGGCAAGCCTCAGGTCGCATACCGCGAAACCATCACCAAAGCAGTGAACAAGTTCGAATACCGCCACATCAAACAAAGCGGCGGGTCAGGCCAATACGCCGTCATTGTCATCAATCTCGCACCCGGCGACGCTGGCGAGGGCTATATCTTCGATGATTCGATCAAAGGTGGGGTCATACCACGCGAGTACATCAGTTCCGTGAATGCTGGCCTGAAGTCTTCAATGGATAATGGCCCCCTCGCTGGCTTTCCGATGGTCGACGTGAAGGTCGAATTGATAGATGGGTCAACTCACGACGTTGATTCATCGGAAATGGCGTTCAAAATCGCGGGCACTATGGCCATGCGAGAAGCTGCACGTGCCGCGGGCCCAGTGCTTCTCGAGCCCATCATGGCTGTTGAAGTCGTCACCCCTGAGGATTACATGGGCGACGTCATTGGTGATCTCAACGCCCGACGCGGTCGAGTCGGGCAGATGGAAAGTCGCGGTTCATCTCAAGTCATAGATGCTTTGGTGCCGCTATCTGAGATGTTCGGATACGCTAACGACCTGCGTTCACGTACTCAGGGTCGAGCTACCTACTCCATGCAGTTCGAGAACTACCAACAAGTCCCACCTAATATCGCCGAAGACATCGTAAAGCGAATCCGCGGCGAGTAACCATCAAGATCAAATAGTCGAATAAACAACTAACCATTAAGAACAAGAAGGCACCGGAGAAAGAGAATCATGTCCAAGGAGAAGTTTGAGCGGACGAAGCCGCACATGAACGTAGGAACGATGGGTCATATTGACCATGGGAAGACCACGTTGACGGCTGCCATCACGAAGGTGTTGGCTGAGGCTTCGGGTGGCGTTGTAACGGCGTTTGAGGATATTGACAAGGCACCCGAAGAACGGGAGCGTGGAATCACGATTTCGATTTCTCATGTTGAATATGAGACCGCGAACCGTCATTACGCGCATGTTGATATGCCGGGTCACGCCGATTACATCAAGAACATGATTACTGGTGCCGCTCAGGTGGACGGTGCGATTCTTGTGGTATCGGCTGCTGATGGTCCAATGCCACAAACCCGTGAGCACGTGTTGTTGGCTCGCCAGGTTGGTGTTCCTTACATCGTGGTGGCTTTGAACAAGGTCGACATGGTTGATGATGAGGAACTCTTGGAGTTGGTGGAACTCGAGGTTCGAGAATTACTTAGTGAGTATGAGTTCCCGGGTGATGACATCCCAGTTGTTCAGGTTTCTGCGTTAGGTGCGTTGGAAGGCGCTGATGGAGCTGGAGATCAGATTCTGGAACTGATGGCAGCTGTCGATGAAGCGATCCCCGAGCCTGATCGAGATAATGATAAGCCGTTCTTGATGCCAGTTGAGGATGTTTTCTCTATTACGGGTCGAGGCACTGTGGTGACAGGCAAGATAGAGACCGGCGTAGTGAACACTGGTGAAGAGATCGAGATTGTCGGTATTCGAGACACTCAGAGCACCACGATCACGGGTGTGGAAATGTTCCGCAAGATCCTTGATGAGGGTCAAGCTGGTGACAACGTTGGGTTGCTTTTGCGAGGTATTGACAAAGAAGAAGTAGAGCGTGGTCAGGTGTGTTGCGCGAAGGGGTCGATTACTCCTCATACGAAGTTCGAAGCGCAGGTGTATGTCTTGACTAAGGAAGAAGGCGGTCGTCACAAGCCGTTCTTCTCGAACTATCGACCCCAGTTCTATTTCCGAACGACAGACATCACGGGCATGGTCGAGTTGCCTTCGGGAACAGAGATGTGCATGCCCGGTGATAACACTGAGATGACGGTCGAGTTGATTAACCCGATCGCTATGGACGAGGGTCTGCGGTTCGCGATTCGTGAAGGTGGCCGCACCGTGGGTGCGGGTCGAGTCACCAAAATCCTCGCATAATCACCATGGCTGCTTCACAAAAGATCCGCATCCGCCTTAAGGCCTACGACCATGACATCGTCGATCAGAGCACACAAAAAATCGTCGAAACTGTTCTTCGTACCCAGGCCAACATCAAAGGTCCGGTCCCTTTACCGACAGAAAAACATCGTTACACAGTGGTGCGTTCGCCTCACAAAGACAAAGATTCGCGAGAGCACTTCGAGATGCGAATCCATAAAAGACTCATCGACATACTCGAGCCTTCGCCCAAGACTGTCGATTCGCTCCAACGACTGGAATTACCAGCCGGGGTCGACATCGAAATCAAAATTCAACAGAATTAAATCCAAAGTGCTCCAGGGTGGTGATTAGCCCTGAGCCCCGCTATCGTTTACCCCCCGCGCATCTCATACATTTGGATGCACGAACCGACGTCTGACAAGGCCGGCCCTAGGGCCGGAACCGGTCGGCACAACCGAATTTCTCGCTCCGCCGGCTTTGCCGAGCGGAGCGTTCGCGTGAATGGCGGCCGATTGGCCCCATCTGGAAGAGGAAGACACCCGACATGGCGAATAAGGCGATTGTCGCCATAAAAGTCGGTATGACTCAGCTATGGGGCGAGGATAATCGAGTTATTCCCGTCACCATGTTGCAGGTCGAACCGTGTCGTGTGGTTCAGGTCAAAACCGACGAACGGGATGGTTACACCGCCGTCCAAGTCACCTTCGGCCAACGCGATGTAAGAAAGTTAAGTAAACCCGAAGCCGGACACTTTGATGCCGCCGGTGTCGAGGCGGGGCAACGGTTAGTCGAATTGAGGCTTGACGACGTCAGCGAAATTGAAGTGGGCCAAGAACTTGCGGCGGATGTTCTTGAAGCAGGTGAAAAAGTTGACGTAACCGCGGTATCCAAAGGCAAGGGCTTTGCTGGCGTAATGAAACGCCACAACTTTGCCGGGCTAAAAGCCAGTCACGGCGTCCGCGGCCACCGAACCCCCGGATCTATCGGTGCCTGTGCCACACCTTCGCGGGTTTTCAAAGGGAAAAAAATGCCGGGCCGTATGGGAGCCGAGAAAGTCACCACCTTGAACCTCACTGTCGTAGAGGCAGATGCCGAACGCGAGGTCTTGCTTGTCCGCGGTTCGGTGCCGGGCCCTAAAGGAGGCGTCGTTGTAGTCCGCGACGCCGTGAAGGGTTGAACATGGCAGCTACTCTCGAACTTCGAACGCAAGATGGCAGCAGCGCCGGAACGATCACTCTTGATGACACCATTTTTGGTATTGAACCCAATATGGCTGTTCTCCATCAAGTGGTCACCGCTCAGCTAGCAGCACGACGAAGCGGAAGCGCAAACACCAAAACACGAGCAGAAGTACGCGGCGGTGGCGCAAAGCCCTTTCGACAAAAAGGTACCGGCCGGGCTCGCCAAGGCTCCATCCGAGCCCCCCAATTCACCGGTGGTGGCGTCGTGCACGGCCCGAAGCCGCGCAGCTATCGCCAGAAGGTAAACAAAAAAATGACTCGCCTCGCGTTGCATTCAGCGTTGAGTGATCGCGCCCATAGCGAACGCGTAGTCGTGATCGATGCATGGCGATTTGATGCTCCTCGAACTAAAGACGCAATCTCTGCTTTAGAAAACCTGGGACTAGACGGCAAAGTAATGATGGTGGTCGCAGCAAATGACGACACCGCAGTGCGGAGTTTCCGCAACCTACCGTCGGTCCAATTGGTTGAAGCCAGCGAACTAAATGCATACGACGTGCTTTGCTCAGACTGGCTTGTATTCACCAGCGAGACGCTCCCAGGGGGGGACTCGTGAAGAACCCACGCGATGTTGTTATCGCCCCTGTGATTTCTGAGAAGTCCTATGAACAGCTTGAGCAGAACGTTTACGTGTTCAAGGTGCACACCTCAGCCTCCAAGCCAGAAATTCGACGTGCAGTCGAATCGATCTTCGATGTGACGGTCACCAAGGTCAATACGCTCAACCGCAAAGGCAAAGTGCGTCGCAACCGACGAAGTAACACCGTCGGAAAACGTGCTGACACTAAGCGGGCCATCGTCACCCTCGCCGAGGGTGACTCAATCAAGATCTTCGAGACATAGCTATGGGAATACGCGTACGTAAGCCGTCAAGTCCAGGCAGACGCTTTCAGACCGTCTCGGACTTCAGTGAGATCACCACCACTAGCCCAGAAAAATCTCTTCTCGCAAAGAAACACTCCACAGGTGGTCGAAACAACAAAGGCCGGAAAACCTCTCGCCACCGCGGTGGCGGTCACAAACAGCGGTACCGCGTCATTGACTTCAAACGGAACAAAGATGGAGTACCCGCCACAGTTGCAACCATCGAATATGACCCGAACCGCAACTGTCGCATCGCACTCCTTCACTACCACGACGGCGAAAAACGCTACATACTTGCCCCCGCAGGGCTCGAAGTAGGGGACAAAATTGAGAACGGACAGCACGCCGAAGTGCGGGTAGGGAACGCCCTGCCGCTTCGCTACATGCCCGTGGGTACCACCATCCACAACATCGAACTGAAACCCGGAGCCGGAGGCCAATTGGCCCGGTCAGCTGGTGCAGGCGTTCAACTTGTCGCCAAAGAAGGTGCTCACGCAACAGTGCGGCTACCCAGCACCGAAATGCGGCGCGTAGCCATTGACTGTCGCGCCACCGTCGGTTCAGTAGGAAACGCCGAAGCTGACCTCATCAAGATCGGTAAAGCTGGCCGCAACCGCTGGAAAGGTGTTCGACCTCAAACTCGTGGCGTGGCGATGAACCCTGTAGATCACCCACTTGGTGGCGGAGAAGGTAAGACGTCAGGTGGGCGCCACCCCGTGTCCCCATGGGGCAAACCCGAAGGTCGCACACGCAAAAAGAACAAAAAATCCGACGACATGATCATCCGCCGTCGCCGTACACGCGGATCGCGGAGGTAACCAATGCCACGCAGTTTGAAAAAAGGCGCATTCGTCGATGACCACCTCCTCAAAAAGGTGGACGCCCTCAACGAAAGCGGCGAGAAACGAGTCATAAAGACCTGGAGCCGGCGATCAACCATCATCCCTGAAATGATCGGTCACACCATCGCAGTACACGATGGACGTAAACACGTTCCCGTATACATCACTGAGGCAATGGTTGGACACAAACTCGGTGAGTTCGCTCCACCACGAACATTTAAGTTCCATGCAGGACAAGAACGAGGCGGCAACCGGTGAGCGGCCTCATTGATCTACAAACCGTCGCCGGAGCGCGATCGACACATAAATTCGCGCGTCTCTCGGCTTCTAAAGTAAGGGTCGTACTCGATCTCATCCGCGACGAAGATCTTGACCGAGCACGCGAAGAACTCCGATTCTGTGACAGAGGAGCCGCAACGATCATCTCCAAAATTCTCGAGAGCGCCGTCGCTAACGCTGAGAACAACGAACACCTATCTGCAGATGAGCTGTATGTAGCCGAATGCTGGGCTGATGAAGGTCCCACTCTCAAACGTTGGCGCCCACGTGCTCGCGGTCGAGCGACGCGCATTAACAAGCGAACCTGCCATATCACTGTGGTGGTCGCTCAGCTAGATGAAGGTGAACTAGAGATGCGAGCTGCTTCTCTTGCAGCTTCTGGACGTCGGAGCGCTGACGCGGATCGTGCCGCTCGCGTTGCCGCCAGCAAGGGCACCGACGAAGAAACAGACGCAAATGACCCCACAACCATTGACGAAGAAGTGGACGCCGAAGGCGTGATCGACGACATCACAGAAGAAACCGCAGACGCCGGCACCGTGGTTGAACAGGCCGAAACTTCAGAAGAGGTGCACAACGACGATGTCAAAGAAGACGAAGTTGTCGAGATTGAAGCCTCAGACGACGAGGCATCAGATGAGGTCGCCGACGAAGACGAGAAGGAGGCCTAATCGTGGGTCAAAAAGTTAACCCCTACGGCTTCCGACTCGGGATCACCACTGATTGGAAATCGCGCTGGTACGCAGATAAGGAGTACCAGGACTACGTCATCGAAGACTGGGAAATCCGTAACTTCCTCAGAACGGAACTCCCCCACGCAGCCATCAGCCGTATCGAGGTTGAACGCACACGAGACCGTCTCCGAGTGGATGTACATACCGCTCGTCCCGGCATTGTCATTGGACGACGGGGAGCGGAAGCGGACCGTCTCCGCGAAGGTCTGACGAAGATCTCGGGCAACCCCAAAGTGCAACTCAACATTCAAGAGATTAAACAGCCCGAACTTGATGCGGCCCTCATTGCCCAAGGCGTCGCAGATCAACTTGCCGGTCGAGTCGCATTCCGCCGAGCAATGAAACGCGCAGTCCAGAACGCCCAAAAAGCAGGAGCTCTAGGCATCCGAGTCCAATGCTCGGGCCGTTTGGGTGGATCTGAGATGGCCCGAACCGAGTGGTATCGAGAGGGGCGGGTACCCCTCCACACCCTTCGGGCAGATATCGATTACGGCTTCCGCGAAGCTCGCACGACCGCAGGTCGAATCGGGGTCAAGGTCTGGCTCTACAAAGGTGACATCTTGCCCTACAAGGTCTCCGCTGATGAACGCATAAGTCGTGAAGCAGCTATGGCGGTGGGTGAAACCCCGAGTGGGGCTGCACCCAGCGTCCCGGTGGTCTCATCTGGCGGACGTCGAGTGGATACCCCGGGTGACGAAATCGAAGAGCCCGCGCCACTGATTAAAGAAGCTGACCCAGAGTTCGAAAAACTTCTAGAAGAAGAGGAACAGATCGAACGCGCCACTCGCGAACAAAGTCAAACCCCCAACTTCCGACCGGGAGACGACTGAAATGTTGATGCCCCGGAAAGTTAGACACCGCAAAACTCATCGCGGTCGCCTGAAAGGCCGCTCCAAAGGCGGCACGACGATGCATTTCGGTGATTTTGGTATCCAGGCTCTTGAACCCGGGTGGATCAGCGCCCGACAAATCGAAGCTGCGCGTATCGCAATGACCCGCCACGTTAAACGTGGTGGAAAAGTCTGGATCAATATCTTCCCAGACAAACCCGTCACGGCGAAACCGGCTGAAACCCGAATGGGCTCAGGTAAAGGAAACACTGAACGGTGGGTTGCGGTCGTTAAACCAGGAAGAGTGATGTTTGAACTCGGTGGTGTTGAGCCTGAGCTCGCGCACGGAGCGTTGAACCGCGCTATCCAAAAACTTCCTATCAAAGCCCGCGTTGTGAGCCGTGAGGAGGCCATCTAATGACAGCCGCAGCCGCTCTACGTGAACTTGCTGATGACCAGCTACTTGATCAGCTCAACGAAATGAAACACGAACTCTTCAATCTCCGATTCCAGTTCGCGACCGGCCAATTAGAGAACCCGGGACGCATCTCCGAGGTTAAACGAGATATCGCCCGAATAAGAACCATCCTCAGAGAACGAGAGATCGCTGCTGCAGAGGCAGCAGCGATGGAGGACAACTGATGAGTGATACACAAGTCACGCCTGAAGAACGCAATCGACGAAAAATTCGTGAAGGACTCGTCGTTTCCACCTCGATGGAAAAAACCGTCGTGGTTGCCGTAACAGAACGCGTCCGCCATCCTCGCTATTTCAAAACTGTTCAACAAACTAAGAAGCTCTACGCGCACGACGAACAAAATGATGCTCGTCCCGGTGATCGAGTACGGGTCATGGAGACCCGACCTCTTTCGAAGAAAAAGCGGTGGCGTCTGCTTGAAATCGTGGAACGAGCCCGTTGATGTCGGAGTTGATGCAGTGATCCAACAAGAATCCCGACTTAAAATTGCCGATAACTCCGGCGCAAAAGAAGTTCTGTGTATCCGAGTCCTCGGTGGCACAGGACGGCGTTACGCGTCCATTGGTGATGTGTTTATCGCCACCGTGAAGGATGCCATCCCCGGCGCCGCGGTAAAGAAAGGCGAAGTCGTTCGCTGTGTGGTCGTGCGAACACGCAAAGAACGACGCCGTCCCGATGGCAGCTACATTCGATTTGACGAAAACGCAGCGGTGCTTGTGGATGACAACCGTCAGCCTCGCGGCACCCGCATCTTCGGCCCAGTTGGGCGTGAACTACGAGATCACCGCTTTATGCGCATCGTCTCACTGGCTCCGGAGGTTCTCTAATGAAAATTAAGAAGGGTGACCTGGTTCGTGTCTTATCCGGTAAAGACAAAGGAACTGAGGGACACGTAATGTCTGTTGACTTCGAAACCGGACGTATCACCGTCGAAGGTGTACATACCGGCCGAAAGCATCAACGCCCCACCCAAGCAAATGATCAAGGCGGAATTATCGATATCGCCTTATCTATCAATGTGTCCAATGTCGCAGTCGTATGCCCCAAAACCGGCGAAGCAGGGCGAGTTGGCTACCGAAACGAGGGCGACACCAAAGTGCGTTACCACAAGAAATCAGGGGAGGAACTGTCGTGAACGCGATAACGATGGAACCCCGCATGAAGGTGCTCTACCGCGACACTCTTCGGGACCAATTACAAACCCAACTCGATTTGCCCAACGTGATGCAGGTTCCCACGATGAGCAAAATCTCCGTCAATTCAGGGGTTGGAGACGCACTAGTCAACCGAGCGTTTCTTGATGGAGCAATGGAAGACCTAACGAAGATCACCGGCCAAAAGCCGGCGATCACGCGAGCAAAAAAATCTGTCGCCGGATTCAAACTGCGAGAAGGTAACGCCATTGGCGCCAAGGTCACTCTCCGCAACAACCGTATGTGGGAGTTTTACGACCGTCTTGTGAGTTTGGCCATTCCCCGGATACGTGACTTCCGTGGCCTGTCACCTCGTTCCTTTGACGGACATGGCAACTACACATTCGGCGTCACAGAACAACTGATCTTCCCGGAAATAAGTTATGACTCCGTTAATAAAATCCGGGGTATGGATATCACGATCGTGACATCCGCCACTAACGATGAACACGGGCGTGCACTTTTGACAGCACTCGGGTTCCCGTTCCGCACTGAGGGGCAGAACTGATGGCCAAGAAGGCTCTTCGCAATAAACAGCAACGTACCCCCAAGTTCAAGGTGCGCGCCTACACACGCTGTCGCCGTTGCGGCCGACCGCGGTCCGTGTACCGCAAGTTTGGACTCTGTCGGATATGTCTCCGAGAAATGATTCACGCGGGGGAAATCCCAGGCGTGACTAAGGCGAGTTGGTGAGGGGAGAATTACGATGACTATGACTGACCCCATCGCCGACATGCTCACGCGTATCCGCAACGCGCATCAGGGCTACAAGGACACGGTTGAAATGCCGTCCTCAAAACTAAAGGAATCTCTCGCTGCGATACTTAAAGCGGAGGGGTACGTAGCCGATTACCAAGTCGCCGGCTCGGAGAGCCGACCGGGTGACATCCTGTCAATCCATCTGAAGTACACCCCTGACCGGAGCCGAACGATCTCTGGCATAAAGCGAATATCAAAACCAGGTCTTCGGGTGTACACCAAGTCAAGCAACGTCCCCCGGGTTCTAGGCGGACTCGGCATAGCCGTTCTTTCGACCAGTAAAGGCTTGATGACTGACAGAGAGGCTCGTCGCAACCGCATGGGCGGCGAAATCCTTTGTTATGTCTGGTAGGAGGTAAAGATGTCGCGCATAGGTAAAGCTCCCATTTCGGTCCCTGACGGCGTCACTGTTGAAGTTTCGGCGGGCGCAGTCAAAGTTGCAAGCAAGCAAGGCGAGTTGAGTCAAGACATACCTGAAGGTATTCACGTGGAAGTTCAAGATGCTGCTATTGCTGTCACCCGAACTGATGACAGCCGTGAACAACGCTCGCTTCATGGACTGACACGCTCCTTGGTCAACAACATGGTCGAGGGTGTCACGAATGGCTTCATGAAAGAACTCAATATTGTTGGAGTTGGCTACCGAGCGCAGGCCAAAGGCAACAATTCGCTAGTACTAGCTCTTGGCTTCAGCCACTCAGTGACGGTAGAAGCCCCCGAAGGCGTGACTTTTGATGTTCCAGAACCAACGGTCATCAAAGTTTCAGGTATCGACAAACAACTTGTCGGTCAAGTTGCTGCTGACATTCGCGCTCTAAGAAAACCTGAACCATATAAAGGCAAAGGAATCCGGTATGTCGGCGAACACGTGATTCGCAAAGCCGGCAAGTCCGCAAAGTAGGTATGGCAATGACATCACGAACCGCTCAGCGTCAACGTCGCCAACGGCGAGTCCGCAAAAAAGTTACTGGCACCCCTGGTTGTCCTCGGTTGAGTGTTTTCCGCTCCAATCGACATATATCAGCACAGATCATTGATGATGAAGCAGGACGCACTGTTGCTGCAGCCTCTACCTCCGAAACAGACCTTCGTAGCACTGCTACCAGCAATAAAGAAGCCGCCAGCAAAGTCGGACAGCTACTAGCTGAACGCGCAAAAGCAGCTGGCGTCGAATCTGTGGTTTTTGACCGCGGAGGAAACAAATACCACGGCCGTGTAGCGGCCCTCGCCGACGCAGCCCGCGACGCCGGGCTGAAGTTCTAGGAACCAGTGATGACTGACGTTAACCAGAACCCAAATCCAAATCGTCGCAACGACGATCGAGGTAACCGCCGACGCGACGATCGTCGACGCGAAGACAACCCCAGAAATAGTGGCGACGATGGGCTTCGCGAATCGAGGGTGATCGATATCAATCGCGTAGCGAAGGTCGTGAAGGGTGGCCGACGATTCTCCTTCACAGCGCTGGTGGTGATTGGCGACGGCGCCGGTCAGGTCGGACTCGGCTATGGGAAAGCAAAAGAGGTGCCCCTCGCTATTCAAAAGGGCACCGAAGAAGCTAAGAAGAACCTCTTCCGTGTTCCGTTAGCTGGCTCGACAATCATTCACCCCATCTTGGGTGTCATGGGAGCGGGCCGCGTACTGTTGAAACCAGCAGCCCCCGGTACCGGAGTTATCGCCGGTGGTGCAGCACGCGCCATCCTCGAAGAAGCAGGCGTCAACGACGTACTAGCCAAATCTCTTGGTTCGTCTAACCACATCAACGTGGCCAAGGCCACAATCTCCGGTTTACAAGGGCTGAAGAGACCGGACGAAATAGCCGCTCTGCGGGGGCTCTCTGCTGAAGAATGCATCCCCGCAGCCCTTTTAGCGGCATATCGTGAATCGGAACGGCTGGTCCTCCGACCTAAACCTTCTGCTGAGGTGTCCTCGTGAGTGAGCTAACAGTCACCCAGGTTCGCTCAGCAATCGGCTCCAAACCGAAACATCGCGGGACCCTTCGGGCTCTGGGATTGGGACGGATTGGTAAAACAAACACCCTGCCCGACCGGCCTGAAATCAGAGGAATGATTCATAAGGTCGCGCATCTCATCGACGTCCAAGAAAACTGAAGCAGAGACACTCATGCTCAAACCACATGATTTACAGCCGGCTCCCGGCTCCAAAAAGAAACCGAAACGCGTTGGTCGCGGTATCGGGGGCAAGGGTGGAAAAACCGCGGGTCGAGGTACCAAAGGCACCAAAGCCCGCAGCAAGGTTCCTGTCTGGTACGAGGGCGGTCAGTTACCCCTCCAACGTCGGTTGCCCAAGATGAAAGGCTTCACGAATCCGTTCCGCGTTGAATACCAGGCGATCAACCTTGACACCATCGCAGACTCAGGACTTAGTGAAGTCACTCCAGAAGGATTACTCGCGAAAGGTCTTGTCTCTAAAGGCGCGATGGTCAAGATTCTTGGCAGAGGACAAATTGATCGTCCTGTGACCGTCAAAGCACACGCGGCGTCGAAAAGCGCTGAAGAGGCCATATCAGCTGCAGGAGGTACGGTTGAGATCCTGCCGCCGACATTCAAGGGCCCGCGACCACCGGCCCGCGGCAACCAGCACACCAACCGATAAACGAGGATTACCTTGCTCGGGAGTATGCGCAACATGTTTCGTGTACCGGACCTTCGAGGGAAGATCCTGTTCACCTTCGCCATCCTCGGCGCGTACCGGCTCGGATCTCAAGTACCCGTGCCTGGCATCGACTTTGACGCGATCTTGTCGCTGCGAGAACAAGCGGATCAGACCGGCGGGGTGCTCGCGTTACTCAACCTGTTCTCCGGCGGTGCCCTAACTAATTTTGCAATATTCGCATTGGGAATCATGCCTTACATCACGGCATCAATCATCATTCAGATTCTGACGATAGCGATCCCACGATTAGAGCAGTTGCAACAACAAGGGGCAGTGGGTCAGAGAAAAATCACTCAGTACACGCGATACCTCACCTTGGCTATCGCCTTTGTTCAGGCCACCGGGATCACGTTCATCTTCGGTCGAGGGCAGGGAACCGCCCTCGGGAACACCAGTGCCGTGATTGTGATACCCGATTTCACGTTCCCTCGGGTCGCATTAGTCATCCTCTCGCTGACGGCCGGTGTCGCTCTGCTGATGTGGATGGGTGAACTCATCAGTCAACGGGGTGTCGGAAATGGCATGTCGCTAATTATCTTTGCTTCCGTCGTCTCCACGATTCCCTTTGATGGAGCGCGGCTTCGGGCCGTCCAAGGCAACTTTTACCTCGGAGCCGCCATCCTGGTTGCGATCGCGATGATGGTCGCAATTGTTTTCATCGAACAGGGACAACGTCGCATTCCTGTCCAGTTTTCAAAACGTCAAGTAGGACGACGAATGTTTGGCGGTCAGAACACTTACATTCCTCTCAAAGTCAACCAATCCGGTGTGATACCCGTGATCTTTGCGAGCTCGATCCTGTTTCTCCCCGTGCTGTTATCTAACGTCGCTAATTGGGGTTGGTTCCAGACGTTCGTCAACGACTACCTCACCCAGCCCGACAGCATCGTCTACATCCTCTTCTTCGGTATGTTGATCGTCGGCTTCGCGTACTTCTACACGGCGATCTCTTTCGACCCAGTGCGCCAAGCCGACAACATTCGTAAACAGGGAGGCTTTATCCCTGGTGTCCGCCCCGGCCCCCAAACCGAACGGTACCTCGCGAGAATCCTTAACCGCATTACCCTGCCCGGCGCGCTATTTATCGCATTCGTGGCCCTCATACCTACAGTGCTTCTCTCTCTTACCAGTGACCTCGGCGCCATGGGCGGCGGGGGAGCCGCTATCGGATTTGGCGGAGTGTCGATACTCATCGCAGCGGGCGTCGCACTTGAAACAATGAAACAAATTGATAGCCAGCTGCTTCAGCGCAACTATGAGGGTTTCCTCAAGTAGGCGGATCAATTCGATGACTCGACTCGTAATGCTAGGTAAGCAAGGAGCCGGCAAGGGCACCCAGTGCGCGCTACTCGTTAAACACTACGGTATCCCCCATATCTCCACCGGTGAAATGCTCCGAGCCACAGTCTCAGAAGGCACCGAGCTAGGCCTCCAAGCCAAAGCAATAATGGACGTTGGTGAGCTTGTTTCAGATGACCTCATCCTCGGAATTGTTCGAGAACGCCTCGCGCAGCCTGATGCTCAACTCGGTTTCCTGCTCGACGGATTTCCCCGAACCGACGCACAAGCACAAGGCTTAATGGCCATGCTTGCACCCAGTGGCATTGACGTAGCCATTGATATTGAAGTACCCGACAACGTCGCGACAGAACGAATGTTGGCCCGAGGGCGAGCCGACGACACCCCAGAAGCTATTCAGCGCAGGCTTGAGCTCTACCAAGCGGAAACCGAGCCTCTCCTAGAATTCTTCTCATCACAGGGCGTCCTTGTCTCCGTTGATGGCCTTGGAACCGAACGCGATGTGCAAGATCGCGTCATTGACGCCATCGAAAGAAATCGTTAACCATGACCCAGAGATTGGTGCCTGAACCCGCTCACGGTATGCTCTTTCTTCGGCTCGTTGGTGCACCCAACCATGCCGCGTCCGCACTCGGTCGTATTTCTGGGGTGATGCCTACCCCGCGACCCCAGCCCCAGGTATCTCAATGAAAGTCCGTCCCAGCGTCAAAAAGATCTGTGATAAGTGCCGAGTTATCCGGCGCCACGGTCGAATTCGTGTGATTTGCCCCAACCCGCGCCACAAGCAGCGGCAGGGATAGGAGTTTCCAGCTATGGCACGTATTGCAGGAGTTGACCTCCCTCGGGAGAAGCGAGTTGAGATCGCACTCACCTACATCTATGGAGTCGGTCGTACCAGATCGACAGATATCTGTGAGGCACTCAATATCGGTCTAGCAACCCGCGTTCGCGATCTGACCGACGAAGAGATCGTTGGTGTGCGGAACTTCATCGATGAGAACTACACGGTCGAAGGTGACCTGCGCCGTGATGTTGCACAAGACATCAAACGAAAAATCGAAATCGGTTGCTACCAAGGAATCCGCCATCGGCGCGGACTACCAGTCCGAGGCCAGCGCACCCATACCAACGCTCGCACACGAAAAGGCCCCCGAAAAACCGTAGCGGGCAAGAAAAAGGTCCTGAAGTGATCGCCGGCCAGGAAACGGACTGAGAGAAGATCATGGCCAATCCCGAACCAGCACCGCGCCGCCCCCGTCGCAAAGAGCGTAAGAACGTCGGCCACGGCGTCGCGCACATTAAGAGTTCCTTTAATAACACCATCATTAGCTTCAGCGACCAGCAAGGCAACGTTGTGTCATGGTCGTCGGCGGGCAACGTAGGTTTCAAAGGCTCACGCAAATCCACTCCCTTTGCTGCCCAACAGGCCGCCGAACAAGCCGCTCGCAAAGCGATGGAACATGGAGTCCGAAGAGTTGACGTCCACGTCAAAGGCCCGGGCTCGGGACGCGAAACTGCGATCCGTTCAATACAAAACACCGGTATCGAAATCACAGGGATCAAAGACATGACCCCCGTGCCTCACAACGGTTGTCGACCGCCCAAGCGTCGGAGGGTTTGAAAATGGCACGCTATACCGGACCCAAAGCACGAGTTTCTCGCCGTTTAGGTATCAACATTTGGGGAACAGAAGGCGAAACCAAGGCCCTCGACCGCCGGCCCTACCCGCCGGGCGATCATGGCCGCACCCGCAGACGAAGCCAGAACTCCGAATACCTGGTCCAGCTTCAGGAGAAACAGAAGGCGCGATTCAGCTACGGGATTACTGAAAGGCAGTTCCGCAACACCTACGACGAAGCTGCCCGTCAACGCGGTGTCACAGGTGAAATCCTTCTTCGGCTTCTCGAACTCAGACTAGACAACATCGTGTACCGCGCCGGTTGGGCAGCAACCCGACCGCAAGGTCGTCAGTTTGTGAGTCACGGACACATCAACGTCAACGGTCGACGGGTCAACATACCCAGCTTCCGTGCCCGCAAAGGTGACGTCATTGAATTGCGGCCCAAGGCCCGCGAGATGGTCACCACCCGATGGAATCTCGATGTGCTTGATCGTGCCGCCCCGATGTGGCTCGACGCTGGCGACGATGGCCAACAGGTCACTGTGCGAGAGGTTCCAACACGCGAACAGATTGAAATTCCGGTTCGCGAGCAGCTCATCGTCGAGCTGTATAGCAAGTAGTCCACCCCCGGCCCCATGGAGATATCGTGAGCATGCTCACTATGCAGCGTCCGACGGTTGAAGCCCTCGACGACGAGCAAAATAACCACCAACGTTTCGCTGTTGGCCCCCTTGAGCCCGGATTCGGGCACACCATTGGCAACTCCCTGCGACGGACATTGCTGTCGTCGGTACCTGGTGCTGCCATCACTCAGGTCAAGTTCGACGGAGAGGCGGCTCTGCACGAGTTCGCAACTATCGATGGCGTAGTCGAAGACGTCACAGACCTTATTCTCAACCTCAAAGACATTGTGTTGACGTGTCAAAGTGACGAGCCCGTCGCTGTGAGGCTCGACGCATCAGGTCCCTGTGACCTCACCGCTGGTGACGTTGACTGGGGTGCGGATGTCGAATGCGTGAACCCTGAGTTGCAAATAGCCACTCTGAGTAAAGGTGGACGGCTCGGGGTGGACATCACCGTCGAACAAGGGCGCGGTTATTTGTCTTCGGAAAATCAAGACAGCAGCTCCACTATCGGCGTTATCCCTATCGATGCCATCTTCAGCCCAGTGCGTCGTGTCTCATTAGAGGTAGAGCCCACCCGTGTTGAACAGTCAACAAATTTTGATCGACTCATCCTCGATATTGACACCGACGGGGCCATTAGCCCAAGAGACGCTCTAGCGTCTGCCGGAGATACGCTGCGTACCCTCGTAGGACTCGTAGCCGATATGAGCGAAGAGCCCCTTGGCCTAGAAATCAACGAAGTGGCCATTGTAGAGACCAGTTCACCTGAACTCGACATGCCGATCGAAGACCTCGACTTAAGCGAACGGCCACGTAACTGTCTGAAACGTGGCCAAGTCAACAGCATTGGGGAACTCTTAGAGAAGAGCATGGACGACCTGATGGCAATCACCAACTTCGGTTCAAAGTCGCTCGATGAGGTTATTCAAAAACTCGACGAGCGCGGTTTAGCCCTCAAAGGCATGACCCCCTCAGTTCAGTAGGAGCCCCCCGCATGCCAACCCCCAAGAAGGGCCGCCGGTTAGGTGGTAGTTCAAGCCATCAACGTTCCATCCTGGCTAACCTCGCAGCCTCACTATTCGCGGCTGAGGCGATTGAAACTACCGAAGCCAAAGCCAAGACTCTGCGTCCCTACGCCGAGAAATTGATCACAAAAGCTAAGAAAGCAAGTGCGGGATCCAACAGCCTGCATCGTCACCGCCAACTTGTTGCGAGTCTCAACGGAGACCAAGAGATGGCCCAAAAACTCATCGACGAGATCGGACCACGGTACGAAGATCGTCCAGGCGGCTACACCAGAATTCTGAAACTCGGACCCCGCCAAGGTGACAATGCGCCGATGGCGCTTATCGAACTGGTCTAGCTCACACGCCTAGGATCCAGTCATGCTGGACTCAGCGATAATCGCAACCCTCCGAGAATTTGACACCCCGACCATCTGCAACGCATTAGAGCTCGTCGTCCCCGAACGGCGAGCCGAAGGTTTCACGACTCGGCCCTTCGTCTGCCACGACCCTTCGCTCCCTCCCATGGTCGGGTATGCACGTACCGCCAAAATACGCGCCACGGTTCCCTCGGGCCGCTCTAAAGCAGATGACTTATCTGTGCGCATCGGATACTTCGAGCACATCGCGGAACCGCCAGGCCCAACGGTGACAGTTATCGAAGACATAGACGACCCCGTAGGTTTTGGCGCCCATTGGGGCGAAGTCAACAGCAACGTCCACAAAGGTCTGGGTTCGGTGGGCGCAATTACCAATGGATCTATCCGAGATACACAGATGTGGGCCGAAGGCTTCGGCGCTCTCGCCGGATCTATCGGACCTTCCCACGGTTGGATTCACGTAGTGGAATACGGAACCTCCGTCAACGTGCACAACATGACCGTCTCCCCCGGTGACCTTATCCACGCGGACCACCACGGGGCCGTGGTGATACCTCACCACGCCGCCGCCGACATCAAAGACGCCGTCGATCGTTTAACAAAAGCCGAAGCCCGACTCATCGGTCCGTCTCAACAAACAGATTTCAGCATCGAACAGTTAGTAGCAATTCTCGACCCCCAAGGGCGAGACCACTGACTAACCGAGCGCTGTTACAGGGTCGGTATCTCTGCCAGCACGAAGCAGCGTTCCGGGCCGAGCATCGGTGAATCGACCGTCCTCAACCGCTTGTTCCCCGTTAATAAAAACGTGATGCACCCCGACGGCTTCGCCGTAAAGTCGCCAAGCGCCACCGGGAAGATCTTCTCGAACCTCAACCTCTTCTGGAGCAACTTTGTCTGCGTCAAAGACGACCAGATCAGCCCACCAACCTGGTGCGATACGTCCGCGATGTTTAAGCCCATACAAACGTGCCGGTGCATCGGTCAACTTGTGCACCGCCAACTCGAGACTCAACAACTCCCTATCTCGAGCTGCCGCTAGTAAATACGTCGAATAATTAAACGTTGCGAGAAAATCGAGATGAGCACCAGCATCGGACGCCCCGATTAGGCAACGATCGTCATTCCATAACGCCTGACGCAGCGCCCACGACTCCTCATTATCCCCCGCTGCAGGCGGATATAGACCCGTTTTCAAGTCGTCCGCAACAACGATCTCACACAACGCGTCCCAAGGTGTCTGCCCTAACTTTTCCGCGATCTCGCCGATTGTACGTCCCTCAAAATGTTTCAAATCTTTCTTCGTTACTTCCCCCACCGTCAGACGTTCCCACCGCGCGAGGCCGCGAAAAGCGCTTGGGTGCTGGGCATCTTCGTTCAATTCGGCGCGGCGAACAGGATCCGCGAGCAACGCCAACTTTTGCGCATTCGGCAGCGCCATTGGCTCGGCCCAGCCGTGCAAAGTATCAAGCAAGAAACCGCTCTCGAAACAGAGGCGACTTTCAGCGGGCATCGGCGCTGTTAACGCGATGACGCGACCTCCCTGACGGGCCGCAAAATTTGAAGCTTGCAACTTTTCCTCGATTACATCGGCCTGTCGCGCATTCGCAAAAATGACGTTCCAATTCAACGGCCTATCCGCCGCTACAGACATGTCGGTGAGTAGCTGGTACACGCTTTCGTCGAATCTCTCAACCGTGGGGATGAACTCAAGAGCAACCGCTCCGGTATCTCGAAGCACTGAACAAAGCTCCACCAGTTCGCGTTCTGATGCATGACGAGACGGCACAGCATTACCTTCTGCATCGTTGTGCGTTTTTGCCCAAGAAGAACTGAAACCCAGACCACCAGCTTCGATGCTCTCAGCCAACAACTTTTTCATCTCGTGCAGTTCTTCGTCTGACGCGAATTCACCTACTGATCTTTCCCCCATCACCATGCGACGCAGCGCGCTGTGACCTACGAGAAAGCCGGCGTTAGGCATCAACGTGCCCTCGATGGTGTCGAGGTATTCACCGAATGTCCTCCAACTCCACGGCACCCCCTCTTGCAGAGAAGCCAACGGCATCCCCTCCACCCGCGCCAACATGCGCATCAGATAGTCGCCACCGTCGGGTTCCAACGGTGCGATCGTGAAACCGCAATTGCCGCCGATAACAGTGGTGACACCATGCAAAGGTGATGGCGACAGCGTGGTATCCCAAAACACTTGAGCGTCAAAATGAGTGTGAACATCGACGAAGCCAGGAGCGACTACCAGGCCTGTCGCATCAACTTCTGTGAGAGCCTCTTCAAGAATTTCGCCCACAACGACTACGCGCCCATCACGCACCCCGACATCGCCAAGCCGTCTTGGACTCCCGGTTCCGTCGATCACCATTCCATTACGAATCACTAGATCGAGCATCATTCCCCTCCCACCGCATTATGAAACTACCGTCCTAACAGTGACCTCCGCCCAGATCATCCGAATTGACCTCGCCTACAAGGGAACTCATTTCCGCGGTTTCGCTGAGACCCCCGGCGTACCCACCGTTGGAGGCGAAATACGGTCCGCAATCCAACAAGTACTCGGCGAACCCATCGATCTAGCGGTAGCTGGTCGAACAGACGCCGGGGTTCACGCCTCAGGACAAGTGATCTCCTTTCGCACCACCAGTGACCGGTTTGACCCCGAACGTTTACGTAACTCGATCAACCGAATCTGTGGACCTGACATCCAAGTTCATGACATACGGACCGTAGAGGCCGATTTCGACGCACGTTTCTCAGCTGCCCGTCGTCTGTACCACTACAACGTTTTGAACTCTCCAGTCGCCGACCCGCTCCGCTCTGACATCGAATGGCACATTAAAGAACCGCTCAACATCGACGAAATGAACCAAGCTGCGCAACGCTTCCTAGGTCAACACGATTTCACTTCCTTCTGTCGCCGACCCAAAGGGAAACCAGAGGCGTCGCTTGTGCGTACCATCCACCGCGCCGAATGGCATCTCTTTCCCAAACACCGAATCCAATTCGAAGTCGCGGCAAACGCCTTTTGTCACCAAATGGTGCGGTCACTCGTCGGTTTCTGCGTGGCGGTGGGAACTAACAAACGATTAGCGCAAGACGTCGAAACCGTGCTCATCGCCAAAGATCGGAGCCTGGCCACTCGCATAGCGCCTCCTCACGGTCTTACCCTGGTACACGTCAGCTATCCCCAACACGACTAAATCGGACAGAAACAACAAATCACTCACGACCAGCGTTTGCCGTTTCAACACGACACCCGTAGCCTTGTTCCCCGGCCACTCCACTTGTGTGCCACGCCGAGTCTCACAAAGATTCACATTTCCGAAATCCCGAGAGGTTGACGCATCGTGCGTACCTATGCCCCAAAAGCTAGTGAAATCGAACGGAAATGGTTCGTTGTCGACGCAGAGAACCTCGTGCTTGGTCGCATGTCTACCGAAGTAGCTCGTATTCTGCGCGGAAAACATAAGCCCACATTCGCTCCCTACCTTGACTGCGGTGATCATGTCATCATCGTCAACGCCTCAAAAGTCGTTCTCACCAACGAAAAAGCTGAAAAAAAACTCGTTCACCGGCACTCCGGCTACCCAGGCGGCATCAAGTCCCAAACCTATGCCGACCTGCTATCTCGCCAGCCTGAGGACACCGTTCGACGGACCATCAAAGGCATGCTCCCCAAAAATCGATTAGGTGCACAAATGCTCACCAAGCTCAAGGTGTACGCAGGATCAGAACACCCGCATTCTGCACAACAACCAGAAACCCTTGTTCTCGCCGACGCAGTGGCCAAAGCCTGAGACTGGAAAACACATGACTGCTCCACTCACCCAAACAACAGGTCGCCGCAAAGAAGCCATTGCCCGCGTACGGCTGCGTCCGGGCACAGGCACGATCACCTGCAACAAGCGCGCTTTCGACGATTACTTCACGTCTTCGGTCCATCGGTTACTCGTCACAGAACCTCTGCGGCTACTGGAACAGGTCGAAACCTACGACATCGACGCCACGCTCAACGGCGGCGGACCCGCTGGCCAGGCGGGCGCGCTCAGGTTAGGCATTGCTCGTGCGCTCATCGAGCTCGATCCCGAACAACGCCCCGTCTTGAAGGCCGCCGGTCTATTGACGCGCGATGCCCGCGCAAAAGAGAGCAAGAAGTACGGTCTCAAGAAAGCTCGCAAGGCTCCGCAGTACTCGAAACGCTAAACCACCAAGGAGTCGACGTGACATTGTCATTCGGCACCGACGGCATCCGAGGTCCCACCCCGGAATTGCTGAATAACCACTTGGTTGCCTCTCTTTCCAGAGCGGCAAACGAAGTGCTGTCCACCGACCGATGGATCCTGGGACGCGACACCCGTGAATCAGGACCAGCTCTTTCACAAGCGATAGCTCAGGCCTTAACGGCTGAGGGGAAAAGCGTCATTGATGCAGGAGTGGTCCCCACACCCGTCGTTGCCTACCTCTCGAAGTTGGAGAACTGCGCGGGAGTTGTGATATCGGCCTCCCACAATCCTTGGAGCGATAACGGTGTGAAGATCTTTGCCCCGGGGGGCCGAAAACTTCACGATCAAGAACAGACATCCATCGAAAATCGACTAGCGACTCTTGTCAAAGAGCCTCGCACGCTGCTCGATGACCCACACGGCGTTGTCTATGAACACCCCAACCCCCTCCAACTCTGGTCCTCATCGATCGAAGACGCTCTGGAAAAAAGAAGTCTGGAAGGCCTTCACATTGTTGTCGATTGCGCAAACGGCTCAGCCTCGCATGTCGCCGAGCCGCTCTTCACGCAACTTGGTGCGCGCGTCGAAGTTATTCACGCCTCACCCGACGGTCGCAATATCAATCAAAACTGCGGGTCAACCCACCCATCGACGATCACTCAAGCAGTGCTGGCCAACCAAGCCGACCTAGGGTTAGCTCTGGATGGAGACGCTGATCGCCTCATAGCCGTTGCATCAGATGGCACGACCATCGACGGAGACAGACAACTCTGCCTATTCGCGAAAGACCTCGCTCAACGAAACCAGCTCACCAACCGAAGCGTTGTCGCCACCGTGATGTCGAACCTTGGCTTACGGCAAGCCTTAGAACAGGTCGACATCACAATGATTGAAGTACCCGTAGGCGACCGCAACGTACTCACCCAACTGGACACAGGAGTCGCCATTCTCGGAGGTGAGCAATCTGGCCACCTTGTTTTTCGGAATCACGCCACCACAGGTGACGGTTTACTCAGCGGAGCGTTGCTCGCTGACTTGGTGCTCCGCTCAGGCAGGAAGAGTGCCGACATCGCCGGCGAAACAATGCACCAGTTCCCCCAAGTGCTTATCAGTATTCCCGTCAAATCAAACACAACTGAGCTGCTTGATCGGTTGAGTGAAGAAATCGCTTTGGCAACAACGCGACTCGACGACATCGGTCGAGTTCTCGTACGCGCCAGCGGCACCGAACCCGTTATCCGGATCATGGTCGAAGCGATCGAAGAGGCCATGGCCCGGCGCGAAGCTGAGTATCTCGCGGACGTCATTAGACGCGCCGTGCGCTAGACCGCGGATAAGAGCGCCCAGCCCGCCGCTACCCTCATCAGCATGTGCGGCATCATCGCTGTCCTCCGCGGACCAGATAACGGACCGGTGCTTCCCGCCGAGAAGGTTCTTGAGCGACTCGGCACAGCTGTCGACTTGCTTGTTTCAGCAAGAGGGGAGCTCAACCCCATGGCCGCGAAAATCAGGCAAGCGGCTGACCATCTCTTGGCGATAGATCAAGAACTACGCACGTTGGCAGGGACCCGGTTGCTGGTTTTCGACCGGCCCACTGCTCTCGCCATCGTAGGTGAGACAAAACGAGCTCGCGTCGCACTCGCAAATATCGACAGCCATCTTGAGGGCCTAACTGTTGACGCGGAACCCCTTAACTCTGTCCTCGTCGAAGTTCGCGACGCGTT
>ERZ651768.572-NODE-572-length-27706-cov-8.140649_pt1 | contig 27706 bp, 23 predicted proteins | sample MGYA00514754_ERZ651768 | MGnify/ENA metagenome assembly ERZ651768
TTACACCCCCAGGAAAACTATCAAACCAAATCTGTTTTAATTGATTATTTTAAATATGGATTCATTACCATGGCTGGCACCGCTTCCAGTACGGGTACGGGTTATTTATCCATGTTGTTTACCGGTTACTTTTTAACTAATACAGATGCAGGTTTATACTCATCTGTATTGGCTATTGTGAGCATATTAATGTTTTTACCCAGGCTGGTGACTCAAGTCCTTCTTCCGGAGTTTTCAAAACTTTTTGGCGCCGGAGAAGAAAATTCAATAATCCACACCCTGAAATATTCCTTCTGGTTTCTGTTTATCATTGCGATGATCATTAATGGTTTTTTATTCGTTTTTGCAGAGAAGATACTATCTATATTCGGGAATTCATTTTCCAGCGGAAGTCTGATCCTAAGAATTATAATACCAGGCGTTTTTATCCGCATGATATCCGTCCCTCTGGTTACTTTTTTATCGGCTACGAAATATGTGATCTATCCTAATATCGGTGGAATTATCATTCTTATTGTCTCTGTTGTTACCTGGTCCATTGCTGTTCCTGCCTATGATTTAACCGGAATTGCTGCAGGGTATGTAGCCGGTATTAGTATCGGCATCGGTTATCAGATGGTGATGGCAGTCATCAAACTCAGATCATTCAGTTCTAAGCATTAGTTTCACTGTATTGTGTTAAGATTATCGGCAATTATTAAATATTATTTGCTTTCCTTTCTATTGATTGATGCTTTCAGCGGTTTTATCAGGATTTATTTAGGTATTTCAAATCCGCTATTCAATATCGGCTATTGGATTCGGGGGCCTATTTTGGCACTATTTTTTTTCTTTTATATCTATCAGATAAAAAAACAGACAATGTTCATGGATGAACTATTGGTGATCATTCTCTTTTTTTACTTTTGTTTTAATACTTTATTTAATTATTTGATTTACCCATCACCAAGAATATTGATTGAGAATCTGCCCTATTTGCTTCGTCAGCAATTTTTACTTTTTTTGTTTGTCTTTATTAAAAACAGAATGGTTATTGATAAATCTTTTACCAGTAAAGTGATTCACTACAACTTTATAGTATTTGTCTTGAGCCTCTTTATTGGTTATGTGTTCGGTTTCGGTCTTGAATCGTACAGGTTCAGTGGGACATCGAAAGGTATGTTTCAAGGAGGAAATCCGGTCTCTATTCTAAACTTGATATTTTTTACTTATTTCATTCTGGACGGGGCCTTACGAAGAAAAATTGTCCCTGTGGCACTTACAATTTTTAACGGGTTTATTATTGCATCAAAAAGTGTGTTTGGATTTATCATCCCTATCTATTTTGCCCTGAGGCGCAGAGCGCTCAGTGTGAACAAATTGATTTTCTATAATGCATTCATTCTAATAATGATTTTTTCATTTTCTTACCTTACAAATAAAGCTGTCGAGGCTTATGAAGCCAGGTTTGGATTGAATATTAACAAATCCATCGCCGCGGCAGAGAAAGTTGGCGGTCTCTATAACAATTCAATGATGAATAAAATTGCTTCTGTAAACTTCAGGAGGTATGCATCTCTGAACGAACAAATGGAAGAATCATTTTCCCATTTCAATACTTTTTTGCTGGGTAAAGGTCTTGCAGGTCAGAATGTATTTTGGGAAAAGCGGGGTGAATTCTGGTTTAAAAATTCATCCATGGATTTCTTCGATTTTTTTTTCAAATATGGTCTCATTGGAATAATATTATTCATTATCCTTTTACTAAGAGACATTCAACCAGCAATAAAAAAATCTATCACAAGAGATAAAGTTGTAATATTCTTGTTCTTCGTTTACAGTTTTTTTGGAGGGCATGTGATCGATTCTGTTACCTCGGGTTCGCTTTTTTATTATTATTTGGCAATAATAAAATCTTGATATGAAAGTATTAATCTGCGCCAGTGGCAATGCAGGACAGCTAAGCCCCTTTGTTCAGGAACAGGCCGAAAGTTTAAAAATACTGGGCATCCAGATCGATTATTTTTTGATTTCAGGAAAAGGAATCCTTGGGTACTTAAAATATTATTCATCTTTTATGAAAATGATTAAAGATAAAAAATACGATTTGGTCCACGCACATTACGGATTATCAGGCCTGCTGGCAACCTTACAAAAAAAAACACCGGTGATTGTTACCTTTCACGGCAGCGACGTAAATATAAAAAAAAACCTGCCATTCTCGCTACTCGCATCCAGATTATCTCGCAATAACATCTTTGTACATTCCAGTCTAGCCCGTAGACTGAAGGTATCTGGAAAAAATATTCATATCATACCTTGCGGTGTCGATCTTGATACTTTTTCCCCGATCGATAAATGGGTTGCACGCGAAAAACTTGGTTGGCAGAAAAACAAAAACTATATATTATTCTCATCCGGGTTTCATAATCCTGTAAAAAATGCCGCTTTGGCAAAATCAGCCCTGAAAAGTATTGATCTTGAGGTTAAACTGATCGAATTGAAGGGTTATACAAAACAGCAGGTCTGCCAGTTGATGAACGCGGCTGATTTACTCCTGATCACATCATTTTCTGAAACGGGACCAATCGTTGTAAAAGAGGCACTGGCTTGCAATTGCCCCATAATATCCACAAATGTGGGTGATGTCAAATCCATAACCAAAAAAATCGATAATTGTTTTGTTACATCTTACAATCCGAACGAGATCGGTGAAAAAATAAGAATAATGTTGGCCTCGGGCCTGCGATCCAATGGCAGAATATTCATGAAGTCTTATGGATTGGATAAAGTTGCCCAAAAAATAAAGATGGTGTATGTCAATATTTGAATTAAAGAATCTCACAAAATTTCTTATTAGCTATAATCGGTAAATAATGAAAAAATTTCTATTCTATCTGGGGCACCCTGCTCATGCTCATAACTTCGTTTATATTAATAAAATATTAAAGGAGCATGGACATTCTATCCTTTTTGCAGTGCGTCAGAGAGAGATCTTGGTAGATTTAGTTCAAGATTTTGAATTTGACCATGTAATTATAAAAGATAATAGAGAAAGAAATTCTTCCTTTTCATTCGTGAAATCTATTTTAAACAGAGAATATGAAATGTTTAAAATAGTAAAATGGTTTAAACCAGATCTTATGGCGGGTACCGATATTGTAATTACACATTTAGGAAAGTTTTTCAACATACCATCGATAATACTATGCGACGATGACAGCTCTGTTGTACCCCTGATGGCAAACCTGGGCTTTCGTTTTGCATCCTCGGTTATAGCTCCAGAAATTTGTGATATTAAACCCTTTAATTTCAAAAAGATTGGATATAGAGGACTGCAAAAATTATCCTATCTACATCCAAATTATTTTTCTCCAAATAAATCATTAATTAATAATGGTATTGATTTCAATGAGCGATATTTTATAATTCGATCTGTTGAACTTTCGGCACATCACGATAAAAACGTCAGGGGAATAAATGATAAATTACTAGACTCTATTGTTCAATTATTAATTCCTTATGGCAAAGTTTATATCTCATCTGAGAGAGCTCTCCCTGAAAAATACCATAAATTTATTCTTTCTATTGATACAAAATTGGTACATCATGCAATGTATTATTCCGATTTGTTTATTAGCGACAGCCAAAGTATGACTGTAGAAAGTTGTATACTGGGAACGCCGTCAATTCGGTATAATGATTTTGTTGGGCGTATAAGTGTACTGGAAGAACTTGAGCATAAATATAAATTAACATTTGGTATATCCCCGGATAAACCCGAAGAACTACTGAATAAAATCGAAGAGTTAGTAAGAATGTCAAACATTAAGGATGAATGGAAAGAACGAAAAGAAAAAATGCTGAAAAATATGATTGATGTTGCATCTTTCGTGACCACTGTTTTGGAAGACTTTCCATCTAGTATATTGAGATCAGCAGAAAATAATAAAATATTTGAATGAAGATTATATCAGTAGTAGGAGCGCGGCCACAGTTTATTAAGCTGGCCATATTGTCTAAAGAATTAAGAGAAAATCATAATGAGATAATAATCCATACTGGTCAGCATTATGATGATAATATGTCGAAATATTTTTTCGAAGAAATGCAAATCGCTAAACCAGATTATAACTTAAACATAGGGTCAGGTTCGCACGGAAAACAGACGGCTGAAATGCTTATTGGATTAGAGGATATTTTCTTGCATCAGAAACCAGATGTTGTAATCACATTTGGTGATACAAATACTACCCTGGCTACAGGTCTTGCTGCTACGAAATTAAACATTCCAGTTGCACACGTCGAAGCGGGGTTGCGCAGTCACAACCGTGAGATGCCCGAAGAAATAAATAGAATATTAACAGATCATATTTCTGATTACCTATTTGCACCAACTTTAACTGCAATGGAAAATATAAAAATAGAGAATTTGTATGGAAAACCATTCCTGGTAGGTGATGTAATGTATGATTCCTTATTGTATTATGGCAAAATAGCCGAACAAAAATCAAGAATTCTTAAAAACCTGAAATTAAAGCAAAAAGAATATATACTATTGACACTTCACCGGCCTTATAACGTAGATAATATACAAAAACTCCAAAATATTTTTTCCGCATTAAAACAAACAAAAAGATTTATTGTTTTACCTGTGCATCCACGGTCTCGTAAAATGATCGAAAGTACAAATACTATAATTCCAGAAAACATTTCAATTATAGAACCATTAGGTTACTTAGATTTTATTTTCCTACAAAAACATTCGGAAAAAATAATCACAGATTCTGGCGGTATACAAAAAGAAGCTTACTTGAACGGAATTCCATGCATTACAATACGACCGGAAACAGAGTGGATAGAAACAGTTAAAGCAGGTTGGAATGTGTTGGTCGGAGATAAAAAGGACCAATTGATTGAAAACTGTTTACACTTTAAACCATCTCATAATAGGCCCCGATATTTTGGAGATGGAAATAGTTCAAAAAAAATTATTTCTATACTGGAATCTCATTTATAAATGCATTTGTTGGTTTATACTTTAATATTCTTAAGATAATAAATTTTTGCATCTTCTAATGTGTAATAGTAATTTAGTCTAACGACCGGATTATTTATATTGAAGTAAAACGCTATCTTATTGCTCAATAAACAATGGATTTAATCGAATCCGTTCAAGAATGAAAGCGTTTTACATCTATGCCCTTTTTTGCCCAGTCTTTTCGACCTGAAATACAAGCGTTAATAACCGCCATTAATTGTAACCAGGGGCAGGCCCGTTTTGGTATTCTCATGTTAATTCCCCATTCAGCCTGCTAACTACTGATGCATAACATCAAATCCAAATTGAGGTATCTTTTTATTGGGGATATACTGCTACTTACATTGGTTTTCGGTACACTGAACTATAACAAATTCACTAAAGTCATACCCGAAGGCGAATATTTAATTTTATTTTTCACATTTGTCTTTTTTTGGATATCATTTTCAATTTACTATGACAAATATCGTATTGTGGTTACAAGACCTTATTGGTTTGTATTAAGAATTATTTTATGGGCTACACTGATGCCCCTTCTGTCCATAACCATAACCGTTTCACTCACGGATCTCTGGAGCACATCCAGGATTTTTATCCTCCTGGTCACGCTGATCGTATTTCTTGCGGAGATCGGTCTAGCTGCTGTTATTGCCATATTTCAACCTTCTTTTGATCCCGGAATAATTAAAAGTACAGGTGATAAAACTGAGGATCTGAAAAACAAATATTTCTTTAAATGGCTGATCCCGGGAGTCATATTTCTTATCTCTATTTATGTAGTCACAGTAGGGCTGATAGAAGGGAAATTTGTTTATAATCCTTTTAATGAACAAAGTCTGCTGGTGCTCATATGTGCCTGGGGAATTTCCACCCTGGTCACCAACCGCTACAAAGCGCCAAATACGTTAAACCATTACTACGAGATAGCGCCATACATAAAAGCGGCTATATTAATGTTCCTGTTTTTGGCATTTTTTAACTTTTTCCTTCGTCTAGAACCATATGCTGGAAACCTGATGTTCAAAACTAGCGTGGCCTTTTCCGGACTGGAGGTGTTTGGTTTTTATTTATATTTTTTTGGCCGTTCGAAAAAAAATGGCAATGGCAAAATAATAGCCGCTCCGTCAACCAATGGCGGCAACGGGCAAGAAGATTTAAAAACAGTTACACCCAATCATGATACTGGCGAATATTTCTCTTTTCATGATCTGGTAAAAAGTCTAAAAGGTATCCATCTCGGGCATCGTGCCAAAATCCTTGACCTACTTTCTGAGCCCCTGGAAGATGAAAAAATCGACAAAGACAAGGTTTCTATACTTAGTACATCATCCACAATCAATATTCAGGTTCTGCCTGACCGCAGTCAGGATTTATTAATTAATTTTCATGATTTAAATGATTTTCGCCGTTTGAATTATTATTTGTTGAATAGTTATAAAAAATTAAAAAATGGCGGTCTATTCATAGGGAGTTTTATTCCTTTGGAGAAATTCAGGGAACACCTGAGAACCCAGATGCCCCATTTTCTCTTTGCAATCATTTTTCCGATTCATTTTATTTTCCACCGTATTTTCCCAAAACTTCCTGTCACAAAACAAATCTATTTTATTATTACTAAAGGAAATAATAGAATTTTTTCAAAGGCAGAAATCTTTGGCCGGCTTTCCTTTTGCGGATTTGAGATGATCCAGGATAAAATGATCGGTGATCGTATTTATTTTATTTGTAAAAAATTAAAAACCATTTCATTGGAAGAATCTCCCTCTTACGGTCCTGTTGTAAAATTGAAACGTATCGGCTATCAAGGGGAAATAATTCCTATTTACAAATTCAGAACCATGCATCCCTATAGTGAGTTTATTCAAGGAGATATTTATGAAAAATACCACTTGGACAAATCAGGAAAATTGCGCAATGACTTTCGTATTACATCCTGGGGGAAAATACTGAGAAAATACTTTATTGATGAATTGCCCCAACTCTACAACTGGCTGCGCGGAGACCTGAAACTGATCGGTGTTAGAGCTCTCAGTGAACATTATTATAGTTTATATCCTGAAGACCTGCAGAAATTAAGGACCAGTTTTAAGCCAGGTTTAATCCCCCCCTATTATGCCGATCTGCCACAATCATTTAACGAAATAATTGCCAGCGAAAGAAAATACTTAATGCTCAAGAGCAATAAATCCTTTCTGACGGACTTAACTTACTTGACAAAAGCTATGGTAAATATTGTCTTTTCAGGAGCACGTAGCAATTAGCATCAATGCATTTCTTCAAATGTAATTATACATTCTATCCTTTTCTTCTCATGGGAATTTTATATTCAAGTGAAAATTTTCATGTATATCCAATATTATTTTCCACCTATAAATCCGCCGGCGGGGACTGGCATTATGAAGATAAATATATTTCCATCAGCGGGGCTGGAATCGGTGCACGATCTGCATTCAATCACTGGTCCATCGACGCTAACTATATTCAGCTGGGATTGATGGGAAATATCACCGATGAATTGATGAATTTTTCACCGACCCAGTCATTTCCCTACATGGATGGTTCTAAAGATGCCTTCGGTTATTGGACCGAGATCGCTACAATGAAAGTTTCATATCACCGGAATCCAATAAAATTTGAATTCGGAAAATTTGATCGTCGCTGGGGCCCCGGCAACAGAACTGTCTACATTTCAAATAAACCGCCATCCTATCCGCAATTCGGGTTTGAGTGGCAAATCAGTGAAAATATAAAACTGATCTATTTTCATGGTCTATTAAAAAGCAACATACCAGATACAAGCCGTGGCGTCTATTATAATAACCAGGTCAGCAACAGGTCACTTAATCTCAGCCGCTCTATCGCTACTCACAGGATCGAATGGCAGCCTCTTAAAAAACTAATACTCAGTGCGAATGAATCTGTGATTTATGGTACCCGGGGTCTTGATTTGCATTACCTTCTGGCAGTAATACCTTTTTATCAAATCGAAAACTATCTGGGCGATACCGATAATGTGCAGATGGGCTGTGATATTACCTACCAGCTGAATCCTGATGTACAATTATATCTGGGGTTTTACATGGATGAACTGACACCGGAGTGGCTGTTTCGTAATAATAATCATAACTGGTTTGCCTGGCAGTTTGGGCTGAACTGGCAGAAATTACTTTCTGAATCTGATGGGATCGTTTATGAATACAACTGGACCGACCACCGCATCTATAAGCACAAATTTCCTATCAACGATTACTACAGCCACGACCAGCCCCTTGGATATTGGGCTGGTCCCCACGCCGAAGAATTACTGGTGCAATACCAGTATGGGTTACACTCTTATCAAATACACCTGACCTTTTCCAATGCAAAACGCGGCGCATTGACAGAGGAGATGCTGTATAATAAATATCATGATATTGAAGATCAGCGCTTCAGCGGTGATCCCGGACATGAACAAATATCCCTCTTAAGAATTGATGTGCAAAAGGATTTAATAATCAAAGGACTCAGCTATCAAATTGGCGTGGACTGGATCCAGTGGAAAAACGCCGGGTTTGATGTTTTTAACCCTAGCCTGAACCCAGTAAAAAATATAAATAAAATATCTGCGAACGCTGCTGTCTTCTATAATTTTATATTTGACTGATCTTGAGCTTATAATAACCCAGCCAAGTATTCGCCATAATCATTGGTATAACGGCCTGCCAGATTTTCAAGTTCTTCAGCGGTGATAAAACCCTGGTGGAAAGCGATTTCCTCCAGACAGGCAATTTTCAAACCCTGGCGCTCTTCAATCGTTTTGATGAAATTGGAGGCATTATTCATGGCCTCCTTGGTTCCCGTATCTAGCCAGGCATACCCACGACCCATTAATTTCACTCTTAGGTGGCCCTGTTCCAGATAAGACTGGTTGACTGAAGTGATCTCCAACTCTCCGCGGTCCGACGGCAGAACGTTTTTTGCGATATCCACTACACTGTTAGGGTAATAATACAGCCCCACCACTGCATAATTGGATTCAGGCTCAGATGGTTTTTCCGCAATACTGGTTACCTTGCCGCTGTCATCGAAACCTACCACTCCGTACCGCTGCGGATCTTTAACGGCGTACCCGAATACTATTGCATCACCTCGATCCTGCACTGTGTTTACACTATTCTCTAGGAGTTCCACCAAGCCATGCCCGAAAAAAATATTATCTCCCAGGATGAGCGCCACATTTTCATCCCCAATAAAATTTTCTCCCAGAATAAATGCCTGGGCCAGTCCTTCCGGAGCAGGCTGTACCGTATAAGAAAGATTGATTCCAAACTGCGAGCCGTCGCCAAATAGCTGCTCAAATCGGGGCGTATCCTCCGGAGTGGAAATAATCAGTATATCCTTGATCCCCGACAGCATTAATGTGGACATCGGATAATAGATCATGGGTTTATCATAGATAGGCAGCAATTGTTTTGACACCACTTTTGTGATTGGATATAACCTTGTTCCGCTTCCGCCGGCTAAAATGATTCCCTTCATGATTCTAACACTCCTAATCTCTCCTGCTGGTATGTATTATCCTGGATTGCCTGCCACCATTGTTGGTTATTTAAATACCAATTAATCGTTTTTTGAATACCCGTTTCAAAGGATTCTTTTGGTGACCACCCTAATTCCTGGTTGATTTTTGTGGCATCGATGGCATATCGGAAATCATGGCCTGGACGATCCTGGACATAGGTAATTAATTTGGAGTATTTTGATCCATCCTCTCTTGGTGACATTTCATCCAGCAGTGAACAAATTGTGAGTACCACATCTATATTCTTAATCTCGTTATTCCCGCCGATGTTGTAAGTCTCCCCCACCTGACCAGATGTTAATACAGTGTGAATCGCCTCGCAATGATCAGTTACAAAAAGCCAGTCTCTCACATTTTCGCCTTTCCCATATACCGGAAGCGGCTTGCGATGGAGGCAATTAATGATCATCAGTGGAATTAATTTTTCCGGAAACTGGTAGGCTCCGTAATTGTTGGAACAATTTGTGACCAGAACAGGTAATCCGTACGTACGGTGCCAGGCCCGGGCTAGGTGATCCGACCCCGCCTTGGAAGCAGAATAGGGTGAACTGGGGTCATAAGGCGTAGACTCAAAAAACTTTCCTTTATCTCCCAGGGTTCCATAAACCTCATCGGTGGAAACATGGAGAAACCTGAAATTAGATTTTTCTTCTTTGTTCAAATATTCCCGAGACTGCTCCAGCAGATTCAAGGTTCCAACAATATTGGTCTGGACAAATTCTGCCGGCCCGTCTATGGAACGGTCCACATGGCTCTCTGCTGCAAAATGGACTACGCCGTCAAATTGGTGATCATTAAACAACTTTGCTACCAGTTCAGAGTCGCAGATATCACCGTGTACAAAATGATAACGGGAATTACTAATTCCATCTAGGTTATGAATATTCCCGGCGTAGGTCAATTTATCCAGATTAATGATAGTAGCCTCCGGCTCGCGTTCCAGAATGAATCGCACAAAGTTGGAACCGATAAATCCGCAGCCTCCGGTAATGAGGTATGTTTTCATGAATAAACCGGAAGGTTAGTTTGTTGCTGAAGGGTTGGCCATTTCTGATCTCTTTTTGCCAGGACAGGGTTTTCTGTACCCCAGTTTAAATTCAGGGACGGATCATTCCAGATAATTCCATGCTGATCATCCGGGGCATAGCCCGCAGTACATTTGTAGGTTACGATGGCTACATTGGAAGTGACCAGATACCCATGAGCAAATCCTTCGGGAATGTACAGCATTTTGCGGTTATCGCTGTCCAGTACCACCATTTCTGATTGTCCAAAATTTGGAGATCCTTTGCGAATATCTACTGCAACATCCAGAATGCTGCCTGATACAACCCGGATCAGTTTGCCCTGCTGCTGTCGGAGTTGATAATGGAGACCTCGAAGCACTCCTTTTTCCGATTTTGCCTCATTGTCCTGGACAAACTCAAAAGGAATTCCCTGCTCTTCAAACCGGGGCTTTCGATAGGATTCAAAAAAATATCCCCGATCATCTTCGAATACTCTGGGCGTAACGGTCAACACACCAGGGAGCGCGGTGTTTTCAACTTTCATGAAATGGTCTTTCGCCCTACATTATCAAATTGAAACCCGTTTTTATATAGCTGCTCCACACTCAAAATATTCCGGGTGTCTAGAATTACAGGAGCTTTCATAATGGATTGTAAATGATGTAGATCCATGCCTCTGAATTCATTCCAATCTGTCATTATCGCAACCGCATCAGCAGCATCACCGGCTTCGGCCCATGAATTGCAGTAACTCAGATCGGGAAAATATTCCTTCATTGTTTCATTTGCAATTGGATCATATGCCTGAACTTTACCGCCTCCGTCCATAATGGATTGGATCATAGTGATGGAAGATGATTCTCGAACATCATCCGTATTCGGTTTGAAGGCCAATCCCAGAATGCCAACCGTTTTACCGGAAAAATTACCGCCCAGTAGATCTTTTAATTTTTTAGTCATCCGCTTTTTCTGATTCATATTGGTATTGATGGCTCCATCAATGGTATTCATCGGAGCACCTTTTTTTCGCGCAAGTTCAGCTATAGCATGGGTATCCTTTGGAAAACAGGAGCCTCCAAATCCTGGCCCAGGATGTAAAAATTTTGGACTGATCCGTCCGTCCTGCCCCATGGCTTTTGAAACCTGGTTGACATCCGCTCCAACTTTCTCGCATAGGTTTGCTACTTCGTTAATATAACTGATCTTGAGTGCTAAAAAAGCATTGGCAGCATATTTGATCATTTCAGCAGTGGCTACATTGGTGTGCAGCATGGGTGTCTCATTCACATAGAGCGGACGATACACATCCCGCAATATGTCAAAAGCCTTGTCACTTGCTGCTCCGATAACAACCCGGTCCGGCCAGAGAAAATCTTTCACTGCAGAACCTTCCCTTAAGAATTCTGGATTAGAGACATAATCAAACGTACCACCAGCGGAAATCGCCGTCTTGATGATCTTACAAATCTTCTCCCCCGTTCCGATGGGCACAGTACTCTTGGTACAGATTATTTTATAGGAATTTAAATTTTTCCCAATGGTTCGGGCCACAGCCTCAACAGCACTGATGTCTGCTTCTCCATTGTCGCCCTGAGGAGTTCCAACAGCGATAAATATAACTTCGGCATCACGTACAGCCTGGTTTACATCCACCGTAAAAGAAAGGCGCTGACTGGCTACGTTGCGTTTCACCAATTCTTCCAGACCCGGCTCATAAATAGGGATTGCACCTTTCTGCAGCTGTTCTATTTTTTCAGCAGCTATATCTGCACAAACGACCTGGTGGCCAAAATCAGATATTCCTGCTCCGCTGACCAGACCGACATATCCTGTTCCGATAACTGTAATTCTTTTCACTTATTCCCTTTGGTGTTTTCGATTTAAAATTAACGAAGTGTACAATTTGTTCCCAACAATCACATCAGACCTATTCTTCTGCGGATGATCCATTCAGATGTAAGGAGTCCCAGAATACAGATAAAAAATAAAATATTTTCATTCAGAGCAATTATATAGGCCAAAGATTGTTTCCTGGACACCGGTTGAATAAGGGAGACTATGTCATTCCTCCGATCCCAGTTTTTGTATACACCATTGGAAACTTCCGCTAATCTTTGCAATGGCTTTTCATTTAAATATACATTGTTCAATTCTATCTGGCTTTCCTGGACTTGAAAGGAGCCCCGACCCATAAGGTGTGATTTTCCCGATTGATCAAATTCAACTTCGTAATCAATCGTTCCCGATTGTGAAGCCCAAAACCGGCTGCGAAACAATCCTGTACCTGGGTCATAGATCATAGGTTTTGTACTGATTATTTTTTCATTTAAGTAAATATTCACCACACCCTCATCAACAAATTGGTTCCTGTGGAGAGGTTTTCCGGTCAGTTCAACCCTTTCCCCCTGCTGGTAAGAATTTTTATTAGTACGAAAATATATTTCCTGATCTCCTCCAGTATTGAGCAGCCAGCCCAGGATTGGATCAACCATATCACCCAAAAGTCCTGACAAGGGTGTACCCTGCGTCCTGTAAAAAAGTGCATACATATCCGGTGACGTCCACACAAAAAATCTCAATGAATTCTTCTGGCCCGTTAAAAATAGGGGTACTTCCACATTGGAACTGGTATAATTTGCAAGAACCTTTGTTCCTGCCGAATCAATCTCAAAACCCGGTAAAAGGGGCGGAAATTCATTATGTGTTCGATCTATCCCGGATATAGAGTTAAATGGAAATAGCTTAAGCCAATTTTCAGTCAGGGTCCATCCCACCGGGCTGCCTTTTTCCAAAAGTTGTTTACTTAACTTTATATCCAGCAAAGATAAAAATTCTTTCACAGTCGTTTCATCCATATCAGGACCAAAAATAATTCCCAAATTGGATTGGTGAGATACCAATTTCTTGGCAAAGACTTTTAGGTAATTTTTCCATATCTTGTGGTTTTCAGCAATGGGGTGATTATCAAAGAGAATAAGGTCATATTGCTTATCCCAAAATTGTTTAAGCGGTGGTTGGAATCCATTTTGACGATAGACAAAATGGTTCAATGCAATTTCCGGATTACTGATAATAATTCGTTTCAGGACATTTGTATTAAAATTCGGTGCTCCAGTAAGAATAGCAATCCTGTATTCGTCCTTTAGAACCTGGATTTGGACTGTTTGTTTGTTGTTTTTTATATTGATTTCCTCCGCCAGGGCGTTGACCTGCACCCTGTAATTTGCCCGTCCTGTCTTTGAAGGCTTCAATCGAAAACGGACCTTTTCCTGACTTCCACCTCCGGATAAGGAAATGACCTTGGATCCGATAAGTTTGTTCCCCTGGTATAAGGTAACATTGCCTCGTTCGTTTACCTGGCCGTGGCTTAATACAGTCACATCCAAATCGGCTTCCTCCCCTTTGATGACCAAAGGAGGAGCATCTATGGAGTGGACTTCCACATCAACCATTGGATTTGCGTCCCCTATGCCAACCACATGAATTGGCACTCGTTTATTTATTACTTCCGTGGGAATCCCAGTACCCAAATTCACTTGTCCATCTGTAAAAAGTACCGCACCCGCAATTCCGTGATAATTACTATCCTCCATATGGTTCATAACCAGCCCGATATTTGTTGATATGCCATCCAGTTTTTTATTCCCCAAAGACCAGATGGAATCTATTTCGGAGCCAAACCCGATGATAGAAGGATGGATTCCTTTCTGGTCTAACTTTTTACCAAATTCATCTATTCCCGAAACAAATGAGACAGATGATGGGTGAGAATGGTAAGACATACTTAAAGATCTGTCTACGTAAATATTCCAGTTTAATTCACTGGTTTTTTCTTTATTGAATTCGATTTTCGGCTCTAAAAATAACAATACCAGCAAAATAACAACCGCAAATCGAAAAAACAGGATCGGTCGAAGCTTTTTTGAAAAACCTATATTCATAAATGTATAGAACAGTACAAGAATGCTTAGGATGAAAACCAACCAGAATAATTGGTCTGGAGCAGAGAAGGTTATTTTCAAGATACAGCCATTTTCAGGTTGGGCTGAGCGCCAAATTCAATATTTGTGGTATACCCGGCATTTAATTTTACCTCCCCAAGAAAACTGACCATGGCACCATTATCAGTACAGAAAGATAAATCAGGGAATAAAATTCTTATATTGGCCAGTTTTTCTCGTGAACAGGTCCTGAGAGTTTTATTTGCAGCAACACCTCCTGCAATGACACAGGTCTTTGATTTTGTCTGGTAAACAGCCCTGTTCATTTTTTCCACCAGAGAATCAACAATCGCCTGCTGGTAGCTGGCAGCCACATCATTTTTTGATATTGAAACATTTTCTTTAAAATCATCCATAAAGTATAACAGAGAAGTTTTCAACCCACTATAACTGAATTCGAGTGAAGCGCTGCCCATCAAACCGCGGGGAAAATGAACTGCATCGGGATTCCCGCCAATCGCCTCTGTTTCAATTGCCGGTCCGCCAGGGTAACCCAGTCCTAATATACGAGCTCCTTTATCAAATGCTTCTCCTGCTGCATCGTCACGAGTTTCCCCAAGTAATGTATAAGAATCCATATTTTTTATATGCCATAGCTGGGTATGCCCTCCTGAAACCAGAAGACAAACGAATGGATATTCCAACGTCGGATCGACCAGGAAGTTCGCAAAAATATGTGCTTCCAGGTGGTTCACAGGGATTAATGGGATGTTCAATCCCATAGCCAGGCCTTTTGCAAAACTGATTCCTGTTAACAACGTGCCGGCCAGTCCCGGCCCCTGAGTGACAGCGACCGCATCTACATCTGCTAAATTGATTCCGGCTTCGCCCAGGGATTTGTCAACGACAATATTTAACAGTTTTTCATGTTCCCTCGAGGCAATCTCAGGGACAACACCGCCATAAGAATTATGAATGAGCTGAGAACTGACTGTATTGGATAAAATTTCACTATTCCGACACACGGAGACCGCTGTTTCATCACAGGAAGTCTCAATACCGAGGATAATCATTTTGCCTGTCGGGCAACACCCAACTCCAGGCTGCGAGGCGACAGATCACGCCATTCAATAATATCCTCCGGGACAATTACAGTGGGTTCATAGAACTGTTTATTGCTGGTCCAATCATTAAAATCGATTATCACATCGATTTCTTCCGGTTTCAATTTTGCGATTCTTTTTAATCCTCCAATCACGATCAATGAGACTGTTTGTGGAGAGGGAAATACCCGTATGCCATCCAACTTGTTTGTGACCTGAACTGGAATATCGGGTATAATTATTTCACTTATTTCCTGAACGTCAATGTAATAGCTGACCTGCTCCTGGGAATATTCGATCAGCCTGCCCCGTGATTCCAGTTCTGCTTCACCCCGTTGAGGTATTACAATATTAACAAGTGTATCTTTTTTGATTTTAACATGATTAATAAGAGCCAGATCTTTTTTTGGTCCTGCGATTTTGATCACTTCCGGCTCAAACTCAATGTCTCCAACTTGAATGTGCCCCGGTTGCGGTTGTATGAGCATGTCCGAAAGAACTGGAACTGTTTTTTCCTCATAATCATCGAGGCTGATCTGAATGCGGTTTGGATAAATAACTTCAATAAAGGTCAGGTTGTATTTGGCAGGAAGAACGATTTTTTGCGGATATCGTTCAAAATAATCATTGAGGACAAATTCATACTCCTTCGAAATTCCCTCTAAATCGAGAACCATTTTAAACCCTGCAAATTTCCTGAATATGTACGATGAGAATAAATCCCGGCCCATTCCCTTCAATCTTACTTGTGCATATTTTGGGACTTCTTCCCGGTGGGCTTTTTGTACGCTTAAATTCCTGGCTTCGATTGGCAGCTGAAAAACCATGGAATATTCATTTTCACTGACAACAAATACCCACAGCAGCAATGCCAGTCCAAAAGCGCCTAGAGGCAGGAATAATCTTTGGAAAAAGGCAGGTTCAATGGATGGTTTCAAAGACAAGGTAAAACCTACCTTACCCTGTTCAACTATTCCTCAGGCTCGGGGGCGGATTCTTCATCCGGTGGATCTCCGGATACACCTTCCTGTTCAGCCTGTTTAGCCTGTTCCAGTAATTCCTCTGGAAACTCCAGTTTTTCACCCGTACCGCTATCCTGATTTTTCAAATAATTCTTTACTTCATCAACTGCTGATGCCGGACTTGTTCCGCCAGCGCCGGCAAGTTCTTCCTTATAAAGAATTACTTTTTTATCCTCAGGAGAAACCTTCATCACGATACCGGAAAGATTCGCGCCAATCTCATATTGGCCAGCCATTGCACGCCGATCCCGTTTCGACATTTTGCCAAAAGGAATGATACCCTCAACATCCATTTCCAATTGGATAATAATGCCCTTTTCCAGAACTCGAATAATCTGGCCGCTCACCTCTTTACCAGCATCATAATATTCTACAATTTCCGGCCAGGGATCATCCTGGACTTGACGATAGCCAAGTGAAATTCTCCGATTTTCCCTGGATACTTCTAGAATTCTTACCTCCACTTCCTGGGACTTCTCCACTACTTCTTTGGGATGCTTTATGATTTTTGTCCAGGAAAGGTCTGATACGTGGATCAAGCCGTCAATACCTTCCTCTAATTCAACAAAAGCGCCAAACTGCGTCAAGTTTTGAATTTTTCCTTTTTGGACACTGCCAACCTTGAATTTTTCTTCAATCTCATCCCAGGGGTCCGGCGTTAATTGTTTGACACCGAGGCTTATCTTTCTTTCATCTGCATCAATGGATAACACTTTGGCTTCCACCTTATCCCCCATTGAATATTGTTCAGATGGATTTTTTATGTGTTTAGTCCACGATATTTCAGACACATGGATCAATCCCTCTATGCCCGGTTCCAGTTCAATGAAACAACCATAATTGGTAAGACTGACCACTTTCCCTTTGACAACATTTCCCATAGGATATTTGATCTCAACATCATCCCAGGGATGAGGTGTGAGCTGCTTGAGCCCCAGGGAAACACGCTTACGTTCCTCATCATATTCAATGACCTTCACAGTTATTTTATCATCCATGGCCAACATTTCGGTAGGATGGTTTACACGACCCCAGGATAGATCCGTAATATGGAGTAAACCGTCAATACCGCCCAGATCAACAAAAACGCCAAAATCAGTGATATTCTTTACCCGCCCTTCCAGGATGGATCCAACCTTTAATTCTTTGAATAAGGCCTCCCTTTGTTCCTTCAAGCTTTCCTCAAGGATAATCTTATGGGAAACAACAATGTTCTTGCGGGACTCATTAAGTTTGACGATCCGGATCTCAATTTCCTTATCAAGGTAAACATCAAAATCCTGGATAGGCCTGATATCGATTTGTGAACCCGGCAAGAAAGCTTGTACAATTCCCAGATCCACGATCAAGCCACCTTTAATGCGGCGGACAATGGTTCCGGTAATAACGGTCTCATTCTCAAACGCTTCCCGCAAATCACGCCAGCGACGCATAAAATCCGCCTTTTCCTTGGAGAGAATAGTGTTTCCGCTGGCATCCTCAATAAATTCCAGATACACTTCCACCTGGTCTCCAATGGCCGGAAGTTCTTCCAAATCAAATTCCGAGCGATCAATTATCCCTTCGGATTTGAATCCAATATCTATGAGCACATCCCGTTCATTCATACCTACAACACGGCCATTAATTAACTGATGTTCGGATATATCAATCAAAGTTCCAGAATAAGCTTTTTCCAGCTCCGGATCAATGACCCCTGGTTCAATGGCTTCGGTCATCTCTGATCGCGCAACCACCCGAATATCATCAAACAATTCAGGATTGAGATAGTTTTTGGTTTCAGCTACAAGTTCGGCTGGGGCAGTTGGCGTTTCTTCAGCGCTGACATCTTCAGTACTTTCAACAAGTACTTCTGAGGCCTCTTCCACTGCCTGTTCTACTTCTTTTTCTTCAAACATACTATGATGTTTCCTCGTTTTTTATTTTGGTTATTTTGTTCACTATTTTTTCTATCGTCTCATCGATCGTCAAATGACTCGTGTCAATGGGAATTGCATCATCAGCCCGCACCAGTGGTGAATGGGATCTTGTTGAATCAAGTTCATCTCTTTTTAAGATGTCTTTGATCAATTCATCCAGCGAGCACGATTCTCCCAAAGCTTCAAGGTCCTTCATTCTTCTGGCTGCACGCACGGCGACGTCAGCCACAAGAAAAAATTTGAACTTTGCCTCAGGAAATACGACAGTACCAATATCGCGGCCTTCCAGAACACAATCATTTTCACTGGCAATTTCCCTTTGTACCTGAACCATGGCTTTTCTTATATCCGGAACGGCACTCACAGCGCTGACTTTGTCTGAAATTGCGCTGGAATGAACCTTTGCAGACACATTTTCGCCATTCAGTAGAATCTGATTATTTTCACCAAATCCAATGACCGTATCAGCAATAAATCCTTGAACAGCGTCTATATCTTCCAGGTCAAGGCCAGATTCCACGATGCCCAATGTTATGGCACGATACATGGCACCTGTATTGAGATACATAATACCTAACCGCTGGGCAACACCTTGAGCTGTTGTGCTCTTGCCTGATGCAGCCGGTCCATCTATGGCAATTATCATGATTATCAACTCTCAATAAGCCGGCGAAATTACCTTTCCGGGACCAGAAACCCAATGAGGAAACTTTTTTGTATTTTAGGAAGAAAGATGTGACTTTTTCAGCATTTGAATTTCTTCAGCAGTGATGGTGCGATATTGTCCGGGGACAAGATCACCCAGGCCCAAACCTGCAAAACGAATCCTTTTTAAAGAAAATAGTTTTCGTTTTAAGCGGTGCATAATCCTGCGAATCTCCCGTTTTTTCCCCTGCCGCAGTCGCAGTGTGACTGTGGACCTTTGTTTTACCGTATTTTGTTTTAAAACCTCTGCTTGTCCATATTCCCGGTCGCCAATGTAAATCCCCCGTTTCAATTTTGCGATTTGTTCAGGTGTTATTCGTCCTTCAATGACCGCCTCGTAATCTTTCGGGATTTGGTTTCTCGGATGGGTAAGATATTCATGAAGGTTACCGTCATTGCTCAATAGCAGAGCACCCGTGGTATTCTTATCCAACCGGCCCACAGGAACAAGCCGGGCCGGACCGGGAATCAGGTCCAGGACTGTTTTTCGGTCATGGGTGTCTTTTGCAGTTGTAATAACCCCCCGGGGTTTGTGAAGCAAAATGACAATTTTTTCTTTTTCAGGGTTAATGACCTGGTCATCATATCTGACTATATCGGAATCTTTCACCTTATAGGCTGGGTCCAGGCATAATTCACCGTTGACCGTGGTGGTGGCCATTTGGATTAATTCATCTGCTTTACGACGGGAGGCTATTCCCGCCTGGGCGAGAAATTTATTCAGCCTCATCCTTAAATGGGGCTGGATCCCGGAGACGGAGAATCTAGATTTTGTTCTGATTCCGAATCAGACTCCTGAAATGCTTCGATCTGCTCACCCAGCGTTGGGTCTGCTTCCATGAGTTCTGTGATTTCTTTTAGTTTGGGCATATCTGACAGTCGATTTAACCCAAAATGTTCCAGAAATATTTTGGTGGTCTGATATAACAGCGGGCGGCCAGGACCTGTACCCCGGCCTTTTATTTTGAGCAGATTCCGATTCAGGAGTGTCTTGATAACGCCACTGGAATCAACACCGCGTATTGCTTCAACTTCGTAACGGCCAATGGGTTGTTTATAGGCAATAATGGCCAGCGTATCCAGAGCTGCAGAAGAAAGAGCCAACCTTCCGGATTTATTCAGCAACTTGCGAATAAAATGTTCGTATTCGGGTCGGGACACGAGCTGATACCCTCCTGCGATCTGTTTGATTTCAAAAGCATGGTCTTCTTTTTCATACAAGTCGTTCAATTCTGTAACAACTTCCTTAAGATTTGGCGCTTCCTGGTCGAAAACGCCATTGACCCTGGCTTGGGTTAATGGTTCCGGACTGGTGAACAATAATGCTTCAATGATTTTCTGGTATTCTGAGGATTGCATCAGGCCTCCGTTCCCAGATGGACCAGCTCAATATCCCCAAAAATATCTACTTGTTCTAGTGTACACAACCCCTCCCGCACCAGGTCAAGAATGGCCAGAAAGGTTACAATGATTTCCATTCTGTTTTTTAATTGTTTTAACAGGGTAGAAAATTTCAAGCGCCCGTCACCATCAAAGAATTTAAATATAATTTCTTTTTGCTGTTCCAATTTCACTGGTTCGCGGTTTAATTCAAATTGAGATATCACGGGGCGGTTTTCCATGGCATCTTTGAACACCCGGGCCAAATCATAAAGGGTTACATTCTGGAGCAGGTGTTCCATTTCCTCCCCTTGAATAGCAGGCAGGGCCTGTTCAAACTGCCTTGGCAAAATATGGCTTTTTTCCTCTGCCATGGACCGTAGCATTCCCGCCGCATCACGGTAACGTTTATATTCAATTAGTTTTTGCATCAGTTCATCCCTGGGGTCCACAATTTCCCCATCTTCATCCAATTCCGGCCGGGGGATCAATATTTTAGCTTTGATGCGCATCAGGATGGAAGCCATATCGATAAATTCCCCGGCCACAACCATATTCAACCGCTTCCATTCCTCAATCACTTCGATAAATTCCCTGGTGATCCTGGAGATGGGGATATCATAGATATCCAATTCATCTCTACGGATAAAGTACAATAAAAGGTCCATGGGACCCTGGAAATTTTCCAGGTGCACTTGAAAAGCCATATTAAAAATACCCAATGCCAGCCGCTGACCGGACCCGATCTAACACGGATTCAGCTACTTTGCTAGCCTTCTCTGCACCAAAATGCAAAATATCGTGTACTTGTTTCTTATTGGCAGTCAATTGATCCCTTTTTTCCCGGAAGGGGCTGAAATGATCCATAATACGTTCAAACAGTTCCAGTTTTATATCTCCATAGCGCAGTCCGCTCCCGTCGTATCTCTGGGCCAGTTCCTTTTGCTCCGTTTCATCCAGAAACAACGAATAAAGATGAAAAAGTGGTGTATCCTTGTTTTTCGGCTGATCAATGGGTGTAGCATCCGTTACAATGGACATCACCTGTTTACGGATCACTTTTTCATGGGCAAAAATCGGTATTGTATTGTGATAGGATTTGCTCATTTTCTGGCCATCGATGCCAGGGAGAAGTTGGGTAGTTTTCTCAATATCCGGTTCGGGAACAACGAGGGTTTCACCATAGGTATGGTTAAATCGAACGGCTATATCCCGGGTTATTTCCAGATGCTGCTTCTGGTCATGCCCTACTGGAACAACCTGTGTGTCAAAACATAATATGTCTGCAGCCATCAGGATCGGGTAAGAAAACAAGCCCATATTTGCCGTGATACCCTGAGCAATTTTATCCTTGTAGGACGTGGCCCGGTCCATCAAGCCTACGCTGGTCATGGAGGACAACACCCAGGTTAATTCTGTGACCTGGGGTACATCGGATTGAACCCAAAAAGTGGATTGTTCTGGATCCATCCCTAATGCCAAAAAATCGCAGGCGGCATAAAAAGTGTTTTGTGCTAAAGTATCTTTGTCAGGCAGCGCAGTGAGGGCATGGTAATTGGCGATGAAGCAGAATAATTCGTTCTCCTGCTGGTATTGAATCATTCTGGACATCATACCGAAATAATTGCCCAAATGAAGTGTACCAGAAGGCTGGATACCACTAAGCACACGGAGATTTTTCTTAAGGGCCATGGATGGGATTTGGTTTGGAACTGGTCATGTGGATTACAGTGAACCTAAAAGGACTCCATAAACAAATAGGGCCTCCAATCACGTTGTATATCTTTTACAAATCTTTGAAAATAATGAATCCTGTTGGGGCGTTTTGGCATTCGAATCAAGGGCATTCTTGCATTTTCCGGTGTGCGGTCCCCTTTCTTCTGGTTGCAGGGTTTGCAGGCAGCAACCAAATTTTCCCAAATATCCAGCCCGCCATGTACTTTTGGGATAATATGGTCAATGGTTAAAGGTCCATTTGTTGTATTGCAATACTGACAGATATACTCATCTCTAGCCAGGATATTTTTCCGGTTGATCTCAATGGCCATATTATCATAACGCACATAATCATGAATCTTGACCACACTGGGCAGTTCCATGGTTGTGGATGGACTGTGCACTTTTTCTCTATAATTGGCCAAGACTTCAATTTTTTCCAATACATACATGCAAATAGCACGCTGAGCCGTACAGATGGACATGGGCGTGTAATTGGCATTCAGGACCAAAACAGCGCGGTTAAGCAACTGACCGTTAATTGCATTCGAGACCGGGTTTTTCATGCGCGAAACTTACGTCTGATGGAATGAGTTGACATGTAGATATCTGCAAGTTTTTCATTTGAGTTGAAACGTCCCCCTGCGATGGTTTCTTCCTTCACAAAACCCTGGCAATGGATAACACCTTGCCCTCCTGTGGAAAATCCGACATGGGTCACCTTGCCATTTTTTCCAAAAAAATGTAGATCTCCTGGTCTGGCGGCTCCGTCATCAACAGCATAATCATTTAAAACTGACCGCTGCTGCCAGGAATCCCGGGGCAGCAAGATTCCTGCCGCCAAGCAAACCATTTGTACGAATCCGGAACAGTCAAAACCGAATGATGTTTTCCCGCCCCAGCGGTAAGGGCTGCCCAGCAATCCTCTGGCCAATGAGAGTATTTCATCTGGTTTTGCAGCGCCGGTCAGGGGATTTAATTCTTGTTCCGCCGGCCGTGAAGTTCCATCCGCAGTGACGATATTCTGATCTTCTTGCTGCACACGTGTACCAAATGGGATTTTTCCACTTTCAATGATCATGTGGGTAGCAGCAAATGGGACTTTGCCAAAACAACCGTAGAATTCCTTTATCCAGCTTTGATAACCGTCGTCCTGCTCCACAAACAACCAGTCGCCTTTCTTTTGAAGAACCTGTACCGATTCACCACCAACGACTTCCGTCACTTTTGATGAATTGAAACCGGGTGCCGCATACGCCGGAGCCAGGGGCGTTGTAATAATAAACCAGGAATTTGACCTTTCTGACATAGGTTGAAAATTATTCCATCTTCTTTTGAATAAAAAATGCCATTCTATATTGCCCACAATGGTGATGACAGGTTAATATTTACTGTATTTTTTCATCCATTTATGGCAGGGAAACCCGTGAGATTCGGGTACAGTTCCCGCTACTGTGATTGCAGAATACCGGTTCTAATGCCATTTTCGGCCGCCCTGGCCGGAAAGAAGGTGAATCGAGTTGGTACTGCATCAGTCAGGAGACCTGGATAAATGGATTACACAAAAAAACTTTCGGGAGAAAAGTTGTGGTACTTCCTGACCCATATTATTCAATCCTGGATCTCTCCAGTAAAAGGGAGAATTCACGGTTATGAAACAGTTCCTAATCTTTATTATTATTGGTGCTTCTGCCCTGTCTGCGCAAACGGGCAATGGCTACGTTTTTTCAAATGAGGGTGATCCGGTGCCTTTTGCATCTGTGATAAACCTGCGGGCAAAAACATGGTCCGTGACCGATGAATCGGGATTTTTCCAGGTACCAGCCGGGACTCTCCCTGGGGACTCATTAAAAGTTGTCAGGATTGGTTTTTCAACTTCTTATCACCGGATCCAGGATCAAAGAGTACAGGAGATATTACTTGCGCAGGAAGTACTTGCTCTGGATCCTGTTCATATAGTGGGCAGAAAGGCAATTGCAAATGGCGGTTTGGACAAAATCAATCTATTGGAAATAGATGCTTTTTCCAGGAAGAATGCCCTGAACCGGATGCCGGGAACAATGATTAGATCCTACGGCGGTTTGTCAGGGATCACCACGGTAAGCATGGAGGGCGGACAGGCAGTGCATACCAAGGTTACCCTGGATGGAGTTGATCTCACCAATGCCCAGAATGGGCTTACGGACCTATCTGACATACCGCTGTCTATGATGCAAAACATGTATTTAGGCCGCTCACCGAATATCTCTTACGGTTCTGGATCATTTGACGGCGTGATTCACATCCGTTCTCTTCTGAAACAATCCTATATTCATTTTAGCAGCGGTTCATTTGGTTACCTGAATGGTTCAGGCGGCTACAGCCGCTCTTCAGCCAATACCAATTTTCAACTGCAGGCTGGGCAAACATCATCGCAAGGCAATTATTCATTCAAACAGGATAATTCCACGAGCAGCCGTTTCAATAATGATTATGAACAACGATTTATCAGCGGACAGTATCAGCGATATACCCATTCTAACCGCCTTGTAAAGGGGTCCATATTAACCGTCGGCCACAACCGCGGTGTCGCTGGAGCCTTATCCTGGCCCAGCCCAAAGGCACGGCGGAAAAACAATCTTATTCTGGCAGGAGTTGAATGCATCCAAATACTCCAAAAAGGTCATCTGCGTCTGCAGGCATTCCAGCGGTCCAGTGATGAGGTATTTAAAGATGTTGATATGGGAACGGATAGTCACCACGAGGTGGGATCCAGGGGGATCAAATTCAACGGAAAATATCGGTTAAACGAGGTGATTGGGGTGAACAGTTTTTTCACTGCAAAATTTGAATCGATCGCAAGTACTGATATTGGCCAAAGAGAAAGAAAAAGCAAAGCACTGGGACTGCAGGCATGGGTCCAGCCCCTAACCCTCTTTATGTTCAGGCCCGGTCTCAGAACAGACTTCATCGATAAAACCCGTGTAACAACAATTAATGTTGAATCAACACTGGATTTACAAAATGTCGGAGAAATCTCCGTCATAATGGGTACCGGATTTCATGTACCATCCTTTAATGACCTTTACTGGCCTGCAGATCCTTACAGCAAAGGGAACCCTGATCTTGAACCGGAAAACAGTAAATTCCGTATCGTTCGCTGGGAAAGTACCCTGGGGGAGTACTTCCATTACACCGTTGAATACCGTGATCGCCAAAGCCAGAATCTCATTGTGTGGGCTGCAGATGAAAACTACATCTGGAAACCGCAAAACCTGAATAAGACAGACCGGAAAAACTTAATCATTTCAGCTTCCTTGCCCGTAAGTATTTCCGGGTGGACCCCGTCAGGCAGTGTAACACGTACAGAGACTGAAGATCTCAATACGGGTAAAGCACTGCAGTATGTCCCGGAATCATCTGCAAATATTACACTGACCTATGCCGCAGGGGATATCCAATTCGAATTCCAGGGCAGGTATACTGGCGAAAGATCATACCAGGCATACAGTACTGATTTTGAAATTACAGATAAAGTAATTGATCCTTTTCTAGATATAAATGCCGGAGCACACTTCACCCTCCTCGTATTGAATGAGTCTATACGGTTTCACATCATCGCTGAAAATATCCTGGATAAAAATACCGCTTTCTTCCCGGATTATCCTGAACCAGGCCTTGGAATAAAAGCGGGAATGACAATTAAATTCTAGTTCAGAGTATTTTTAATCCAGAAAATGCCAGGAAATGGTCATGCTGGCCTGGCGGCCCATTTCCGGCATTAGCGGGTGCATGTCCAGGGTATTGCCCCTGTCGGAACCGCTGGCATTCAGGATGATCTCCGACAGGTTGTGCCATGTGTAGGAAAGTGTAAACGACGAAACAACAGCCGTAACCGTGGCCTTGACAAACCACAGGTCTTTAAGACTGTTATATTCAAAAGACACGGGCACCGCCTCCACCGGCAGCAGAAAGCCCGCCGGCTGCCTGTTGAGCCAGCCATGGACTTCCACATTGGTCTTCAAATTCATAACACCCTCAAAAAGGCGAAAGCTGCCCTTGCCCGTAATTTTCAGTCTCTGTTTTACACCGTCCGAGATCAGGCTTTTGCCGTCCTGATGAACATAACCCAGGATCAACCCGATAGATCGAACCAGCCGTATATCCAGCTCAGTGCCAAGGCTTAAGTTTGTTTCATTTTCAGGATAGGCAACACCCATTGCACCCGCACCATGATTTGAAACATACCCTGTACGGTTGGCCCAGACGGAGATATCCCAGCGGCCTGTCTTTATTTTGCCAAATGCACTGGCCAGGGATGTGGAGGTAAGGATACCGGGGTTTTTGAAAAAGGGATGTGCTGGCGCAGGTATCTGCTCATAAAACAAGCGGATGGTGTAGTTAATTCTTTCTAAATGGAATGAAAAATCCCATAGGGGCCTGTTTTCTTCCGCGGCAAAAACCAAGCCCCCGCTGGCATGAAAATTTCCATATTCTGCGCCCAGCAGCCATTGCTGCCAGCGTTCATTTCTCATGGTATCCAGACGTACGCTCCGGGAATGCAGCTCCATTCTGGAGAACAAGTTCAACCGTTCACCTTTCTGCCATTGCAATTCTCCAGAATATTTGGACCGGGTCAGGTAGCGAACCTTTTTGAATGATTCCTCAAATCCGTCCAGGGAATCGGTATAGCTGTAATCCGATTTCAGCCGCTGCAAAAAATGATTGGCATCGATCCTGGCTGAGAGGGCTCCCTTTTGTTTTTCCCAGGAGACATTGCTGCTGGTGATCCGGGAATTATAGAGCGCTTTGTCCACAGTATCCGGCAACCCGGAATAGGTGTTGAAATGCCCGACAGCCGCATCGATCTTCTCCAATTCCTTTTTGGATTGATATTGGATCGTATAGGTTTGATGAATAGGCTGTGGCAATGTGTTGGGTGGTGTATACTGGTTATATTTACCCGCAAAGGATCGTTTAAATCCATGGAGGCGAATATGGCGTCCATTGCCGCTGTAGTCCACTGCCGTAGAAAACTCGTCCTGCAGATAATCGCCCTGGACATAATCAAAATAAGATGCAACCACCGATGAATCGTAATGGACCGTATCTTCGTGTCCATGGAGAAACCCATCTTTTATTTCGGAGCCCATAAGCCCCGGGTTATTCGCCCAGGTACCGTCAAAAAAATAAGGACCCGAATGCCAGTCCCTATTCCACATCAGCGAACCCTGGCAGTTTACATAGCCAAAATGTCCGGACCAGTCGTAGCCAATCAATTCCGCATCCTTCGCCGGCAGCAGGGACAACACCATGAGAAGTAAAATAATGCTCATCCTATAATTTCATTTTC
>ERZ651768.573-NODE-573-length-27705-cov-14.282757_pt1 | contig 27705 bp, 22 predicted proteins | sample MGYA00514754_ERZ651768 | MGnify/ENA metagenome assembly ERZ651768
GCAGATCATCTGGTTTTTAGAGCCAAAGGATGATAAAGGTGTTGCCTTTCTAAAAATCGAACACGATGATAAAGATGATGAAATGCGAATGTGGCTGCCGGCTTTTAAAAAAGTTCGTCGAATCTCAACGAAGAAAAAAGGTGATGCATTTATGGGATCAGATCTTAGCTATGAAGACCTCTCAAGCCGGGAACTGAATGAAAATGATTATAACCGGATGGAAGATGAGTCAGTAAACGGAATAGACTGTTATGTGTTGGAAATTATCCCAAAAAAGGAAGCAAAATCGTCCTACACAAAGCATGTTTCCTGGATTGACAAGTCCACATTAACCGCTGTGAAGGAAAACTCTTTTGATAAAAGGGGAAAACTGCATAAGACGAAAGAATTTCGATACGGACACATGGGAGACTACCAGGTGATCAATCGAGTGTTTGTCAGGGATACCCAGAACCAGCATTCTACTGAAGTGATGTTTTCTGATATAAAAGTAGATTCAGGAATGGATGAGAATCTTTTCCATGAAAAGAATCTAAAGCGTCTGCCAAGAGACTAGTACAAAATCCCAAAAGATTTGTTATCTCTTATTTTATAAAAGTAAGGATTTAACATCAAATAATAAAAAAGCCCTGATTTATTTCGGGGCTTTTTTATTACTTGTTTCTTTTGCGAAGAATCAGTTTCGTAAGGGCTTGCCTTTTTTAAGCATATACTTTATGCGATCCTGGGTCAGTTTTTCTCCCGCCAGTGAAACAAATGCTTCCCGTTCAATATCAAGTATATATTGTTCATCCACGGATTTAGTAAGCCCTGCCTTATCTCCGCCTGTTAAAACATAGGCAAGTTTTTCTCCGATCTTAACATCATGCTCAGAGATCTTACCCTGCATCTTGAACCCCTTCAGCGCCATAGCCATGGCGGTTCTTCCGCCGGCACCCGGTAATTTTAAATCATCCCTGTATACAGGTGGATCATAACCATCAGCAAGTTCAAGCGCTTTTTCTTTTGCAGTCTGGATCAAATGGTCACGGTTTAAAACAATCGTATCATTTTTCTTCAAATAGCCTAAATGCTTGGCTTCATCTGCACTGGTTGCAATTTTTGCAAAGCCTACAGTTTCAAATGTTTTTTGTATTTTCTGGAATGCACCCATTCGTCCCGTACCGCCATCCATGGCATTCAAGATCATCCGTAAATTTCCGCTTCCGCCAGGTATGAGACCAACGCCAACTTCTACAAGTCCCATATATGTTTCCGCCGCAACAACCCGATGGGCTGCAGGCTGAACAATTTCAACACCGCCGCCCAGCGTTAGCTGAAACGGTGCCGCCACTACGGGTCCAGATGAGAACCGGATCCTTTGGGTTGTATCCTGCAATGTTTTCACTGCAAGGTCCAGTGCTTCCCACTGTTCATTCTGGCTCAACTCCAGAAGCAGGTTCAGGTTAGCTCCGGCTGAAAAATTAGCTCCCTGGTGGCCCAGGACCATGGCTCTGTAATCCCCCTTTTCAATTAGATCGATTGCATAATTAATCATTTCCACATAGGAACTGTCTATGGGGTGGAGTGTAGGCTGAAGAATGGAGTGGAACTCTACATTTAAGACACCATCTCCCAGATCATTCACACTTGCGCTAAGGTCACGTTTTAGTGTATTTCCGGCAGATTTGTGGAGTACAAGGTTCAATACTTTTGGATTTTGTTCAATAATAACAGGATGTTTACCCATAGGGCACCAGTATGTCCGTACACCATTTTCAGTGCAGTAAAATGTTTCTCGGCCCGCTTCAAGCATCTCTAAAACCCATTCTGGTACCTTTTTACCTTCGGATTGCATCCGATCAACAGACCTGCGTACACCAATAGCGTCCCAGCCTTCAAAGGGACCTGCTTCCCAGGCATATCCCCATTTCAGGGCATTATCAATATTGACAATATCATCCGATATCTCTGGGATTCGGTTAGCACTGTAGATTAGTGATCTGGCGGTGACTTCCCACACAAACCTGCTACCACGGTCGTCCCCGTAACAGAGTGCAATCATTTTATCGGCTAGTTTCTGCCGGTCCTTGGCTATCCGGAAGCAGTCGAAACGAACCAGTCCCATTGGAGAATATTCGCCTGTTTTAAAATCAACAGAATGAATTGATCGGTCTTCGTTTTTCTTATAAAAACCTGCTTTTGTTTTTTGGCCAAGCCGATCTGATTCAATTAATGTATCCAGAATATCTGGAATTTTGAACATATCCCGCTCTTCGTCTTCTGGTGCCTTGTCATAAGTGGTGAGAGAAACATTTACCAAAGTATCAAGCCCCACCACATCTGCAGTACGAAACGTGGCGCTCTTTGGCCGGCCTGAAATTGGGCCAGTGAGTTTATCCACTTCTTCAATGGTAAGTCCTTGCTCAATGGCAAGGTTTACAGCTACCATCATACCATAGATACCAATCCTGTTACCGATGAAGTTTGGAGTATCCTTGGCGTGAACAATTCCTTTGCCTAATACGGATTCACCAAAGTCTACCATGGTGTTGTATGTCTCATCCGATGTCTCATTGCCCCGAACGAGTTCCAAAAGCTGCATATATCTCGGCGGATTGAAAAAGTGAGTAATCATGAATCGTTGCCTTACTTCAACAGGTAAAGATTTAGTAAGATCGTTGAGCGGAATCCCCGATGTGTTTGATGTAAGAATTGCTGATTCTTTTAAATGGGGAAGAAGGCTCTGGTACACTGATTCTTTTATATCCAACCGTTCCACAACTGCTTCCAAAACCCAATCCACTTCTGCGATCTTTTCCAGATCATTATCATAAGTGCAGGGGGTGACTAGATCAGCATTTTTTGGTTTATACAACGGTGCTGGTTTGAGGGAAGTGAGAGTCTCTTTTCCTTTAATCGCTAATTCTTCATTTACATCGAAAAGATAAGATGGAATACCCGCATTACTCAGATGACCTGCGATCTGAGCACCCATGACGCCTGCACCAAGAACTGCAACTTTTTCAAAATTTTGTGACATTGTTTACTCTATCGCTCTATTATGGTTGCTATACCTTGTCCGGAACCAATGCACATGGTTGCCAGCCCTGTTTTTGCATTCTGTTGTTCCATAACGTTGACCAGAGTGGTAATAATGCGGGCTCCAGAGCATCCCAGTGGATGGCCTAATGCAATTGCTCCACCATTGAGATTCACTTTAGATCTATCCCAGCCTCCATTCTCAATTACATAAAGCGATTGGGCTGCAAAAGCTTCATTCAGCTCAATCACATCAATATCATCCATAGACATACCAGTTTTTTTCAGAACTTTTTCTGTAGCAGGGAGGGGGCCTTTTCCCATTCTCTTCCAATCTACACCTACAACGGACCTTCCTTTAATAGAAGCACGTATTGTAAGCCCATTGGATCTAGCAAATTCTCTGCTTGTGATCAAAACCGCAGATGCACCAATTGATATGGGACTGGATGTGGCAGGAGTAACGGTTCCATTTTCTATAAAAGCGGGATCTAAGCTCTTGATCTTTTCCAGGTCTGGTACTCTTGGCCCTTCATCTTTTTCAACTGTGGATTCACCATACATATCAATTGCAACTACTTCATTTTTAAAATTGCCCCTTTCCCAGGCGTCCAGGGCTTTCTCGTGAGATTCAACTGCAAAACTTTCCTGATCTTCACGTGAAATATTTCCTTCATCCGCTAATATTTCAGCTGTCTCACCCATACCGATATAATATTCCTGCTCTGCCAACTCTGGATGAAAATCAGGGTTGAACCCGCCCATGGGCACGGAGAACATATCTTCCACACCTGCAGCAATCCCAACCTGAATATCGCCAGCTTCAATCTTTGAACTGATTTGGTGGACCGCATCCATGGATGAACCGCAGAATCGATTCACAACAGCACCACCGGATGTCTCAGGTATTCCTGCTAGAATAGCGACTCCCTTTGCCATGAGCATTCCCTGGGGACCTTCTGGAAAAGCACAACCCAGGACAAGGTCTTCAATATCTTCAGGATTTACATTTTCATTTCTATTAAACAAACTTTTAACAGTTTGTGCAGCTAAGTCATCGGGTCGAATTCCAACGAGATTCCCATTTTTTAACCCAATAGGAGAACGAACCGCATCAATAATCACAGATTCAGACATATTAATTCCTCACAATTTTTCAATAATTCTAGAATGGATAGTGTTTTTTGGTATACATAAAATCAGCAAGGTCCTGTTTCAAAGATATTGTATCTGTTCTTAATGTCATTATTTCTTTCAGGGCTTGTGCTGTATTATTTATTTCATTAGGGATTGTTTCTTTAAAAATTCTGTTGAGACAAATACTGATAAGTGATTTTATCTCCAGCAGAGATTCGGCTGTATTTATTTTTGCAATTAATAAGTTCATATTAGATGTGCCATTGGAAGACAGTGTCTGCTGAACACGGGAAATCACAGAGCCGGCTGTAAAAATATGTGTAAAGATATCAGCCAGTGCTTCGCTGAGTTGCTGCTCGTGTTTAAGATCCTGGCCAAACTCACATAATGCTTCTTGAAAAATAAGTACGGACAACCTTTTTGCTGTTTCTAATCCATGTTTTTCAAAGACCAACGGATCATCTGAAGTATCAGATAAATCAGCATCAATAAAATCATCCAGGTCTTTTAGAAAGTCTCTTAGAGATATTTCTTCCATGAGAACTTTTTTCATCATATAACCGGTAATAATCGCTTTGTTAATCTCGTTTGTACCTTCCCAGATCTGGTTAATGCGATCATCACGGTAGGCCATGGCCATGGGATATTCTTCAATGAAACCATACCCGCCAAAGATCTGCAGACAATGATCTACTACCATCGAAGAAGTTTCACTGCCAAAGACCTTTGCCATGGATGCTTCCACTGCAAAACGCTCCATGGCCTCACCCATTTTTATGTAGTATTTCGGATCGGATTTATCGAGCTCGTCAATTGCGTCCTGTATCATGCCTACTGTACGATACAACATAGTATCGGCTGCATAGGTCCGTACTGTAATATCTGCAATCTTTCCACGGATCGAATCAAACCTGGCTATGGGTTGTCCAAACTGTCTCCGCTCAAGCGCATATTTCATAGTTTCTTTTATGGCTAATTTGCTGCCGCCCACACTTGCTGCACCCAGTTTATAGCGACCAATATTCAATGCGTTAAAAGCAATGGCAGCACCTTTACCTACTTCGTAGAGAAGATTTTCGACTGGTACCTTGGCATCTGTGAATTTTAGAGATGTTGTGGATGAACCCTTCATACCCATTTTCTTCTCTTCAGCACCAATGGTAAACCCTTCAGTATCACGTTCAACTATGAAACCAGAAAACTTATTACCGTCTACCTGTGCAAGTATGGTATACACATCTGCCCAGCTACCATTGCTGATAAATTGTTTTTCCCCGTTTAAGATGTAATGTTTTCCATCATTCGAAAGGACCGCCGTGGATTTTGCAGACAGAGCATCAGAGCCTGATGTAGGTTCAGTGAGACCATAGGCAGCGATCCATTCTCCTGTCATTAATTTTGGCAAATATTTTTTCTTTTGTTCCGGGGTGCCAAAAAATACAATCCCCAGGCTGCCGATACCGGTCTGAACACCAAAGGTACATCCAAATGAAGCTGAGCCGCCCCAACCCACACCTTCAGCAACGATACATGATGTAACCTTATCCAGTTCTGTACCACCATATTTTTCAGGAGTATCAATGCCAATCAATCCCAGGCTTCCCATTTCCCGGATAATAGATTTACTTAAGTTTTCATCAAGCTTATCTATCTTTTCAATATTTGGATAAATTTTATTCTCAGTAAACTCAAACACCATTTTTTTGATCTCTTTATGCTCTTCGGTAAAAGTTTCTCTGCAGAATATGTGTTTAGTGGCAACGGGTGAGACAAGCCATTGACCACCTGTATTTAATTGAAGTTTTTCTCTAACATTCATTTGTTACTCTTCTTCTTTAGTCCATTAAGAATAAAATCTGATATAGTATCAATATAATCATGAGCTTCGACTCCCGATTTATCAAACAATGTGAACCAGTTAATCCCTTCTATGTTAATCAGAATAGAGAGAGCAGTGATTCTTGGATCCACTTTTTTGAATTCGCCACTGGCTATACCTGTTTTGATGATTTCAGTGATGTATTCTAAAAATTGCGAATAGATCTTCTGGAGTTTTGAGTTAAAATCAGGATCCAAGCCTGACATACGCCAAAATTCTACCAGAATTTTGAATGACGCCGGATTATTATCAAACTGGTCAATGAAAAAATCAAATAATGTTTTCAATTGAGTTGGAGCAGATTCTTGATGTTGCACACTATCTAACACACCGGAACTGTATTGGACAAACCAGTAATCTACAAGTGAAAGGTAGACTTCTTTCTTGGATTTGTAATACCAGTATATAGCGCCCTTGGAAAGTTGAGATTTTTCAACAATATCATCCATACGACTGTGCTCGTAACCTTTGGCAACTACCACTGAAAGCGCGGCGTTCATGATTTGCTCTTTTCTAAGGTCTTTTAGTTTTTTGTTCAAATTATATACCGACTGGTCGGTCGAATTTATTTCAATGTAAAATTTGTTGCAACAATATTTTTCAATAAATGAGGTTGACAGACCAATATTTATATGACTAATTTATAATGAGACTCAGTCTCATTATCAATAATTTATGTATTCCTGGGGTTTCAGCTCCTTTAATTCTTAGTTATTAAATACAAGGCGATATATCCTATGATATTTATGGAGCCCCAGTTTTTAAAATAAATGGCAGAACTAATTATAGTTTTCAGAGAAGTGCTAGAAGCGTCCCTAATTGTTGGGATACTTTACACTTATCTAAATAAAACAGGTCAAGAAACCGCCATCATTAAATTATGGCAAGGGGTACTTGTTGCACTGGCAGCTAGTCTCTTAGGATCCTTATTATTTCAGAGACTCGCAGGCGGATTTCAAGGACAGGCGGAAAAACTATTTGAAGGTTTTATTATGATTATAGCTGCAATTGTATTGGGTACTATGATCATTTGGATGGCAAAAAACAGGAATATCGCGGATGAGCTTGAAGAAAAAGCAGCAGTTGCTCTTGGTAGTGAAAAATTAGGTTATGGTATTTTCGCACTGGCATTTATATCCGTATTCCGTGAAGGAATAGAAACTATTTTATTTCTTTATGGCGTTATGATGAAGCAGGGTGGATTGTCCATAGTCCTATCATTCAGTGGTGCTTTTTTGGGTATTGGTCTTGGTTACATGATTTTTGTCCAGGGTAGGAAAGTTCCGCTAAAAACATTTTTTAATGTGAGCTCTGTACTATTGATCTTTGTGGCAGCTGGGATGCTCGCTTATGGTGTACATGAACTGGAATCAGCGGGTATCATACCGAATTATGGTCGTATCTGGGATATTAATCCTCCAAAACTTCCAGATGGTTCTTACCCCATGTTTCATGATAAAGGATATGTTGGCAGCCTTTTAAAAGGTCTCTTTGGTTATAATGGTGATCCTAGTGCTATAGAACTTGTAGCCTGGCTTCTAACTGCCAGCGGATTGGGTTTTATGTGGAAAAAAGTATCAACTGATAAATGATGAAAAGGAAAAAAATAGGAATGTTGAAACAAATAATTTTAGTGAGCCTAGCTTTGCAGGCTATATATGCAAACACGTTTTTAGGTAAAGTTATTGATGCCAAAACGGGTATGCCCATCATTGAAGCAAATATTCAGGTTAATGATTCTGAACACATAGGCACAATAACAAATAAAAGCGGGATCTTTTCATTACCAGTAACAAATCTCAAAAATATAAATATCAAAATCACTGCAATTGGCTATACAACAGCAGAAAAAAGCTTTGAAATAGAAAATTCCGATATGGCAACTATTAGATTAAATCAAAGCGCTGTAGAATTGTCGCCAATTGATGTTTTGGCAGATCGTTCTCGATTATCAGGAACTGGCCATAATTATTATAGAGTTCCAGGCTCTTTATCCCTCATTTCAAAAGCTGAAGTATTGGAATTTAATGATACGGATATTAATCGTGTTATTTCACAGGTTCCTGGAGTTTACATGCAGGAAGAAGATGGTTATGGTCTCCGGCCCAATATTGGTATGCGAGGCAGTGGATTGGAACGATCTGCTAAAATTAATATTATGGAAGATGGGGTTTTAATAGCTCCAGCGCCCTATTCATCACCTGCTGCATATTATTCGCCAACTGCGGGTAGAATGGAATCCTTTGAGATCCGCAAAGGTTCGTCTCAAATAAAATACGGGCCTCATTCTACCGGAGGTGCTATTAATTACGTATCTGCGTCTATTCCACAACACTTGAATTTCAAAGGTACTATCTCTTTAGGTGAATATGGAACCCGTATTGCAAAGTTCAAGACAGGAATGTCATCGAAAAATTATGGTCTAATGTTTCAAACGCATTTAGATAATGCGGGTGGATTCAAACAGATCGATGGTGGAGGCGATAGTGGTTACGATAAGAAGGATTTTCTGCTTAAAGCCAGGATCAATACAGATTCAGATTTTGCAGCACTGGAGCTAAAGGTTAGCCAGACCGAAGAATTAAGCCACGAAACATATTTGGGTTTAACCAAGGCAGACTTTGAAGAAAATCCATACCGCCGTTATTCTGCTTCAAAAAATGACCAGATGGATGCTGATCATGATCAGATCACAGTTACGGGAGTAGTCAAAGTGTTATCCAATTTAGATATAACATCTACATACTATAATAACGACTTCCATCGCAACTGGTACAAATTAAATAAGGTTAATGGTCACAGTATTGGTTCTATACTGGATGAAAATGAAGGTACCGCAGAATCCTATGAGTTACTTTCTGCAGAAAACACAGAAGATAACACCTATGACATCAAGGCAAATAATCGCATTTATAATTCAAAAGGTTTACAAACCGTTTTAAGATCGGATTTTTCTATTATCGGAAGCAAACATAACCTAATGGTTGGTTTTAGACAACACTCCGATGAAATGGATCGATACCAATGGTCAGATCTCTATAAGATGGATAATAGAGAACTGGTTATAACAACACCAGGCACTAAAGGCGAAGGCAGTAAGAATAATAGATTATATTCTGCGCAAGCGAATTCAATATTTATCGAAGATGAAATTAAGATAAATCAAGTCACAATGACTGTTGGCACTCGTTATGAATCAATTTCACTTGAAAGGAAAGATTGGGGAAATGATTTAAATCGCGATTCCACTGCTTCATCAATAAAGTCTGCAGATTTAAATGTATTAGTCCCGGGATTTGGTATTTCCTACCAGTTGGGCGATGGTGCTCAAATTTTTACAGGTGTTCATAATGGATTCTCTCCTCCTGGACCAGGAATTGATGATGAAGATGAAGTACTACCGGAAGAAAGTTTAAACCTTGAATTGGGTACAAGATACAGTGGAGGTTTTCATTCTGCTGAACTGGTCGCTTTTTACAATGATTACAAAAATCTTCTTGGTGAAGATACAGAAGCTACTGGTTCTGGTACCTATGCCCAGTTCAACGGTGGCAAGGTTCTTATTCAAGGCCTTGAATTATCATATGGTAATCTAATCAGTTTCAGTGGATTATTATTTCCTGTTTCTTTGAGTTATACATTTACGGATGCAAAGTTCAAGAGTAGTTTTGATAGTGAGTTCGCGCCCTGGGGTAATGTATCCATAGATGATGAACTTCCCTACATACCTAAAAATATGGTTCATGCACGTTTAGGAATTGAGAAAGGAAAAATAAAATCGTATCTGCGTTTGAAGCACGTGGATAATACACGCACTATAGCAGGTCAGGGCAGTTTAACACAAATGAACAGTACGGATGCATTAAATATTCTAGATCTGGTGGTAAAGTACCAATTAAGTGCAAACTTAGCGGTCGATTTTAAAGTATATAATTTAACTGATTCTAAAGTAATTGTTTCATCCAGACCAGCAGGGTATCGTCCGAATATGCCACGGCACTTTATAACTGCAATCCATTTTGATTTTTAACTTGAATTAACAAATCCACCAACTTTGTAAATTCTATTCGTTCAGTCTTCCTAGACGGCGATATTTTTCTTTATATTTTTCCCAAAGGTTTTTTTGACGATCTGTGAGATCCAGTTCACGGCCTTGGATGTAGGCTTTTATAGGATTGGTGGTTTGGAGAAGTGGCTCACTATCCGCGATGAAAAAGGTAGCGTCTTTTCCAGGTTCAAGTGAACCGACCTGCTCATCCACTCCAAGTATTTCAGCGGCAGAAAGAGTAATAGACCTTAAGGCTTCGTTTTTTGGTAATCCCCAAGATGCAGCCCTCTGGGCTTCATTAGGCAGGGTTCTCACATGTCCGTCCATGGGATATCCTGGATCTAGGGATATGCAGAAATGGACACCAGCTTCATGGAGCATTGCGGGCACTTTATAAGGAGTATGAATAGGTTCAAACCTGCGTCTTGGAGTGATCTGTACACCTAGCAATATAACAGGAACGTTGTTTTTTACTAGGAGTTCAGGATTTATCCAGGCATCGCGGCCACCAACAATAACAATATTCAAGTCGTGCTTGTTTGCCCAGTTGACTGCAGCTTCAATCTGACGAATATCATTGGCCTTTACATGGATTGGTTCCTTATAAATGATAAAGGGGATCATGGATTCTAGTCTGAGGTCAGTATCTTGCTTATGCTCTGCTTTCCTTTCCTTTGCACTGCGGCGATGGTGGTAAGCCCGAACATTGCGAACCAGTAGATCAATCTCTCTTAGGGATTTATCATATTCTTCCCGCTGGGCTTTTTCATTCTTTTTTACATCCTTTCGATAATCAAAACGCATATTTGGCCAGTTCAGATTTAACGCTGTGGGGTGTTTCATGGTTGCATCTTCCCAGGTCCAACCATCCAATGACATCACGGAAGATTGACCTGGTATTCGACCAGATGATGGTGCTGAATTAACAATTAAAACACCGTTAGACCGAGTGACTGGGATTAAGTCAGAATCAGGATTGTAGCTAACATTGGCCCGGACATTGGGATTAATATCACCAATTTCCGAATGGTCATTGGTTTGTTTGACTGCAGATATTTCAGTAAGACCAATCCGCGTATATCCCGCTACATAGCCTGGAACCACGTGCTTACCATAGATGTCGTAAATATCTGTCCCTGGCGAAGGTTGTATTTGTTCATCAATGGTAACAATCTTTCCTTCTGCAAAAAGGAGGTCGTGTTCTTCTAAAATATCACCGGATACGGTGTGAAGCGTACCGCCGCGGAGTAAAATGGGTCTTTTCTGATTGGTGCCTGGTATCTGGTCATTGGAAAACAGAATTGAGAAAAAGAATAATGAAAGAAAGGTTCTCATCTTAGGTTCTCCAGCCCTAGTAACTCGCCATCATTCATAGTGCAGTTGTGTCGGTGATAGGGTGTATCACTGTTTGGCTTCATCTCTTTACCTACTGTCGAAGACGTTGTGGATAATATTTTCTGAATCAAATTTTCTCTTAAGGATTTGTCTCTCTCTTCCAATTGCGCATTATCATCAATAGACCAAAAGCGAGAACCTTCGATCCAAGTTTCCTGTACTTTTGAAAATATGGAAAGAGGCGGCCCGTCCCAGATGACAAAATCAGCATCTTTTCCTTCTTCCAGTGAGCCAACCCATCTATCAATGCGTAACTGTTTTGCAGGATTAATGGTGACAAATTTCAGTGCTTCTTCTTCTGATAAGGCACCATACTTAACTGCCTTGGCTGCTTCAGTATTCATGCGTCTGGCTAATTCATCATCATCAGAATTGAAAGATACCAAAACATCATTTCTGGCCATCAAAGTTCCATTATAAGGGATGGCATCGATCACTTCATATTTATACTGCCACCAGTCCGAAAAGGTAGACGCACCCGCACCGTGTTCAGCGATTCGTTCAGCGACTTTATATCCTTCCAGTACATGTTGGAACGTAGCGATAGTAAATCCAAAATCTTCTGCAACCCGCATTAGCATCATGATCTCATCCTGACGATATGAATGACAATGGAGCAGCCGACTTCCTTCCAATATTTCTGCTAAAGCTTCCAGTTCGAGATCGATTCGCGGTGGTATTATTTTGCGTTGCGCTTTAGAATTTCTTTCATAGGTCTTGTGACGATGTCTGTAATCTTGAGCGGCACGGAAGGCATCCCGAATGACCTGTTCTACACCCATACGGGTTTGGGGATATCGATTCGTTCCTTCCCAGTTTGCCTGTTTTACATTTTCACCCAGGGCAAACTTTATACCCTGCGGTGCGTTTTTATATAGTAACTCATTTGGACCTGTACCCCACTTAAGTTTGATCACAGCGTTTTGCCCACCAATGGGGTTCGCTGAACCGTGCAGAACGTTGGCTGTGGTGAGTCCACCTCCCAATTGACGATAAATGTTGATATCATCGGCATAGAGAACGTCCCGAATTCTTACTTCAGCCGTAACGGCCTGGGCTCCTTCGTTGATGGATGATGCAGCAGAATGGCTGTGACAGTCTATGAGGCCCGGGGTGACATATTTACCTGTACCATCGATAACCAATGCGCTTCCCATGGGCACACTGATATCGGGGGCGACCTTGTCAATTATCCCATTTACAAAAAGAATATCCCAATCCTCTACAATTCCCTTTGGTCCACAGGTCCAGAGGGTGGCGTTGTCAATGAGTACAGCGTTGGGAGATAAAAGGTTTTTATTTAAGCCATAAGCACCTTCAGGAAAAAATAGTTCTGCATCGCTGGCGATATCCTTATCTCGAGCGATGGGTTTTACTGCTACAGTGCGTTTCGCAATAAAGGTATAATCCTTTTTTGAGCCGTCATATACTTTACCACTAATTCGGTCTTTAATAATCTGCCCTTTAAAGGCCAGCATGGCATCCTGTTCCAGCAAGGTTCCTTTCAATTTGAATTCTATGGTTGAATTGTAAATTTTAAGGTCAATAAGATTTAGTGTTACATCACCAAAAAATAATTTTCCTTCCAGCTTATTAGCGTCCAATGCAGTTTGGCGTAATTTTTTATTCTTTTTGTATGAACTGGGAATTGAGAATTCTAAGTCATAGGTCTTTTTTTCTATTATCAAGTTCCATTTTCCCGCAAGTTTCGGTTTATGACGTTGTGCGATGTAGTATTCCTTTCCAGAAAGCCAGATGGAAGTAATTCTGGACTTTGGATCAAAATAATTCCCATCTGTGACAACAAGATTCGCCATGTACCCGGGCTGAATTTTCCCCAGTACTTTACTGAGGCCCATAGCTTCTGCGGGGAAGGTGGTCAGTGCGGCTAGGGCTACATCCTGGGGCAAGCCACGGTCAATGATCTTTTGGAGATTTTTCCTAAACTCTGATTTTTTTTTCAAAGTGCTTGATGTAAAACTAAACCGTAAGCCGGCATCATAAACTTTTTTTATGTTATCCGGTGCCATATCCCAATGTTTCAACTGTTCAGTGGAATATTGCAGGGCGATGTATGGGTCGGTTACTTTTGGTTTCGCTGGAAAATCCAGAGGAAAAATAATAAATGGTTTGCTTTTGACGATCTTATCCAGCCTGCGGTATTCATACCCGCTACCCAACAACCATGGATTAAGGTTGAATTCATCTGCAATTTTCAGTGATCGAAGGGCGCCATGTTCTTCACGGCTCATAAATAATATGGGGCGACGGTTTGTCTGGAAATCTCCTAGTTCGGCAAGAGAAGGATTAAGAGGAATGGACTCATTTTCTTCCGGATATTTTCCAATAATATCAAGGGATTTGCGGTACCATTCAGCATCCAGGAATGTTTGTCTCATGACTGCGATTACCCCAAGTAAAGAATTTGGATACCCCTTATCCGACCATCCGCCTGTTTTGAATTCCAGTACCTGGGAAACATCTTTTGAAACAGACACATAATTTTTATTTAATACTACCAGGTCAGATTTCCCTTTAAAAATGCCTTTTTCAGGAACAACATGGGCAGCGGTGATCCCAATAGACCGCAATGCTTTTAGGTCTTTGTCCTTGAGTTTCAGGTCATCCTTAGCCCTGTATTCTGCGCGAATCTTTTCATTCCAGTGATCATCGGGGCTTTTGATCTTCTCATCCAGCTTCACTTTTAGCCAACCATCAATAAATCCGGCATAAATATTGGCACCTTCCATATCAATCTCGTAGGCATCCAAAGGAATTTGAATGTATCTGCCTACTTTTTCAATCCTGCCATCCCGCACAATTACGGTACCATCCTTTATTGAATCTCCAGGCTCCGTATGAATCATAGCATGGCTTAATGCCCAAACACGAGGCGAATTTCTATGAATGTCTTTAACTGGCTCTGTCTGTGCTAACAGCCCAGAGAATAGCAGAAGTATATATAGGAGTTTATTCATTAAAAGTTTGGCCCTTTCAACTGGTTCGTTTCTATAAATTTTGTGACATAATTAAATGTATCATTTATATCATCTGATATGTGAAACAGATCAAGGTCTTCTGGAGAAATAGTTCCAATATCTACCAGATAATCCCAGTTAACTACCTTTTCCCAAAATTCTTTTCCATACAATACAATGGGCAGTCGTTTTTTGATTTTCTCGGTCTGGATCAAGGTCAACAATTCCATAAGCTCATCAAGAGTACCAAAACCGCCAGGCCAAACGATAAGTGCTTTTGCCAGGTAAAGAAACCAAAATTTACGCATAAAAAAGTAATGAAATTTCATATCAAGATCATCGGAGATCCATTTATTCCCTGATGACTCATTGGGTAGTAAGATCGTTAATCCAACATTGACTCCGCCTGCTTCTGATGCTCCCCGGTTTGAAGCTTCCATGATTCCAGGTCCACCACCAGAGCAGATAATGTATCGGTGTTTCGTTCCTTTGAGACCTTTGCTCCATTTTGTGAACTTACCAGCCAGGGTACGTGCATCTTCATAGTAACGACTCATTTTCAAATCCATTTTCAATCGCTTTAAACTCTGTTTGTCCGAATCCTTGGGCGCATTATCTAATGCGTCCTGTGCGACTTCGCGCGCGAGTATTCGCGCTGAGCCAAAAAAAACAATAGTATCAGAGATCTTTTTTCGCTGCATACGTTGGAGCGGACCATAGTATTCTGATAAAATTCTAACAGACCGTCCTGAAGCACTTCCTAAAAATTCTGGATTGTAATAGAACCTGTCTTTATCTATAATTTTTGTCATTCTATATTTTCCTTCCTAATCTAATCATAAAAGTAAACCTTTTTCCTGTTGTAGAAAAGTCAGGATTCTATTTTATATAATCTATTGGTTGAACAATTTCAATCTAGGTATTTTCCGTGGATGTACAATTACCTAATATTAATTGGATTATTGTTTATTTCATGTGCAGCACCTCCTCCACCGAAACCGGTTGTTATGCCTCCCACAAGACAGTCCAGCTCTGGTCCAGTTGAAGAAACTATTTTCTCTCGTGGATATATGTCTGAATACGATATCTGGGAATTCTTGCGGGAGAATCCATCAGAAAAGGATGTGATTGAAACATTTGGCCTTCCAGATTCGGTCTGGCTGGATGATGTACAATCAACAAAATTTCTCTATTATTTTATTTCTGAATTGCAGGATTATAATACCATAGAGATCAGCGCAAAAACGGACAGTGTTTCCGGGTTTGAATGGGATTGAACGATGTCAGATAAAAAACATCTTAACTATAGCGATTATTTAAAACTGGACGATATTTTAAATAGTCAGGATTTAAAAAGTGCAGAGCGCGGGACGCCTGCTCATGATGAAATGTTATTCATTATTATCCACCAGGTCTATGAACTATGGTTTAAACAGGTTCTTCACGAGTTGGACTCAGTCCTGAATATATTTGGACAGGAGATTGTGGTTGAATCTGATGTGAGCCTTGCTGTTTCAAGACTGAATCGTATTATCGAGATCCAGAAAATATTGATCGATCAAATTCGTGTCTTGGAAACTATGACAGCTATGGATTTTCTGGAATTCAGGGATGATTTGTTTCCTTCATCAGGTTTTCAGAGTGCGCAGTTCAGGCTTTTAGAAAACAAGCTCGGACTCCTTAAGAATGAGAGAATCAATTATGGTAGACAGGATTACAAGAATGTCATCCTGGATGAAGAAAAGATTAAAGTAAAGCAGTCTGAAAATGAAAGATCCCTTTTTGAGTTATTAGAGACCTGGTTGGAACGAACTCCATTTTTATCTTTTGAAGGGTTTAGTTTCTGGGAACAATACAGCGATGCAGTTCGCTCCATGCTGAAAAAAGAAATAACGGTGATTCGTACTAATCCGAACCATACAAAAACAGAAATTGAAATTCATTTAAAAGAGCACGAGCGTGCAGTTGCATCGTTTGAAGCCATGATCAGTCCCGAAAAGCACAATGAACTAATTGAAAAAAAGAAAAAACGGTTATCGCATAAAGCAACCCAGGCTGCGCTGCTTATTTTTCTATATCGTGATGAACCAATCTTACATTCACCATTCAATCTATTATCACGTATCATGGATGTGGATGAACTTTTCACCACCTGGCGTCAGCGGCATGCACTCATGGTTCGGAGAATGATCGGTGCCAAGATTGGTACAGGTGGTTCGTCAGGGCATGCTTATTTGCAGGCCACAGCAGACCGTCATAAAGTATTCGCTGAACTCGCAGACCTATCTACATTTTTCATTCCGCGGTCAGCTTTACCAGAACTACCTGAACATATTAAACAAAATCTAGGATACCATTTTAAATCATGAATTTATCTTTAAAACATAAGCATGCCTTTGTCTGCGGCAGTACAGATGGAATTGGAAAAGCATCAGCGTTGTTAATGGCAGAATATGGGTGTGAAATCACATTAATTGCCCGTAACCAGGAAAAGCTGGATTCCACCTTATCGGAACTTGCCCAAAATGATGATCAAAATCATTCTACAGTGTGTGCAGATTTTGATGATCCTGGAATGTTAAAAGAAAAAGTTAATTCTCAGATAAGCACGTTGGGTAAACCGGTTGATATACTTGTAAATAATTCTGGTGGTCCCCATGGCGGAGCACTTATTGAAGCGGAAGAAGATGAATTTCGCATTGCTTTCGAACGACTTCTGATCTGCAATCATATCATGGCCAAGGCAGTCGTTCCGGGAATGAAGGAACAGGGTTCAGGCCGAATTATTAATATTATTTCAACGTCTGTTCGCCAGGTGATCCCAGGTTTGGGCGTGTCCAATACAATCAGAGGCAGCGTGGCTCAATGGGGCAAGACTCTTGCTATAGAGCTCGGTGAATATGGTATCTGCGTAAATAATATATTACCTGGGTATACGGCTACTGCGCGCCTTCAGGATTTGGCTGATAGTAAAGCTGAGACCATGGGTGTGACCCCGGATCAAATTCGAGATGATTGGGCAAAAAACACATCCTTAAAGCGTTTGGGGACACCAGACGAAATTGCGAGTTCGGTAGCATTTTTAGCATCGGATGCAGCCGGATATGTCAGCGGACATAACTTGTCAGTAGATGGCGGACGTTTCGGTGCCTGATGATAAAACGATCCAGGTACATTAACAACACACGCAATTATAAAAATTGGGAGCGGTTGGTGTCGTTCATTATGGATGGTACAAAGTAATTTCAGATGAATACCAAGTTGAAATTTCAATAGTGGAACAATTATATAATTTTATAAATGGTGAATATATCCCACCAAGTTTAAACCAATATATAGATGTATTTGAACCTGCTATCGGAAAGGTTTACGCACAAGTAGCGGATTCTAATTCTGATGATGTGGAGAATGCTTTTCGATTTGCTGAGGATGCTTTTTCTGGCTGGTCAGAATTAACTGTTAAGGAAAGGGCAGACTTTTTAAACAGGATTGCAGATGGAATAGAGTCGCGGTTGGATGAATTTGCTTATTATGAATCGAAAGACACTGGAAAACCCATTTCCCAAGCTCGAACTGTGGATATCCCAAGAGCTGTTGCTAATTTTCGGTTCTTTTCAAAATACGGTCATTCCTTTGAATTTGAGTCTAACCTAATAGATGATATATCAAAAAATAAAGTTGTTCGATCCCCTTTAGGTGTGGTGGGTTGTATTTCACCATGGAACCTTCCTCTTTATTTATTTTCATGGAAAATCGCTCCAGCCCTTATAGCTGGGAATACGGTTTTAGCAAAACCATCAGAGTTGACACCATACACTGCCTTTAAATTAGGAGAAATCTGCCAAGATTCAGGATTGCCACCCGGTGTTCTTAATATTATTCATGGACAGGGCAGCATTGCTGGTGATGCGATGGTAAGTCATCCAAAGATCAAAGCAGTTTCATTCACGGGTGGAACCGCTACAGGAAAATTAATTGCTGAAAAGACTGCATCTTCTTTTAAAAAATTATCGCTGGAGATGGGTGGTAAGAATCCAGCTATAATTTTTTCTGACTGTAACTATGATAAAATGTTAGAAACAGTAATTTGGTCATCCTTTTCCAATCAGGGTCAAGTTTGTTTATGCAGTTCGAGAATACTGATAGAAAAATCAATATATGAAAAGTTTAAAAAAGATTTTATTAGCCTTGTTTCAGAGTTGATAGTGGGCGATCCAAACGATGAAGAGACCCAATTTGGTGCTGTTTCATCTCAAGCTCATTATAATAAAATCTTGGATTATATAATTTTGGGGAAACAGGAAGGAGGAGAAATACTTTTAGGTGGTAATGCAGTAAAGATAAATGGTCGTTGCAAGGATGGGTATTTCATAGAACCAACCATATTTCAAGGACTAAAAAACTCGTGTCAGACAAACCAGGATGAGATTTTTGGACCGGTGGTAACATTAATCCCATTTGATACGGAAGAAGATGGAATTCAGATAGCAAATAATATAAAATACGGGTTATCGGCAACCATCTGGACTGAAGATATGGTCAAAGCCCAACGTGTTGCAAAAGGGGTTGATGCAGGCGTCATCTGGGTAAACTGTTGGCTTGTGCGAGACCTTCGGACACCCTTTGGCGGAATGAAAAAATCAGGTCTGGGTCGAGAAGGCGGTGATGAAGCACTGAGATTTTTTACAGAACCAAAAAACATATGTACACTGATATGACACCAAAGTATAAAAAACATATTTTTATTTGTGTTAATGAGCGGGATGAAACCAATCCTAAGGGGGACTGCACCCGTTGCGGGGGTATGGACATCCGCATGAAATTTGTACAGCTTATTAATCAACATGGACTGAAAGGAAAAATACGTGCAAACAAAAGCGGGTGTTTGGATGCCTGTGAAATGGGTGCCGCTGTTGTAATTTATCCCAATAATATTTGGTACACGCGCGTTAGTGTTGATGATGTAGAAGAAATTTTTGAAACTTCTGTTATAAATGATAGCGTTGTAGAGCGTCTTGTCTCTACAGAAGAAACTTGGAGAAAACTACAAGAGATCAGGCAACATAATTTATGACTGGAAATATCCAAACGGAAAAAGCCCCAGAACCAGTTGGCAATTACCCACATGCCAGGAAAGTGGGAAACCTGTTATTTCTATCTGGTGTAGGTCCAAGAAAACCGGGAACAAATGTTATTCCAGGCGTGATGATGGATGGACAGGGCAATGCTGTGGGCCATGATATTGAAGCTCAGTGCCATTCTGTTTTTGAAAATGTACGAATTATATTAGAAGAATCAGGAAGCAGTTGGGATAACCTAGTAGATATCACAGTTTTTTTGACAAACATGCAGCGGGATTTTGATACGTATAATCAGATCTATGGGGATTATTTTAAAAATAACCAACCCTGTCGGACTACGGTTGAGATCTCTTGCTTGCCGACCCCGATCGCGATCGAACTAAAGTGTATAGCTACTATTGATTAGCTGAAATAATGCCGTTAATTCCACCGCTCAATTTTAAAAAATGGATCGAAGAAAATCGACATCTATTAAAGCCACCTGTAGGCAACAAGATGGTGTATAAAGATGGTGATTTCATGATCATGGTCGTTGGAGGACCTAATTCCCGGAAGGATTACCATGTGGACCCAGTGGAAGAATTTTTCTATCAGTTAGAAGGGGATATGCTGTTAAAGATCATGGATGATGGGAAACGTATGGATCTCCCCATTAAAGAAGGAGAAATATTTCTTTTACCAAAAAATGTACCCCATTCACCCCAGAGATTTGAAAATACGGTTGGACTTGTGGTTGAATATCAAAGGGAAGAAGGCGACCTTGATGCCTTCCAATGGTACTGTGATGAATGTGATGACCTGCTGCATGAAGTAACGTTAGATCTGGAAGATATTGTGTTACAACTTCCTCCTTTATTTGATGAATATTGGAACAGTCTTGAATCGAGAACCTGCGATTCGTGTGGTGCCATTCAAGAACCGCCCCAATAGCAATTCATTTTGAAAATTGATATTCACACACACATTCTTCCTAAAGAATGGCCAAACCTAAAAGAGAAGTATGGCTATGGAGGCTGGATACATTTAGAACACCATAGAACCGGTTGTGCCCGAATGTTTAAGGATGAAAAATTCTTTCGGGAAATTGAATCCAATTGCTGGGACCCTAAAGTCCGGATGAATGAATGTGATGAGCACGGTGTAAATATTCAGGTCTTATCCACTGTACCGGTCATGTTCAGCTACTGGTCAAAGCCAGATGATGCACTTGACATTTCTAAACTATTGAATGATCATATTGCCGGGATTCTGGTTGACCATTCTAATCGATTCGCTGGGCTTGGTACACTTCCAATGCAGGAACCGGATTTATCCATCAAAGAATTAGAACGATGCGTAAATGTCCTTGGATTGTCTGGAATCCAGATCGGTACAAATATCAATGGGATAAACCTGAGTAATGATTCACTCCTTCCGGTTTTTGAAGCAGCAGCAGATCTGGGTGCAGCTATGTTTATCCACCCATGGGATATGATGGGTAAAGGCCAAATTGATAAATACTGGCTCCCCTGGCTGGTGGGCATGCCAGCGGAAACCAGCAGGGCCATTTGTTCTATGATCTTTGGCGGTGTGTTTGAAAGGCTTCCTAATCTTCGGATAGCGTTCGCTCATGGTGGTGGCGCCTTCCCAGCAACAGCGGGGCGAGTCCAGCACGGATTTGATGTTCGTCCAGATCTCTGTGCAGTAGATAATAAAGTTGCTCCATTGGATTATCTTGGAAAATTCTGGGTGGATTCATTGGTGCATGATTTGGATGCTTTGGATTTTCTGATTAAAAAAATTGGAGATGATAAGATTGCTCTTGGGACGGATTACCCATTTCCTTTAGGCGAACTGGAACCGGGGAAATTGATTGAATCATCAAGACTAGCTAATACTGTTAAAGAAAAACTCCTTTTTAAAAATGCTCTGGACTGGCTTGGACTTCCCCATAACCATTTTGAATGATGTACGAAAACACCAGATCATTTGCTGATTTAGAGGATCAGCGTGATCCATTAAGATCCTACCGCGAGAAATTTCATTATCCGAAAAACGAGAAAGGTAAAAATGTCATTTATTTTTGCGGGAATTCACTTGGTTTACAGCCGAAATCTGTTCGATCTTTTATTGAGAAGGAACTGGCTTTATGGGAAAAGGATGGTGTATTGGGTCAGCATAGTCGTTGGGAGAACTTTCATGAACGATTAACCCATTTAACAGCACATCTTGTTGGGGCAGAAGCATCAGAAATAGTGGTCATGAACGCGCTCACTGTTAATCTCCATTTGCTGCTGGTTTCCTTTTACCAGCCTCATAAAAAGCGAAACAAAATCATGATCGAAAAGGGCGCATTTCCTTCAGATCAATACGCGATTAAATCACAGATTAAATACCATGGATTTGATCCAAAAGAGTGCTTGATCGAAATAGAGCCCAACAAAAACAGTAATGTACTTCAAACAAAAAATATCATAGAAGCTATTTTACAAGCGGGAGATGATTTAGCAACCATCCTTTTTGGTGGTGTGAATTATTATACGGGACAAGCATTTGATTTGAAAGCCATCACCGAAACAGGACGATCTGTAGGTGCCTTTGTTGGATTTGATTTAGCTCACGCAGCTGGAAATCTAGTACTTGCTCTTCATAATTGTGATGTTGACTTTGCAGCGTGGTGTTCTTATAAATATTTATGTGCTGGGCCCGGAGCTCCATCAGGTATTTTTATCCATGAGCGCCATCATAAATGGTCCGGTCCCAGACTGGAAGGATGGTGGGGACACAATAAATCTACCCGGTTTGAAATGGGGTCCAATTTTGACGGAATCCAAACAGCAGAAGGATGGCAGATAAGCAATGCGCCCATTATGGGTATGGCGCCTTTGCTTGCATCTATGGAAATATTTGAAGAAGCAGGTATGCCGTCCATTTGGGAAAAGGGGAATAAGCTAACAGGATTCCTGGCATTTTTGATTCAGGAGAATCTTCCAGAAGTTTCCATCATTACACCTAAGGACCGAGGCTGTCAATTGTCACTGGTAGTGCCAGGTGGTAAAGCTGTATTCGATTCAATTACTGAAAAAGATGTGATCTGTGATTGGCGGACTCCAGATGTAATCCGTATAGCACCACACCCTTTATATAATACGTATTCAGAAGTCTATCAATTTGTTGAATTATTGAACCATTTCATTAATGGGTAATGAAAAGATTACTTTGATCGGTGCTGGATTAGCCGGTCCGCTCATGGCAACCTATTTGGCACAGCATGGATATTCAGTTGCTATTTATGAGAGCAGACCTGATATGCGAAAGGTGGATTTATCTGCTGGGCGATCCATAAACCTTGCCTTATCAATTCGCGGAATCAATGCATTAAAAGAAGTAGGTGTATTTGGCAGGATCGAACCCATCACCATCCCAATGAAAGGACGGATGATCCATGACCTGGATGGCAATATTTATCTACAGCCCTATGGGCAAAAAGAAGATGAAGTGATCTATTCTGTGTCCCGGGCTCAACTGAATATGGATCTTATTACACATGCTCAAGAGACTGGAAAAGTGGACATTCATTTCGAGCATACATTGGATTCTGCTGATTTACAAACTAATGAATTAGAATTTGGAAATAAAAAAGTATTCTTTGATAAAGTGATCGGATGCGATGGTTCATCATCTGCACTTCGGCAAGCCATTATTGAAAAATCGAATGCAAATTATGAAAAAAAACCATTAGGACATGGCTATAAAGAACTAACGATCCCGCCTTCAGCTTCAGGTGATTTCCAGATCGAAACACACGCTCTTCATATTTGGCCTCGGGGTGAATACATGCTGATTGCACTTCCAAATATGGATCGATCTTTCACCTGCACGTTATTTTTCCCAATGACTGGACATACCAGCTTTGCAACAGTTCAAAAAGAAGATGAGATCATCAGGTTATTTCAAAACCAATTTCCGGATGTGTATGATCTCATGCCAACATTAGTGAAAGATTTTCAAACCAATCCAACAGGACATTTGGGCACCGTGTATTGTGATCCTTGGCATTATGAAGACAAAGCCATTTTACTTGGTGATGCAGCCCATGCGGTGGTTCCATTTTTTGGCCAGGGTATGAATGCATCTTTTCAAGATTGTTCAGTGCTGAATAAACTCATCGTTAAATATGGTGGAGACTGGAAGGATGTTTTCAATGGTTTTACTAAGTCTCATGTTATGAATGGTCATGCTATTGCGGATATGGCAATTGAGAATTATATCGAAATGCGAGACCTGGTGAATGATCCAATATATAAAAAAAGAAGGGAGCTGGAACTCCTATTGGAAGCCAAATTTTCGGAGCGGTTTATCCCTCGATATTCCATGGTTTCGTTCCACCAGATTCCTTACGCAGAAGTCTATCGCCGGGGAGAAATTCAGTTTAAATTAATGAACCGATATCTTTCAAATGAATTAACAGAAACTCAATTACATGAGCACATAAAAAAACAATTAACCCCTATTCGATGAAAAATCTTCAACCCCTACTTTTGCTTTTTTTCAGCATATTTTTGATATCCTGTGGCCTAGATAACGCTCGAATACATAATGAAGCCTTTGTGGCAGATACACATAACGATGTATTGCTTCGATCACTTACCGGACGAGATATTTTAACCGATCTGCCTGAAAGCCATTCGGATTTACCCAAATTCAGGGATGGAGGAGTTGACCTTCAAGTTTTTTCCATCTGGGTCTCGCCTTCTGAATTCAAAGGACGTTACTATGATCGTGCAAATATGATGATTACCCAATTGGAATTTCTTTGTTCCAGAGTTCCAGATCAGTGGGCAATTCCATTTAATTACCAAGATATTGTATACAATGATCAGAAAGGAATCCTTTCCTGCATGGTTGGCGTTGAAGGGGGTCATGCTATTGAGAACGATTTGGCCAAACTGGATGCTCTTTATAAAAGAGGCATGAGGTATCTGGGTGTGACTTGGAATAATTCAAATGAATGGGCAACATCAGCCAAAGACGAAACAGAAAAAAGAGATTCTTTACAGTTTATTGGGTTGACAGAATTTGGAAAGGATGTAATTCGTAGATGTAATAAACTGGGTGTCATGGTAGATATCTCTCATGCCGGTGAACAGACTGTTTCAGATATCTTGAAGATTACAAAAAAACCAGTTATAGCTTCCCACTCATCTGTGTATAGTTTATGTCCCCAATTTCGTAATCTAAAGGATAGTCAACTTTTAGCAATAAAAGAAAATGGTGGAGTGGTTTTTGTGAATTTTTATCCAGGTTTTATTGATTCAACCTTTACCAGAAAAGAAAAAGAGTTGAAAGAATCCCATAAACATATATTGGATTCACTGGCAACTATTTATGATCCCAATACGGATGCCCATTGGTATAAGGTAAATGAATTATTGAATCCATTTTATAAAAGGATTGTCCCTGATTTGGATGATGTGATCGATCATATTGATTACATTGTTAATCTAATCGGGATAGATCATGTTGGTATCGGAGCAGACTGGGATGGCGTTGAAGCACTTCCAAGAGATATTGAACATATTGGGAAAATGCCCGCCATTACGGAAAAATTGCTCCAGCGAGGATATACAGTACGGGATGTTAAAAAAATACTAGGAGGCAATTTTAAACGTATATTTCGGGAAGTAACAGGATGATATCAAAAGTTATTTACGAAGGTGAATTGAGGACTCAAGCGACTCACTTACAATCAGGCAAAACCATTTATACGGATGCTCCGGTTGATAATCAGGGCAAGGGAGATGCATTTTCACCTACAGATCTTGTGGCAACTGCATTGGCATCCTGCATGTTAACTATCATGGGAATTGTGGCACGCAGAGATGGAATTATGATTGAAGGGGCAGTGGCTGAAGTAGAAAAGATAATGGCAAAAGATCCAAGGAGGATTGGAGAAATCAAAATTAAATTTTTTTTCAAACATACAATAGAAGATAAAGACAGAGTAAAATTAGAGCGTGCAGCTCGTACTTGCCCTGTCAGTGGAAGTCTGCATCAAGATTTGAAAGAAAATATAGACTTTATTTATCCATAACCTGTAACACGATTCATATTTTTTCTAAGTTTTCATATCTAATATGCCTAATAATTTCAAATTAGCCCCTTCCATTTTATCAGCTGATTTCTCTGATCTTCAATCCGCATTAAATATGTGCGATGAGGGTGGCGCTCACTGGATCCATGTGGATGTTATGGATAACCAGTTCGTTCCCAACCTTACAATAGGGCCACCGGTGGTTAAATCTCTTAGGTCTAAGACAGAGAAATTCATGGATGTTCATATGATGGTTATTGAACCAGAAAAACTGGTAGAACCTTTTGCCAAGGCAGGGGCAGACAATATTACCTTCCATATTGAAGCAACAAATGACCCTGATGGTATTATTGAATTGATCAAATCCTGCGGCTGTAAAGTTGGTGTATCTATCAAACCAAAAACTCCATTAACAGAAATTTTCCCATTTCTTCAAAAAGTGGATGTTGTGCTGGTGATGAGTGTGGAACCTGGATTTGGTAGTCAAGGATATATACCCGGGTCAAATGAACGGATCGGCGAAATTAAATCGTTTTTAAATGAAAATTGCCTAGATCGTGTTTTGATCGAAGTGGATGGTGGTGTAAAACTTCATAATGCCAAAGAAGTGATGGATGCAGGGGCGGATGTGTTGGTGGCTGGATCGGAAGTGTTCAAATCAAGTGATCCGGTCCAAACAATTAAAGAATTTTATCATCTTTCCGTTCAATAAGGTCATTAAAATACAACGCTATTATTTCTGATTTTTCATAAAATTCAAATCACCCGATTCTATTTTTCTCGATTTACATTAATTACTAAATGAAAACCTTTCGAGATATAAACGACTTCTCCAACTGGTTTTTAGAAGACCAGGATCAATATTCTATTTCAACAATCAAAGGTCTGGTCATGGATGCCACACGGAAGGCCAACAGTGGGCATCCAGGTGGTCCCATGTCCTGTGCGGATTTTGCCTATATACTTTATCGTGATTTTTTAAATTTTGATCCAACCAGCCCGGAATGGTTCAATCGTGACCGGTTTGTGTTGTCGGGCGGTCATATGTCCATGTTGCAGTATTCTCTTCTGCTGTATATAGGTTGGCTGGATATGGATGATATAAAAAGTTTTCGTCAGTTGCACAGTCGAACCCCTGGCCATCCAGAAGTAGAAATCCCCGGTGTGGAATGTACGACCGGCCCGCTAGGCCAGGGTTTTGCCATGGGCACCGGGATGGCTCATGCCGAAGCATATCTACGTAATCTTTTTAGTTCAGTAATTGAAGAAGCAGAGCAACTGGTGGATCATTATACCTATGTTCTTGCCAGCGATGGAGACCTTCAGGAGCCTGTTTCCTTGGGTTCAGCATCTTTGGCAGGGCATCTTGGATTATCTAGGTTGATTGTTTTTTATGATGCAAATGAAGCACAGATCTCAGGACATACCAACCGTTCAGACTCCACGACCTATGCAACTGTTTTTGAGGGATTTAACTGGCATGTTCAAGAGATTGATGGTCATGATCATGAGCAGATTCGCAATGCTATTGAAAAAGCTCAGGATAATGAGAAACCCAGTATTATTATTGGAAATACAATAATGGCCAAGGGTACTGCCACAATGGAAAAGGACCACAATACACATGGAGCACCATTGTCTCAGGAAGAAATAGATGCCAGTAAGGAAAAACTGGGTTTGCCGGATGAACCCTTTTATTGTCCACCAGAAGTAATAGACCATTTCCGGAAACGTTTCTCATCTTTAACGGATGCTGTAAAGTCTTGGGAAGAAAAGCGAAATTCCCTTTCTGCAATTGAAGATGTTTCATCTTTGATTTCCATTTGCCTTGAAAATGAACTCCCTGATCTAAAATATCCCGATTTTGTTTCAGGTGAATCACTAGCGACCCGAAAAGCCTTTGGTGCTACACTGGATCAATTTGCAAAATCCCTGCCGAACCTTATTGGTGGATCGGCAGACCTGGAACCTTCCAACTATACTGGCAATTTTGCTAAGACCTACTCTGATTTTCAGGTACATAACCAGTCAGGGCGCAATATAGCATTTGGGGTCAGGGAATTTCCCATGGCAGCAATGATGAATGGCATGGC
>ERZ651768.574-NODE-574-length-27638-cov-18.698487_pt1 | contig 27638 bp, 21 predicted proteins | sample MGYA00514754_ERZ651768 | MGnify/ENA metagenome assembly ERZ651768
TGCTCTTCCGATCTTAGTCCTGTACCAACAACAAGAATCCGGGTCCCTTTGCGTGTTGGGCGGCCCGGTTCTTTTGTAATCGGACTCGGAGGGGAAGATTATGCGCCGATCTTGGCGAGGAATTGTTGCGTTGACCTTGGCTTTTGCGCTTGTCGCGGGGGCTTGTGGTGACGACGACGAAGAGGCTGCTCCGGCAGCTACCACAGCTGCTCCGGCAGCTACCACGGCTGCTCCGGCGGCGACGACGGCTGCTCCGGCTACTACGGCTGCTCCGGATGTGGGTGGTCTCGATGAGTTGGATGTGGCGTATTTCTTGGAGTGGCCGACGGCCAATCAGGTGGCGCAGCTTGAGTTGACCTATGACGACGCGCTGGGCATTCCGGTGAATTGGCATGCGTTCGCGTCGGGCAACGACATGGCGTTGGCCATGGAGGCTGGCGACATTGATATTTCTTATTCGCAGGGTTTGACGCCGTTTGCCAACTATGTGACCAGTGGCGCTGAGCATGAGATCGTCGGCGTGGCGGTGTCTTATGCCGATGCTGACAACTGTGTGGCCAATCCCGATTACGGGGTGACGGCGGCCAATGCGGCCGAGTCGCTGGCCGGTCAGAACATTTACACGCCGATCGGGAATGTGACGCACTTCAAGTTGTTGAAGATGCTTGAGCATCTCGGGGTGAGCCTGGACAGTTTCTCTTTGATCCCCTCAGAGGGCGGTTCGGCGGCCGTTGCCGCGTTCAACAGTGGTGACGTGGCCATGGCGTGCGCGTTCGGTGGTGCGGTCAATCAGATGGTGGCCGATGGCGGCAACCTGGTGATGACCGGCTCCGAGCAGGAAGCCATCGGCATCCGGGTGTTTGACATCATTTCCGTCCCGATGTCCTTCGGTGAGGACCACCCGGACGTGGTCACTGCCTTCTTGCAGGTCACTGAGGACGCCAACGCGGCCTATTCGGTGGACCGGGCTTCGATGGAAGCCACCATCGCTGAGGCGGCCGGCATGGAGGTCGGCCCGTCCAACGCCTTGTTGGACGCTTTCACGTTCCTGGACAAGGCCACGCAGCTTTCCGACGCCTGGCTGGGCGGAACGGTTCAGCAGGTCATGAAAGACCAGATGGACTTCTTCGTCGAACAGGGCGAAATCACCACGGCGCTGGACAGCTACGCGCCGTTTGTCAACACATCATTCCTCGAAGCCGTCACCGACGCCCCCTGGGCTACAGCAGCCCCGGCGGGTGACTCCTTCAAGTTGGGTTTTGCGGCCGACTTCTCAGACCTCGGTGGCTTCGCCGACATCCCGGCAAGTGAGGCGGCGACCCACTTCGTCGAGTTGATCAACTGTTCCGGCGGGATCGACACTGCTGCCGGCTTTGACATCGACCGGGTGCTGGCCACCGACCTGATGTACTGCGATAGCCCGACGGGCACCATGGTCGAGCTGACGATCCAGAACATCGAAGGTGATCCCGAGGTCACCCAGCGAGCTGGCCAGGACCTGATTGACGCCGGTGTGTCGGTCATCCTCGGCCCGCCGTTCCCGGACTTTGGCGAGCCACTACTGCAGGTCACGGCCGGCCAGGTCCCGGTTCTCTTCGTGGCCTCGACCGAGCCGTTGCTCGCTGATCCCGATGCCCTGTCCTTCCTCGTCGCCTTCGACGACACGGCCCAGGCGACAGCAGCCGCAGAATTCGCCCTCAACCGGGGTTGGAGCACCGCGGTGACCTTCTCGGCCCCTGGGCCGTATTTCGGGTACAACCCGGAAATCTTCACTGAGGTCTTTGAGGCCGGTGGCGGCACGGTGATCAACGACTACAACTTCGTGCCTATCGACGACATGGACTTCTCCACCCAGGCCAACGAAATGGCCGCGGCTGGTGAACAGCCCGACGTCGTCTACTCGGCAATGCTGTCGTTCCAGTCAGCGGTACTGCGCGGCCAGTTGGACGCGGCAGGTGTGGACACCCGCTACTTGATCACCGACGCGTTCGAAGCCACCGGTGGTTACTTCACCGACGGGGTTGAGGGCTTCTTCCACACAACTCACTCGTTCCCGGCGGAGGGGAGTCGGATCAAGGCTCTCGCCGACAGTTTCGAAGCCGCCAATGGCCGCCCCCTTGAGAACGCCTCCTTCGGCGGTCTCGCTGTCGACGCCATCGCCGTGGCCATCGATGCTTACATCCGCACGGGTTCCATGGACCCAGGCACCCTGGGCGCCGCAATCGCCCAAGGAGCAGGCATCGTCGGCGCAACTGGAGAGTTGACCTACTCGGGCGCCGGGTCGCCGGCCAAGCCGGTCTACGTCCACGAGGTGGTGGGCGGAGCACCCAGCCTGGCGGCAACGATTACTGCTGCCGGTGAGGTCCTAGCCACAACAACTCCAGTGGAAGGGATTCGGATTGCTGTTGTGGCACCTAGTGCCAGCAACGATCTGGCCTTCTCGCAGAGCATCGTGGATGGGGTGAATGCCCTTTCAGGGGTGGATGAGATTTCAATAACCGACGGGACGTTCATCGTGGACGACGCGGCGGCCGCGGTGCGTGATTACGCCGAGGACGGTTACGACCTGGTGATCGCCCACGGTTCGCAGTACGGCGGGTTCCTGTCCGAGATGGCACCTGACTTCCCGGACACCGCGTTCGCCTGGGGTACCTCGGGTGACACGTTCGGTTTGGACAACGTGTCGGCGTACACAGCGTCGTCCGATCAGGGCGGCTATGTGATGGGGGCCATGGCGGCCGCCATGACCTACTCCAGGGTCATTGGTGTGGTCGGTCCGATCGAGGTCGGTGACGCCAAGTTGTACGTGGACGGGTTCGTGGCCGGTGCGGCCGCCCAGGATCCGGGTGTGTCGGTGAACGTGAACTACATCATGTCGTTCTCGGATGTGGCACTGGCCGCCGAGGCCGCGCAGGCCCATGTGGCCAACGGGGCTGACATCTTGACGGGCACCGCGCAGATGGTGGTCGGGGCAACCGGAGTAGCGGCCGAGCACGGCGCCAAGTGGTTCGGCACCCAGTCCAACCAGACGGCGCTGGGTGAAGACATGGTGGTCGCCTCACAGGTCTACAAGTGGGAGGTTGTCCTCCAGGGAATCGTCGACGGCATCGCCGCCGGCGACCTGGGTGGCGAAGCCCACGACATCAACCTGGGCAATGGTGGCCTCGTCATCGAGTTCAACGATGGCGTCGACGCCGGAGACGCCCGGGCTATCGCCGACGCGGCGATCGCCGCGGTCATCGCCGGAGGAGTCGACACCACCTACACGCCGCCGCAACCCAAGTCCGGTGGAACGCTGGTGCAGGCCAGCACCCAGGTAGGGGCCAACGTCAACCACGGAGTGAACTCCGGGGTCGGGGTCGGCAACCCGAGTTCGAAGATCTTCGCCTCGCTGGTCCATCTGGATCCCAACTGGCAGCCCCAGCCGTACCTGGCCGAGTCGTGGGAGGTCTCCGAGGACCAGTTGACCGTCACCCTCCACCTGGTGGAGGGAGCCACGTTCCACGACGGGATGCCGATCACGTCGGCCGACGTGAAGTTCTCGATCGAGGTGATCCAAGCCAACCACCCGTTCACCGGGATGTGGGGGGCGCTCGAGTCGATCGACACGCCGGACGACCTCACGGTGGTGCTCAACCTGGCCAACGCTCACCCGGCACTGTGGATCGCCATGTCGGACGTGCTCATGCCCGTCATGCCGAAGCACATCATGGACGACGGCACGCCGATCAACGAGATGAAGGGGCATCCGAACAACACGGCCGGGTTGGAGGGTGATCTGATCACGGTCGGTTCTGGCCCGTTCGTTCTCACTGAGTGGGACAACACCCAGAAGATCGTGCTCGAGGCCTACGAGGACTTCTTCATCCCCGATCGCCCCTACCTCGACAGGCTCATCTACGTCATCGTCCCCGACGAAGACGCGGCAATGGTCGGACTGGAGAGCGGGGAATACGACGTCGCGGGTTACGCCAGTGTCCTGAACGAAGAGAAGGTTCTCAACAACCCGGACCTGATCTCCATTCCGTACGCGGGAGGTGTTGGTCCGTTGAACCATCTGCAGTTCAACATGTCCAACGACATCATCAGCGACCTGAGGGTGCGGCAGGCCATCGCCTACACCATTGACCGGGACTACGTGACCCAGGTGTTGCACCAGGGCATGACCGAGGAGTTGCTGGGTGGCATCCACCCGGACAGCCCGTTCTACAACCCGAACGTGGAGCGCTACGACGTGGACTTGGACAAGGCACGCGCACTGCTGGCCGAAGCCGGTTACGCCGACGGCCTGGAGTTGAGGATCCACTACATCCCGGGCCCGAACGAGCAGCAACTCCACGTGGCCGAATACATCGCCGCGGCGCTCAGTGAAGTCGGTGTCGACGCAGAGGTCGCCCAATCGGCCGACCTGCCGTCGTGGGCTGGCATTTTCTTCGGCGGTCCCGATGCCTGGCACATGACCATGAACGCCTACTTCAACTGGGGCGATCCGGTCATCGGTGTGCAGCGGGCCTACGTGTGCGCCAACATCAAACCCGGCGTTTTCGTCAACAACTCGGCCTACTGCAACGAGCAGGTCGACGAGTTGCTCTACGCCGCGGCGGCCGAGCCGGACTTCGACGCCCGGAAGGCGCTCTACGACGAGTTCCAGGAGATCACCGCGGTGGAGTTGCCGTTCTACGGCATCAACGCCCTCCCGATCTTCGGAGCCAGGCAGCCGGAAGTGATGAACCTGCCGATGGGTCCGTGGGGCAACCTCTCAGGCATGGAAAACGTCTGGCTAGACCGGTAGGCGGCCACTGATACGGCCATCAACAACACAACGAGATGAGGTGACAGCACTCGCCCGGGGCATTGGGATCAGATTAGGACTAGCGGTTGGACTGCTACTGGCCGTCGTGGTCGTGGTCTTCTTCCTGATCCAGATCGCCCCGGGCGACGCTGCCCTATACCTCGGCGCAGAGCAGGGAATCGGCGACGCCGAGTACCTGGCCAAGCTCAGGTCCCAGTACGGGCTGGACCGCCCACTACTGGTCCAACTCGGGGCCTACATCGGCAACGTGGCCCAGCTGGACCTGGGTGAGTCCACCTACTTCAACCAGCCGGTCCTGAGCCTGATCCTGGACCGTCTCTTCGCAACGGTGCTGCTGGCCAGCACGGCGCTGCTCTTCGCGGTGGTGGTCGGAGTGGCCCTCGGGGTGTTCACGGCCCGCCGGCCGGAGAGTCTGGCCTCACACGGCGTGACGGTCATGAGTCTCCTTGGCTTCGCCACCCCGGTCTTCTGGTCGGCCCTCATGGTCATCGTTGTCTTCGCCGCCAAGTGGGGCATCCTGCCGGTGGGCGGTATCGAAGATGTCCGCTACGACGGCAACTGGTTCGGTGAAACGCTCGACCTTCTCGAACATCTGGTCCTCCCGGCCGCCAGCCTTGGCATCATCTACCTGGCCATCTACTCCCGGCTGGCCCGAGCGTCGATGCTCGAGGTGCTGGAGTCCGACTACATCCGTACCGCCCGAGCCAAGGGCGCCCACGAGCGGGTCGTGGTGTACAAACACGCCCTGCGCAACGCCGTCATCCCCGTGGTCACCGCGGCCGGCCTGCAGGTCGGAAACCTCCTCTCGGGTGCCCTGCTGGTCGAATTCGTGTTCGCCTGGCCCGGCATCGGACGGCTGGCCGTCAGCTCGATCATCCGGCGGGACAGTCCGACGCTTCTCGGCATCATGATCTTCTCGGCGGCCATGGTCATCGTGGCCAACCTGCTCACCGACCTCGTTTACCGGCTCATCGACCCCCGGATCCGCGTCGGAGGGTCCCGATGACCGACCTCGGTATCGCCATCGAACCGGCCGAAAAGGGCAGCCGTGGCGCCTTGCGCATGTTCCTTCGGAACAAGCCCGCGGTGGCGGGGCTGGTCGTGTTCACGCTTATTGTCCTGGTCACCGTCTTCGGACCGGGTATCTACGGGGTATCCGCCAAAAAGATGGTGGCCCCACCGTTCCTGGGACCAGGCGAAGACCTGGGCCCACTGTTGGGCACCGACTACCTGGGGCGGGACATCCTGGCCGGCATCCTCACTGGGGGCCGAACCACCCTGTTTGTTGCCGCGGTGACCGCGCTCATGACCATGACCTTCGGCCTGGTGATGGGCAGCCTGGCCGGGTACTTCGGCAGGTGGATCGACACCCTGCTCATGCGCTTCACCGAAATCTTCCAGGTGATGCCGTCCCTGCTTTTCGCGCTGGTCCTCATCTTCCTGCTCGGACCGGGGACTCGGAACGAGACCCTGGCTATCGGCCTGACACTGTGGCCAGGGGCGGCCCGCCTCACCAGAGCCGAATTCCTGCGGTTGCGCGAAATGGAGTTCGTGAAGGCCGCCCGGGCCATCGGATGCGGTGACCTGCGGATCATGTTCCGCACGATTCTCCCTAACGCCATGCCTCCGCTCCTGGCATGGACCACCCTCATCGTGGTAATCGCCGTCCTCTTCCATGCCGGACTGGCCTTCCTAGGCCTGGTGGACGTCAACACGGTCAGCTGGGGGTCGATGATGGGCAAGAATCGGGGCTACACGATTACCGCCTGGTGGACGGTCGGCTTCCCGGGCATAGCCATCGTGACGACCGGGCTTAGCCTCGCCCTGATCGGCGACGGCCTCCAAGACGCCTTCAACCCGAAGCTCCGGGGGCGCTGATGGCCCTCCTCACCGTCGATGACCTCACCGTCACGTTCGACGAGTTCACCGCGGTGGATTCGGTGGGCTTCACCGTCGAACCCGGTGAAACCCTGGGTGTGGTAGGCGAATCGGGTTCGGGCAAGTCGGTGACCGCCCTGTCGATCATGCGGCTGATCGAGATGGGCACCCGAGCCAAGATCACCCGCGGCCGAGCCGAGTTGGAGATGCCCGACGGTTCGATCCTGGACCTGCTGACCCAGAACGAATCCACCATGCGAAGCATCCGCGGCAACCAGATCGCCATGATCTTCCAGGAGCCGCTGACCAGCCTGAACCCGGTGTACCCGGTGGGTAACCAGATCGCCGAGTCGGTACGGATCCACGAGGGACTGGGGCGCAAGGCGGCCATGGCCCGGGCCCGGGAGATGTTCGACCTGGTGCGGATTCCCGAGGCCGACAAACGGATCGGGCAGTACCCGCACGAGATGTCGGGCGGGATGCGCCAGCGGGTGATGATCGCCATCGCCCTTTGTTGCGAGCCCCGCCTGCTCATCGCCGACGAGCCCACCACGGCCCTCGACGTGACCATCCAGGCCCAGATCCTCGGCCTCATCAAGCAACTCCAGGTCGAGACGGGCACCGCGGTGATACTCATCACCCACGACATGGGGGTGATCGCCGAGGTGGCCGACCGGGTGGTCGTCATGAACCAGTCGAGGGTCGTCGAACAGGGACCGGTCGAACAGATCTTCCACTCGGCGAGGGAGCCATACACCCAAGGTCTGCTCAGCGCGGTACCCCGGCTGGGCAGCATGGCCGGCAAGGATGAACCCGAGGCATTCCACCTGGCAGGGAGCCTGCGGTGAACACCGTCGAGCCGCTAGTTCGCGTGGAAGGCGTCTCCAAGCAGTTCCCGGCCGACGGCCACGCCCGAGTACACGCCGTAATGAAAGTCTCGCTCCACATCGACCACGGTGAGACACTGGCCGTGGTCGGCGAAAGCGGCTGTGGTAAGTCGACGCTGGCCAACCTCATCATCCGACTCCACGATCCCGACGAGGGACGGGTCCTGCTCAAGGGCCTCGACATCACTGACCTCGGTCCACGCGAGATCCGCCCGCACCGGAAGACCATGCAGATCGTCTTCCAGGACCCGTTCGCCAGCCTCGACCCACGGGTTCGGGTCGGCACCGCGGTGGCCGAGCCGCTGAGGGTGCACGGGATTGCCACCGGAGAAGCGGCCAACGAACGGGTGGGCGAACTGTTCGAGTTGGTCGGTCTGGAACAGTCGATGCTGCGGAACTTTCCCCACCAGTTCTCAGGCGGCCAACGCCAGCGGGTATGCATCGCTCGGGCCCTGGCCCTGAATCCCGAACTGGTCATCGCCGATGAGGCCGTGTCAGCGCTGGACGTGTCGGTCCAAGCTCAGGTCATGAACCTACTGCTGGAACTCCAGCAGGAACTGGGCCTGTCGTATCTGTTCATCAGCCACGACCTGGCCGTCGTGGAGCGCATCGCCCACCGGGTGGCTGTGATGTACCTGGGCCAGGTGGTCGAACTCGGCAGCCGCGAGCAGGTGTTCACCAATCCCCGGCACTCCTACACGGCAAGGCTGCTCGAGGCGGTACCGATCGCCGACCCGCGTCAGCGGCGGGAGCGGCCCCTGCTCACCGGCGAGATCCCCAGTCCGGTGTGGCCGGCCGGCACAGGCCCGGAGGTGGTGGCCATGGTCGAGGTCGAACCAGGCCACCTGGTGGCCGAGGAATAGACCCTGCCCAACAGGTCATTCAGCAGCGGGCGTCGCCACCGGGGGCGTCCGGAGCCGGACGGTGCAACACCCCGCCGGTGAAGTCGATCACCGCCATGGTGTCATCGTCCGGGTCGGGGGCTCCCCGGCCGTCAAGGAACATGCTGTAACCACCGTTCTCCGGAGCGGAGAACACCAGGGTGACTGGTCCGCCCCCGGTCAGGTTGGCCAGCGTGCCCCCGCCCGGCGTGCACCGCAGCACTTCGCCGTCCCACACGACAGGAACGTGTACCACCTTCGGGGAGCTGTCGGCGCCGACAGTGACCACGAAGGCCGCTGTGCCGTACTCGTCCAACCGGTCGGCCAGGTCGTCGACAGTTATCTTCACGCTCACATCGCCGATCGTAGCCCGGCCCATAAGCCCCACTCCTTCTCCACGTTGAGCTGTTACACGTTTTTTTGATAGTTTTCTTTGTATGTACCAGTTTCGTATGGGGGAAGCAGCGCAACTGCTGGGAGTCAGTCCTGACACGGTCCGCCGGTGGGCCGACGCCGGCCGACTGTCCACAGAGCGGACCGGCGGCGGCCACCGGCTGGTCGACGGCATCGAACTGGCCCGCCTGGCTCAAGAGTTGGCCGAGACCACCGATACCGACGGCGCCGCACTGTCGGCCCGTAATCGGTTCATCGGCCTGGTCACCCGAGTTGTCCGCGACGGCGTCATGGCCCAGGTCGAACTCCAGGCCGGGCCTCACCGGGTGGTCTCCCTGATCTCCGCCGAAGCCGTCGACGACCTGGGTCTCGAACCGGGCGTCCTGGCCGTCGCCGCGGTCAAGGCCACCAACGTGGTCATCGAACGACCCCGGTGACCCACCCGGATGACCGGCCGCCCGAGCCGCCTGCTCCTGGCCATGGCACTCACCGTCGCTTTGACTGGCGGCTGCGGTAGCGACGACGAGCAGCTGACGGTGTTTGCCGCCTCGTCGCTTGCCGACGTGCTACCCGACCTGGCCGACGCCCACCGGCAGGCCGGCGGCCTCGACGTGGTCAAAGTGCTTGCCGGATCCAGCCGCCTGGGGGCCCAGTTGCGCGACGGTGCCCTAGCCGACGCGTTCGTCACCGCCGACGCCGCCCTGCTCGCCGGGCTGGCCACCGTCGGCCCGCCCATACCGGTGGCCGGCAACTACATGGTGGTCGCCGTCCCGGCCGGTAACCCTGGTGGGGTCACCGGCCCCCACGACCTGACGCGAGACGACCTGCGGCTCGCTGTGTGTGCCGCCGGGGTGCCGTGCGGGGACGCCACTGCCGCCCGGTTCGGTGACCTGCCCGCTGACACCGAGGAACTCAGCGTCCGGGCGGTGCTGTCGCGCCTTGTCCTCGGTGAGGCCGACCTGGGGGTGGTCTATGCGACTGACGTGGCCGCCGAGGTGAAGGTGGTGGTCCCCTGGACTCAGGGCCTGGCATGTCCGTGTGTCGTTTACTCGGCAGTGGCCTTATCCGACCGGGGAGTCGGCTTCGTCGAGTTTCTGGCCAGCCCGGCTGCCCAAGCCATTCTCGCCGACCACGGGTTCTCCACCCGGTGACCGCCCCCCGCACGGTCGTCGCCGCAGCCGGCCTGGCCATCGCCTTCCTCGCCCTGCCGGTGGTCGGCCTCCTGCAACGGGCCCCGTGGGCCGGCCTTGGCAGCCTGCTTGGCCGGCCAGCGGTCGCTGACGCGCTGATGCTCTCACTGTTGGTCAGTGTGGTGGCCGCCGGGGTGATCCTGGTGCTCGGTACCCCGTTGGCCTGGGTGCTGGCCCGGGTCGACATCCCGGGCCGGCGACTACTGCGGGCCCTGGTGGTGCTGCCCATGGTTCTGCCACCGGTAGTCGGCGGCACCGCCCTGCTGTTCGCCCTCGGCCGACGGGGTCTAGTCGGTCAGTGGCTTGATGCCTGGTTCGGCCTGACCCTGCCGTTCACCACCGCCGGCGCCGTGGTGGCCGCCACGTTCGTGGCCATGCCGTTTTACGTGGTGGCCGTCGAGGGGGCACTGCGGTCCGGCGACGACCATCTTGAGCAGATGGCCGGCACGCTGGGTGCCCGGCCACTCACCGTTCTGCGCCGCATCACCCTGCCTCGCCTGTTGCCGGCCATCGGCGCCGGCCTGGCCCTGGCCTGGGCTCGGGCGCTCGGCGAATTCGGAGCCACCATCACCTTCGCCGGCAACCTGCCCGGGCGTACCCAGACCCTCCCCCTAGCTACCTTCCTGGCACTGGAGACCGACCCGGAAGCCGCCCTGGCTCTCAGCCTGGTGATGCTGGCCGTCTCTCTCGCTGTTCTCGTGCCGCTGCGAGACCGCTGGCTACCCAGCCGATGACCACCCCGGCCCTTGCCCTGGCGGGCGCGACCCGCCGGAATGGCTTCATCCTCGAGGTGGACCTCACCATGGCCGTCGGGGAGACCATCGCCATCCTCGGCCCCAACGGTGCCGGCAAGACCACCCTGCTGCGCCTAGTCGCCGGACTAGAACGGCTGGAGTCGGGCAGCCTGCGGCTGGCTGGACGCACCGTCGACGACGGTGCGTCTGCGGCGGCGCCCCACCGGCGGCCGATCGGCTGGGTGCCCCAGGATCGGTTGGTGTTCGACCACCTCACCGTGGCCGCCAACGTGGGCTTCAGCCCCCGGGCTACTCCCGAACGCACCGCGGCGCTGACCGATGCTCTCGACCTGACCGGCCTGGTCAACCGGCCAGTCGGGGAATGCTCGGGCGGGCAGGCCCAGCGGGTGGCCGTGGCCAGGGCGCTGGCCGCCGACCCGACGGTGCTGCTCCTCGACGAACCCTCAGCGGCACTGGACGTGGAGAGTCGACACCTCATCCACCGAGCACTCGCCGCCGACGGGAAACCGGCCACCCTGCTGGTCACCCACGATCCGGTAGAGGCGGCCACCCTCGCAGACCGGATTGTCATCCTCGAGGACGGCCGGGTCACCCAGGAGGGCACCCCGGCCGAGATCCGGGTCCGACCCGACACCCGCTACGCCGCCTCCCTGACCGGCCTGAACTTCGTCGACGCCTACGCGCGGGGAACCACGGCAACAACGGACACCGGAACGGGAGTGGTGCTGGCCGAACCGACCGCCGGACCGGTGCACGTGGTCATCCCGCCCAGCGCGGTAGCCCTCCACACCACCCGGCCCGAGGGGAGTCCTCGCAACGTTTGGCAGGCCACTGTCACCGAATTGCGTCCCGCCTTCGACAGGGTGCGGGTAGCCCTTGACGGGCCGCTGCCCCTCGTGGCCGAGGTCACCCCCGATGCCGTCGACCGCCTGGGCCTGCGGCCCGGCAGCAGCGTGTGGGCGGCGGTTAAGGCCACCGAAGTGACCGCCCACGCGGCCTAGGGGTTCTCTACCCGTCGATGCCGAGCGCTTCGCGGAGGAAAGCCAACTGCACCAGGAGCAGGTTCTCGGCCACCTCCTCCTGGGGGGTCATGTGTGTCACCCCGGACAGCGGGAGCACTCGGTGGGGCCGGCCGGCCTCCAGGAGAGCCCGTGACAGGGCCAGGGTGTGGGCGACCACCACATTGTCGTCAGCTAGCCCGTGGATCAGCAGCAGCGGCCGGGTCAGGTTCGCCGCTTCGGCGCACAGGTCGGTCGCCGCGTAGGCGGCGGGTGCCTCGTCCGGATGGCCGAGGTAGCGCTCCGTGTAGTGGGTGTCGTAGAGGCGCCAGTCGGTAACCGGAGCACCGGCCACCGCGGCGTGGAACACGTCCGGCCGGCGCAGCACAGCCAGAGCGGCCAGGTACCCGCCAAACGACCAGCCGCGGATGGCCACCCGACCCAAGTCCAGCCGATCATCGGCCCCGGCCAGGGCGTGGAGGGCATCCACCTGATCGTCGAGCACCGGACCAGCCAGGTCGCCGGCCACTGCCCGCTCCCAGGCCGGGCCCCGGGCCGGAGTGCCGCGGCCGTCGGCCACCACCACGGCGAACCCCTGGTCGGCGAACCACTGGGAGGCCAGAAACACGCTCCGGGCCCGCAGGACCCGCTGGGCGTGCGGCCCGCCGTACGGATCGAGGAGCACCGGTAGGGCCGAACCGTCGTGCCCGGTCGGGAACAGCACCGCGGCCCGCAGATCCCGCTGGCCGACCACGTGGAACGCCGGGTCGGGGACCACTGCGGGCTCTTCCCCGAATGACACCACCTCGTGCCCTCCGGGCAGCACCGTCGCCGTCGACCCGTCCATGGTCGCCGAGACCACCACCAGCACCCCACCGCCGATCGTCGCTTCGTGGACCCCACCACCGCCGGCCACCACCTCCAAGCTCCCGTCGGCGTCCACCCGGACCACGTCGGCGTCGACCGGGTCGACCGACGCCACGGCCAGCACCGCGTCATCCTCTACGCCCACCACCCGTCGCACCTGGAGGCCCTCCGGTGAGAAGGCCTCACCGTCAAGGCACAGCCGTCGGGAATCGCCCCGGTCCTCAACGGTCAGCAGGCCCCCCCGCCACCACCGGGGTACTCCGGCCACCAGGTCCACCCATGCGTCGTCGAAAACCCGGTAGACCTCGTCGGTGGCCCCGGTGGCCACCTCGACGGTCAACACCGCCAGGGTCTTCTGATCGCGGGACTGCACCACCAGGCTCAGAGGCCCAGCTCCTGATCCCCTCTCGGACCCCTCGGCGGGCCAGAACACCGCGGCCAGGTACTCGAACTCGTCGCGACGCCAGTCCACAGCCACGACGCCGCCGGACAGGCCCACCAAGCCCAGGTCCACCTCGGCGTTCGCGCTGCCCGCCGCCGGATAGCGGAAGGGCCGGGGCGCGGTCGCCGGGTCCACCGGCGCGGCCAGCCACCATTCCGATACCGGGGACACGTCCACCCGGGCGGCCAGAAGGGCACCGCTATCGGGCGCCCACCAGTGGCCTCGGGTGCGGCCCATCTCTTCGGCGGCCACGAACTCGGCCGCCCCCCACGACACCGTGTCCGACCCCGTGCCCACCAGCCGGCGGTCGCCACCCGACCCGGTCACCCGCAGGGTCCGACCCGACAGGTAGGCCACCGAGGCGCCGTCCGGGCTGAGCCGCGGGTCCACGGTGTCTCCGCTGGAGGGGAGTTCAACCACCCGGGGCTCGTCCACGTCGGTGATGAACACCCGGCCAGCCAGCGCGAAGCACACCCGTGACAGGTCGGCAAGCCCGTCGAAAGCCACGATCCCCTCTGCGGCCTCCCGGGTGCGCTCCCGCCGCGCCGACTCGGCAGCCGGCACCCGGCCCGGTAGGTCTCCGAGTAGGACCACCGGATCGGCCACCAGTCGTTCGTCGCCGCTAACGGGATCCAGGCTCCACAGGGCGTTTACCGGGTCATCACCGGCTGCTGAGCGTAGGAACACCACCCGCGAACCGTCGTCGGCCACCGCGAAGGTTCGGGCGACGCCGCAGGTGAAGCGCCGTGTTCGGGCGTTCTGGTGGGGATAGTCATCCACGAACCGGACACTAGAGGCCCCGCCGCTTGCCAAACTCCGCGCGCGCGCACAGACTTTCCCTCAACGACCTAGGGCTCCGGGCGAACCTCAGGGGGGATGTTTGCTCGGAGCCCTGTCGCGTCCCGCCCCGGGTGGGCAGCCTGATGGGCGGCCTGCCAGCATCGGACCGTCGACCGGCAGGCAAACCACGGGAGGACGGCCGATGCAACTGGGCTTGATCTGGGGCTACTGGGCGGCCCAGCCGCCCGACGACTGGGTCAACCTCACCCGAGAGGCTGAGCGCCTCGGCTACGACGCGGTGTGGACTTCCGAGTCGTGGGGATCCGACGCCTTCTCCCCGCTGGCTCACCTCTCCGCAGTAACCGACAGGATCAGGCTCGGTACCAGCGTCGTCCAGATCGCGGCCCGCACTCCCACGGCGTGTGCCATGCACGCTGTCACCCTCGACCACTTGTCACAGGGCCGCCTGATCCTGGGTATCGGCGTGTCCGGTCCCCAGGTCGTCGAAGGCTGGTACGGGCGACCCTTCGGCCGGCCCCTGGCCCGCACCCGGGAATACGTCGAGGTGTTGCGGAACGCCTTCGCCCGCGAGGAACACCTCACCTACGACGGGGAGTTCCACCAACACCCCTACACCGGGCCCGGAGCGACCGGCCTGGGCAAGCCGCTCAAGATCATGACCCACCCTCTCCGAGCCGACCTGCCGATTTTCATCGGCGCCGAGGGCCCGAAGAACGTCGCCCAGACATGTGCCATCGCCGACGGCTGGCTACCCCTCTACTACTCCCCGTACCGACCCGAGGTGTACGACGAGGCGATAGCCGGTCGGCCCGAGGGGTTCGAGATCCCGTTGAACATGATCGTCAATGTCACCGACGACGTGACCGCCGGACTCATACCCATGAAAATGAGCATCGCCCTCTACATCGGCGGCATGGGCGCCAAGGGCCAGAACTTCCACACCCAGCTGATGTCCCGAATGGGCTTCGAAGCCGAGGCCCACCGCGTCCAGGAGCTGTTTCTCGAAGGCAGACGGGAGGAGGCCATCGCCGCGGTGCCCGACGACTTCTGCGACGAGATCAGCCTGGTCGGTACCCCTGAGCGGATCCGCGACCGTCTCCAGGCCTTTGAGGACAGCCCGATCACCATGCTCAATGTGACCGCCCGTAGCGTCGCTGAGCTCCGCCAAGCCGCAGAGTTGATCCTCGGCTGATCGACCTAGAGAACCCCGACCCGCCGCTATCGGACGCGGGTGGCTGCGACTAGCGTGCCCGCCGTGTCGGAGGGCCGTGGGGGTACCGCCGTGCGGGCGGCGGTGTGCCACGGGCCGGGCGCGCCCCTCCTTGTCGAGAACCTCACCCTGGCCGATCCCGGCCCCGACGAGGTGCGGGTAGCCATCGAGGCGTGCGGCATCTGCCACTCCGACCTGACCTACCTGGATGGCGGCTGGGCGGTCGATTACCCGGTGGTGCTGGGCCACGAGGCCGCCGGCCGGGTAACGGAGGTGGGCGGCAAGGCCGAGAAACCGGTCGTCGGCGAAAAGGTAGTCGTGTCGCTGATTCGCTCCTGCGGTCAGTGCCGGGCCTGCCGACGGGGTCATGACGTGGCCTGCACTGGCCGGATGCACCTCCACGACCACAGTCCGCTCACCGACCCGGCCGGAAACCCGGTCACCCAGGGCCTCTACACCGGTGCCTTCGCTGACGCGGTGGTCGTCCACCGCTCCCAGTGCGTGCCGGTCCCCGAGGACCTGCCGTCCACCTCGGCCGCTCTACTGGGTTGCGGGGTCCTCACCGGGGTGGGAGCGGTGACCAACACTGCCCGGGTAGATCCCGGGGAGGCGGTGGTCGTGGTGGGCTGCGGCGGCGTCGGCCTGGCCGCCGTGCAGGGTGCCCGAATCGCCGGAGCCGACCCGATTGTGGCGGTCGACCCCCTGCCCACCAAACGTGACGCCGCCCTGCGGTTCGGCGCCACCCATGCCGTTGACGTGGACGACGACGTGACTGAGGCGGTGCGGGCCGCCACCGGCGGACAGCTGGCTGACCACGTGCTAGTCACCACACCGGCGCCAGCCGCCATGGCTGGCGCCCTAGACCTGGCCGCCCCCATGGGGGCCCTCATCCTGGTGGGTATTCCGGACGACGGGGTGACCACCGAGTTCGACACCGGACTACTGGCCGTCCGCAACCAGTCGATCCTCGGCTCCAAGATGGGCACGTCCCGACCGGCGGTCGACGTGCCCCTCCTCGTCGAGCACTGGCGGGCCGGCCGCCTTGACCTCGACGGCATGGTCACCAGCGTCCACCCGCTGGAGGGGATCGCTGGGGCGGTCGCCGAAATGCGCAGCGGCGCGGCAATCCGGACGGTGGTCTGCCCGGAGGGGACTGAGCGATGAAGGTCGCCGGGGTCGAGACGTTCGTGGTGGCCAACCCTCCACCCCGCCGCGGCGGCCGGTACTTCATCTTCGTGAAGTTGACCACCGAGGGCGGCGTGGACGGCATTGGAGAGGCCTACGTGGCCACCTTCGATCCGCACCTGGTGGCCCGCATGATTGAAGACGTGGCCGACCGGTTCCTGGTCGGCCGGAGCCCGTTCGACGTCGAGGTTTTCTGGCGGCGGGCTTACGGCTCCGGCTACGCGCTGCGCCCCGACCCGACGCTCTGCGGGGTCATCAGCGCCCTGGAGATGGCCTGCTGGGACCTGATCGGCAAGGAATGCAACCGTCCTGTCTACGACCTGCTCGGTGGACGGGTCCACGAGGGTCTGCGGGCCTACACCTACCTGTACCCGGCTGACGGCGACGACACCTACACCCCGACCACCCAACGCCACATCTACAACGACCCTTCACTGGCCGCCGAAGCCGCCCGGGACGCGGTGGCTAAGGGGTTTACCGCGGTGAAGTTCGACCCGGCCGACTCCTACACGGTGTTCGACGGCCGCCAACCAACCCCGTCCGAGTTGGCGTTCTGCGAGTCGATGGTCAGCGCGCTACGCGACGCCGTCGGCACAAGCGCCGACATCCTGTTCGGGACCCACGGACAGTTCACCCCGTCCGGGGCGTTGCGCCTGGCCAGGGTGCTAGAGGCCTACGACCCGCTCTGGTTCGAGGAGCCCGTGCCACCCGAGGACCTCGAGGGCATGGCCCGGGTGGCCGCTGGGACCACCATCCCGGTAGCCACCGGCGAACGCCTCACCGGGGTGGGCGAGTTCGCCGCGGTGCTCCGGGCCGGCGCGGCGTCGATTCTCCAACCCGACCTGGGCCGCAGCGGCGGCCTCCTCCAAGGCAAGAAGATCGCCGCCCTGGGCGAAGTCCATCAGGCCCTGTTGGCTCCCCATTGCTACTGCGGGCCGGTGGTCGCGGCGGCCAACATCCAGCTAGCAGCCTGCACCCCCAACTTCCTGATCTTGGAGTCGATCGGCGACTGGTCCGGCTTCCACGCCGAACTGCTCGAGACCCCGCTCACCTTCGAAGACGGGATGGTCATCCCGCCCACCGAACCGGGCCTCGGGGTGGTACTCGACGAGGAGGTGGCCCGAGCCCACCCGTGGGAAGGCGGCGAACTGCACCTCACCCCCCGCTACGACCCGCCGGCCGCCACCGAAGGGTTCCGCTAAGTGACCGGGGCGACCCGCACCGGCCGGAGGGGCGGCGGCAGCAAGGCCCGCCGAGCCGACGCCACGACCGCCGTCGAACAACCCCCGTTCACCCAACCCAGGATGCGGTTCGAGCCGCTGCGGGCCGTGTCGGAGGACGAACTCGAAGCCATCCACCTGGCGTCGCTGCGAGTTCTCGCCGAAACCGGCATCGACTTCCTCGACGACACCGCATGCCGACAACTCGCCGAGGCTGGCGCCGAGGTGGACGACCAGCGGGTTCGCTTCGACCCCGACCTCGTGGTCGACCTGGTCTCCACCGCCCCATCCCAGTTCACCATTCACGGCATCGACAGCGGCCGTGACCTGACCCTCGGCGGCGACTGGATCACCTACACCTCGGTGGCCAGCCCACCGTTCGTCACCGGCCTGGGCGGCGACCGGCGTAACGGCAACCGGGAGGACTACCGCAACCTGCTCAAGCTCGGCCACATGCTCAACACCGTCCACACCTTCGCCGGCTACCCGGTGGAACCGATGGACCTCCACCCATCGGTGCGGCACCTCCACGCCACCCACGACATGGTCACCCTCTCGGACAAGCCACCGTTTGTCTACAGCCTCGGCCGACAACGCAACCTCGACGCCATGGAGATGACCCGCATCGCCCGCGGTGTCGACCCAGCCGTCTTCAACGCCGAACCGTCGATCTTCTCGGTGATCAACGCCAGCACCCCGCTGCGCTATGACACCCCGATGCTCCACGGGATCCAGGAGATGTCGGCCCGGAACCAGGTGATCGTCATCACCCCCTTCACCCTCGCCGGAGCCATGGCCCCTGTCACCGTGGCCGGGGCCCTAGTTCTTCAAAACGCCGAGGCGCTGGCCGGGATCGCCTACACCCAGGTGGTCCGACCCGGAGCGCCCGCCATCTACGGAGGGTTCACCTCAAATGTGGACATGCAGTCCGGGGCGCCGGCCTTCGGAACCCCCGAATACTGGAAGGCCTGCCTCGTGGGAGGGCAACTGGCCCGGCGTTACGCCCTCCCCTACCGCTCGTCGAACATCAACGCATCCAACAGCGTCGACGCCCAGGCCGGCTACGAGAGCCTTATCTCCATCTGGGGAGCGGTCATGGGTGGCGTCAACCTGCTGCTCCACGGGGCCGGCTGGCTGGAGGGCGGCCTGCTCACCTCCTACGAGAAGATGGTCATCGACGCCGACGTCCTGGCCATGGTGACCGCCATGCTTGAACCGGTCACCGTCGACGACGCCACCCTGGCCGTTGAGGCCATCGCCGAGGTCGGCCCAGGCGGCCACTTCTTCGGCATCGAACACACCCAGCAGCGCTACCGTAGCGAGCACTTCCGACCCATGGTCTCGGAGTGGCGAAACTTCGAGTCGTGGGACGAGGGCGGCCGACGGGAGGCCCACCAGCGGGCCGAGGACCTGGCCCGCCAGCTCATCGAGGCCCACCAGGAGCCGGCCATGAACCCGGAGCGACGAGCCGAGTTGGACGAGTACGTGAAACGACGGGTAGCCGAGGGCGGCGTGCCCACCGACTTCTAGGGACAGGCCAGGAGGCACCGGGATGAGAGACCGAGCCCAGGTGGTGGTAATCGGCGGCGGGGTCGTGGGCTGCAGCGTCCTCTACCACCTGACCAGGGCCGGCTGGACGGACGCCGTCCTACTGGAACGCAAGGAGCTGACCGCCGGGTCCACCTGGCACGCGGCAGGCGGCATGCACACCCTCAACGGCGACCCCAACGTGGCCGCCCTTCAGCGCTACACCATCAAGTTGTACCGAGAACTCGAGGAAGCCACAGGTATGGACTGCGGGGTCCACCAGACCGGTGAGCTGATGCTGGCCGACACCGAGGATCAAATGGACTGGCTGCGTATGGCCCACGCTCGGGGTCGCTACCTGGGCATGGAGACCGAACTGATCTCCACCGCTGAGGCCAAGGCACTGGTCCCGTTCTTCGAGGAGGAGTACTTCGTGGGAGCCCTGTGGGACCCCGTCGGCGGCCACGTCGACCCCTCGGGGATCACCAACGCCTACGCGGCGGCCGCCCGGGCCGCCGGTGCCGAAGTGGAACGCAACACCCGAGTAACCGGCATCACCCGACGGCCCGACGGCACCTGGGACCTGGCCACCGAGAAAGGCACCATCAACTGCGAGCACTTCGTCAACGCCGGCGGCCTGTGGGCCCGCGAGGTGGGCCGCATGTGCGGCATCGAACTGCCCGTCCAAGCCATGGAGCACATGTACTTCCTCACCGAGGAGATCGACGGCATCGACGAGTGGCTGACCGAAAGCGGGGGCCACGGCCGGGGTGTCCTCGACTTCGGCGGCGAAATCTACCTACGAGCCGAAGGGCGCAGCCTGCTACTTGGCACCTACGAGCAGGCCTGCGTACCGTGGCAAACGCGCTCCACCCCCTGGGACTTCGGCTCCCAGTTACTGACCCCCGACCTGGAACGCCTCACCCCGTCCCTGGAAGTCGGGTTCGCCCACTTCCCCATCTACGCCGAGGTGGGCATCAAGCAGGTAGTCAACGGACCCTTCACCTTCGCACCCGACGGCAACCCGCTGATCGGCCCGGTTCGTGGCCAGAGAGGCCACTGGGTGGCATGCGGGGTGATGGCCGGCCTCAGCCAGGGGGGCGGCGTTGGCCTGGCCATGGCCAACTGGATGACCACCGGAGACCCCGGTTTCGACGTTTGGGGGATGGACGTGGCCCGCTTCGGCGACTGGACCACCCCGGCCTACACGGTTACCAAGGTCCAGGAGAACTACCGCCGCCGGTTCCAGATCGCCTTCCCCAACGAGGAGCTCCCCGACGCCCGGCCCCTGTACACCACTCCCATCCACGGTCGGCTCACCGAAGCCAACGCCGTGTGGGGCGCCGCCTACGGCCTCGAATACGCCCTGTGGTTCCAACGCCTAGACAAGGAGCCTTTCGAGGAGGTCACCTTCCACCGGTCCAACGCCTTCCCGGTGGTGGCCGAAGAGGTCGCCGCGGTGCGGGAAGGAGTGGGAATGATCGAGACCACCGGTTTCGCCAAGCACGAGTTCGCCGGCCCGGGAGCCCGGGCGGCCCTCGACCGTCTCATGACCAACCGGATCCCGACTACCGGCCGCCTGGCCCTCACCCCGATGCTCAATGAGGCCGGCCGGCTCATCGGTGACTTCACCGTGGCCGCACTGACTGACCAGCACACCGGGTCCGAGAAGTTCGTGGTGTTCGGATCCGGGATAGCCGAGGGCTACCACCAGCGCTGGTTCCTGAACCACCTGCAGGGCGACGACACCGTGGCCTACCGTTCGCTAGGCAACGAACTAACCGGTCTGTCCATTGCCGGGCCGGCCGCTCGTGACCTGCTGGCCGCCATCGCCGAAGCCGACGTGGACGCGGAGGCGTTCCGGTTTCTCGACATCCGGCCCATGGCACTGGGCATGGTCCCTGCCCTGGTGGGCCGGATCACCTTCACAGGGGACCTGGGCTACGAGATCTGGGTACCCGCCTCGCTCCAGGCCCGCCTGTTCGACCTGATCTCCGAGGTTGGCGCCGACCACGGTCTACGACTCTTCGGATTACGAGCCTTGGACAGCATGCGCTTTGACAAGAACTTCGGGGCATGGGCCACCGAGTACCGGCCCATCTACGACCCATTCGAAGCGGGCATGGACCGGTTCGTGAAACTCGACAAGGGCGACTTCGTCGGCCGGGACGCCGCGTCGGACATCGCCGCGGCAGGGCCCGAGAGGCACCTGTGCGCGTTTACCGTCGACGCAGACGGCTCCGACGCGGTGGGCGACGAACCGATATGGCACGACGGGGAGGTGGTCGGCTGGGCTACCTCCGGTGGGTACGCCCACCACTCTCAGGCCTCGTGCGCCCTCGGCTACGTTCCGGCCAGCATCGCCGCGTCTGACAGCGGATTCCAGATCGAGGTGGTAGGCACCCGCCGGGAGGCCACCCGACTCGACGAGCCACTTTTCGACCCGACCGGTTCGAGGATGCGCGGCTAGCCACCGCGCCGGAGACCCGCTATGAGCGCCGCCGAGAAAATCCGCCAACAGGCCACCGACCCGCTTGAGAACCGGGCCGCCAAGGAGGGCCACCGCCGGATACTTGGCCCCGGTGAACCGGCCCTGTCCGAATGGGCGGCCGCCGGATTAGCCCTCCCTGACCTGGAAGGCATGCGTAGCTGGCGCCTGGGACGCACTCGGGCCCAACTATCTAAGCGGGGCCTGGCTGGGGCATTGCTGTTCGACCCCCTAAACATCTTCTACGCAGTCGACGCCAGCAACATGCAGGTGTGGGTCCTCCACAACCAGGCCCGCTACGTCTTTGTGGCCACCGACGGCCCAGTGGTGCTCTTCGACTATCAGGGTTGCGAGTTCCTCTCGGGGCACAACCCGTATGTCGACGAGGTGCGAAGCGCCACACCCTTGACCTACTTCCTTGCCGGTGACCGGGTGGATGAACAGACCAGCCGTTTCGCCGACGAGATCGCAGTCCTGGTCCAGGACCATGGCCGGGGCGAAACCCGACTGGCCGTCGACATCATCCCCGGGGCCGGCCAACACGCCCTTGAGGCGGTCGGGCTGAGCCTCGTCGACGGCATGGAGGTCATGGAGCAGGCCCGAATGGTCAAGGGACCGGATGAAATCCGTGCCATGCGCTGTTCGGTCGAAGCCTGCCGGATCGCCTGCGCGGAGATGTTCAGAGCCATGCGGCCGGGAATGACCGAACAGCAACTTTGGGCCGTTTTGTGGGCAGAGATGATTACCCGGGGGGGGGAGTGGATCGAATGCCGGCTGTTGGCTTCCGGGCAACGAACAAACCCGTGGTTCCAGGAAGCCAGTAGCCGAGTGATCGAAGACGGCGACCTAGTGGCTTTTGACACCGACCTGATCGGGTCATACGGGATGATGACCGACATCTCGCGCACCTGGGTCTGCGGCAACACCGATCCGGGCGGGCAAGCACGACACGTCCACGACTTGGCATGTGAGCAGCTTCACCGCAACATCGAACTGCTCACCCCGGGCCGGACCTTCCACCAGTTGACCACCCAGGCGTGGATGCCACCCGTCGAGGACTACCGGCACTACTCCTGCCTTTTCCACGGGGTAGGCCAGTGCGACGAGTGGCCTGTCATCGTGCCGCCCCACTACTGGGAGGGAAGCGGCTACGACGGGGTGCTGGAACCGGGCATGGTGCTCACTGTCGAGTCCTATGTGGGCGCCCGGTCGGGCGGGCCCGGCGTGAAGTTGGAAGACCAGGTTCTGATCACCGAGAACGGTTACGAGAACCTTTCCCCATGGACTCTCGACCTCGACGTCTTCGAGGTTCTCTGAGCACCGCCGAGGCGAACGCGGCGGACGACGACCGGTATCGTCGGCCGGTCCGTGATCGAGCATGGAAGGAGCAACAATGACCAAGTTGTGCGACGGCCGGGTGGCCGTGGTTACCGGCGCCGGCCGGGGCATCGGCCGGGAACACGCCCTAATGCTCGCCGAACAGGGGGCCCGGGTGATCGTTAACGACCTGGGCGGTGACGAGGCCGGCCACGGGGCTGACCTCACGCCCGCCCAGCAGGTGGTAGCCGAGATCGAAGCAATGGGCGGTGAGGCGGCCGTTAACGGGGCCAACGTGGCCGACTTTGACGCGGCCGGTGAAATGGTTCAGCAGGCAATCGACACCTGGGGACGCATCGACATCTTGGTCAACAACGCCGGAATCCTGAGAGACCGCATGGTGTTCTCCATGTCAGAAGACGATTGGGACACGGTGATCAACGTGCACCTCAAGGGAACTTTCGCCCCTACCCACCACGCTGCGGTCTTCTGGCGCGAGACCACCAAGGCTGGCGGTGAGACGTTCGGCCGGGTGGTCAACACGTCGTCGCCGTCAGGGATCTACGGCAATGTCGGCCAAACCAACTACGGGGCGGCCAAGGCGGGCATCGCCGGGTTCACCGTCATCGCAGCCCAGGAACTGGTCAAGTACGGGGTGACCGTCAACTGCCTGGCCCCCAGCGCCCTCTCGCGGCTCACCGAACCGTTGATGGGCGGGGAGATCAGCGACGAGATGCGAGAATCGATGTCGCCCCGATGGATCGCCCTGATCGCCACGTGGCTGTGCAGTGCCGAAGCCCAGAGTGTCACCGGCCGGGTCTTCGACATCCGGGGAGAGAAGTTGGGCATCGCCGAGGGCTGGCACCTAGGTCCAACAGCCAGCCAGCCCGACGATCCGGCCGAGTTGGGTTCGGTGGTCCGGGGCCTGATGGAAGAGGCCCGCCTCAACGCCGCCATGTCGGGCCGGGACCACGAGGGCCCTGGGTTCCCCGCCCAGGGGATCTAGTCAGTTGCCCAGCAACTAGCGACCCTGGAACTCTGCGGGTCGCTTCTCCGACCAGGACCGGGCTGCCTCTACTACGTCGGCGGTGGAGAAGTTCACCGTCTGAGCCTGGGCTTCGGCTTCTAAGGCCTGGCTCAGCGAAGACACGGCACCGGAGTTGAGCAGTTTCTTGGACATGGACAGGGCCAACGGCGGACCGGCCACGATCTTCTCCACAATGTCGGCAACCGCTCCGTCTAAGTCCTCGTCGGGTACCACACGGTTGACCAGGCCGATCCGGTCGGCCTCGGCGGCATCGATCACTTCGGTCAGCAGGGCCAGTTCCTTGGCCCGGTGCATCCCGACTTGGCGGGGTAACAGCCACGACCCACCGAAGTCGAGGCTCAGACCACGGCGGGCAAAGATCTCCGAGAACCGGGCCGTGTCCGAAGCAACCACCATGTCGCATCCCAAGGCCAGGTTCATGCCGGCCCCAACGGCCACTCCGCGCACCTTGGCCACCACCGGATGCTGTAACTCGTGGAGGGCGATGACCGTTTCACTGATCAGACGCATGGTTCGGAGTTGGTGCGGTCGCTCCTCGGCGGCGGCATCCTGGCCCTGAGGGCCCACGTCGGCCCCCGAGCAGAAGTTGCCCCCCGAGCCGGTGACCACCACGGCCCGGACACCGGGATCGGTTGAGACCTGCCGACAGATCCGCCCGAAATTGGCGAACATCTCGGTTGTCATGGCGTTCATCACCTCAGGACGGTCGATGGTGATGGTCACCACCGGGCCGTTCTCCTCGACCAGTAAGCCGTCGGAACCCTCTATGTGTGCAGCCATGGCCCGGACCCTACCGATCACCTGGTCTATGCCCCCAATGGGCCATCGATAGCCTCGACAAAGTGGATTTGGGGTTGAGCAGCGACCAGGAGGCCATCCGGGACATCTTCGGCTCGTTCTTCGCTGATCGAGCCGGTCCCGACCAGGCCCGGGCCGCTCAACCGCTGGGCTTCGACCCGGAAGGCTGGGCCCGACTGGGCGAGACTGGGGCGCCCGGCATGGGTGTGCCCGTCGACGCGGGCGGCGGCGGGGCCTCCCTGGCCGACCTGGTGGTCGTCGCTGAGGAGGCTGGGGCGAACGTCTCCCCTTTGCCGTTGGTTGACCACACGGTCACCGCTCGCCTGCTAGCTGGCCTCGACGCGGTGGGTGACGACGTGGTCTCTGGTGCTGCGGTAGCTGGCCTGGCTGTCCGCCCGGCCACCGGCGGACTGGCCCGATCGGTTCCCACCGGGGCGGTGGCCGAGGTGCTGGTGGCCCTCGAGGACGACCGACTGGTGGTGGTACGGGGCGCCGCCCCGGGTGAGGCCCAGCCCAACCATGCCGACATGCCCATAGCCCACCGGTCGGTGCAGGACGGTGAGGTGTTGGCCGAGGGCCCGGAGGCGGTGGCAGCCCATGCCCGAGCCGTCGACGAGTGGCGTGCCCTCACCGGGTCGCTGCTGGTCGGAGCAACCCGGATGGCCATCAAAATGGCCGTCGACTACGTCTCTGAACGCCACCAGTTCGGCCGACCTGTGGGCAGCTTCCAGGCCGTCCAGCATGGCCTGGCCGACCTGCCGGGTCTATGCGACGGCGCCCGCTTGCTGGTCGCCAAGACCGCTTGGGCCGGTGACCGACCCGGGGAGGGAGTGGCCGACATGGGCGACAACGAGGTCACCGACTTCGCCGCCCTGGCCGCCATGGCCTTGGTGTTCGCCGGTGAGGCCGCTCTGCGGGCCACTGATCGCAGCCTCCACTACCACGGCGGCTACGGCTTCGCTGAGGAGTACGACATCCAGCTCTACTACCGACGGGTCCGGGGATGGGCCCAGGTGCTCGACGACCCGGCCCGGGAATGCCGTCGCCTAGCCGGCCTCCTCCTCAACGATCGGGAAGTCGCCTGATGGACTTCGCCCTCTCCGAGCGGGCCGCCGTGTTCCGGGCCGATGTAAAGGCCTTCCTGGCCGAGCAGGTCACCGACGAGGTGGTCGGCGCCATGCACGAGAGCGGCACGTTCAACGACCGCGGCCTCAACGGTGCCCTCGCTGATGCCGGCCTACTGGCTGGGGCGGTGCCGGGCTACGGGGACCGCGACCCGGTCGAGCTCTACATACTGTTCAACGAGCTGGAAAAGGCCGGTGCCCCCTACGACGGTCTGGCCGTGACCATGCTGGTCGCCGGGGTGGTCCACTCGGTGGGCACCGACTTCCACCGCACCGAGGTGCTCGAAAGGCTGATCACTGGGCGGCACAACTGCTGCCTCGGCTACAGCGAGCCTGACCACGGCTCCGACGTGGCCGCCATCACCACCCGAGCGGTGCGCGACGGTGACGGGTGGGTGATCGACGGCCGGAAGATGTGGACCACCATGGCCCACGAGTCGGACTGGGTCCTGCTGCTGACCCGCACTGACCCGGATGTGCCCAAGCACCAGGGCCTAACCATGTTCCTGGTGCCCATGGACACCCCGGGGATAGAGGTCCAACCGGTGGCCACCATGGCCACCGAACGTACCAACGCCACCTTTTTCGACGCGGTGAGGGTCGGTGATCAGTGGCGGCTCGGTGAGGTGAACGGCGGCTGGTCGGTCATGGGCGTGGCCCTGGCCCTCGAACGGGGGGTCATGGGGGGAACCAACCCGGCGGTGCCGCTGCTGCGCCACGTCAGAGCCTGGGCGGAGACCGCCCCCTCACCGGACGGGGGAACCATGATCGACGACCCGTTGCTGCGGGAGCGTCTGGCCCGAACGGCGATCGCCAACCAGGTCGGCCAACTACTCACGCTGCGTGCCGCCTGGGTAGCTGCCACCGGCGGCTTGCCGGGCGTGGAGGGGTCCATGGCCAAGATCTTCGCCTCCGAGGCGTACCAGCAGGTGGTCGGTTGGTTCCAGCAGATGGCAGGAGCCGAGGGCTTGCTGGGCTTTGGGGCCGACGGGGCGGCCGGCAACGGGTGGATCGACTACGACGCCCGACACGCCCCGGTTACCACCATCTACGGCGGTACCACTGAGATCAACCGGAACAATGTGGCCGAACGCCACCTGGGCTTGCCCCGAACTCGCTGAGGGGGCCGGACAGGTCGGTCAGGACGGCGGGCCTAGGGCAACGGGGATCTTGTCGCGACCCCGCAAGATTATCCGTCCGTTGAACGTCGGTTCGGCGGCTAGGGACAGATCGCCGAAGCGCCGGACCAGTCGGGTGACGGCGATCTCGCCCTCCATCCGGGCTAGGGCAGCGCCCAGACAGTGGTGGACGCCGCTGCCGAACGACACATGACGGGCCGCGTCGGGCCGGGTGACGTCCAATTCGTCAGCTGTGTCCCCCCAGAACCGGGGATCGCGGTTGGCAGCTCCCAGAGCTGTCATCACCATCTCCCCGGCTGGCACTTCGACGCCTGAGAGCACCATGGGCTCGAGGAGCCGTCGGCCCGAGTTCTGCACCGGGCTGTCGTAACGGAGTAGTTCGTCGGCCAAGGTCTCATCGACCGAGGAATCGTCGCGTACCCGAGCTAGCTCATCGGGATGAGCTAGAAGGGCACAGATGCCGTTGCCGATCAGGTTGACGGTCGTCTCGTGGCCGGCCACGAACAGCAGGGAAACCATGGAAAGCAACTCCTGTTCGCTCATCGAATCGCCTTCCTCCTCCACGGCGATCAGTTCGGTGAACAGGTCGTCGCCCGGCTCACTGCGTTTCCAGGCCAGGGCCTCCCGGAGGTACTCGTCCATGCGGGTGCCACCCTCAATGGCCTCGTCGACCTGCT